>Ga0209536_100011200_pt1 | contig 13160 bp, 12 predicted proteins | sample DeeMarSeWOR28_12_FD_187461 | JGI IMG/M metagenome (GOLD analysis project Ga0209536, IMG submission 187461) | Marine sediment microbial communities from White Oak River estuary, North Carolina - WOR-2-8_12 (SPAdes) (version 2) | ecosystem: Environmental > Aquatic > Marine > Intertidal zone >...
GTCGGATTTATGCAAACTTTGGGAAAGGAATACATTCTCTTAGTTCCAATTTACAAAATTTGTCCTATAATACCATTTATTCTAATGGTGATGATGGAATAGCACTAGTAAATTCAGTTAATTCTGTAATAGCTTTTAATAATATAACTGGAAATGGTGTAGCAACTTTAACATTTTTATATCAGTTTACTCCCTTAGGAACACTCCAAACGAGTGGTGGAGGAAATGGAATTCTAATTGATCCTTCCTCAAAAATAGATGTTTACAATAATATTATTGCTGACAATTCAAGGAATGGACTATTATTATTGACAGTTTCTGACTCTCTTGTCTCTTTAAACAGTATCATCAATAATAATGAATATGGCATCTTTTTATCTGAAGAATCAACAGATGTTAAAATTAGTTGTAATAGATTTGTGGGAAATGCTCTGAATCAAAAGTCTCAAGCTAGAGACGATGGATCAAGAAATATATTTGGTTATAACTTTTGGAGTGATTATTCAAGTTTAGATACTAATCAAGATAATATTGGAGATGTTGATTATAATATTGATGGAACAGCAAATAATACTGATGAATTTCCAATTATTGATTATGATTTATTAAGTGAGTGTCCTCAAACTATACCTACAAAACCAACTGGAATAAGTGTTTCTCCGATATTTATCATCTTTGGTTTAATCATTCTAGGGTATTCAAAGATTCAAAAAAGACAAAAATGATGAAATTTGCAGTTTATATCTTCATTATAATCTAAATCCTTTGCTTTAATATATCCGTAGGAATATTACAATGAATGGAAATATGATTCAACCTGATAATTTCCAGGAATATGTTACAATTCTGAACCTCAAACTCCTACGTGAAGAGTTTGATGAGGCTAAAGAAATCTTAAGCCAATTAGAAAGGATAGATGAAACCGTTATTTCAAATTTTTTTTTAATTCAAGTTATTAAAATCTTGATATCGATTGAAACTGATTCAATCCAAGAAGGTTTGGATTCAATTGATCAATTCATTAAACGATTAAATCAAGAAAAAGATAAAATGCTCCTTGTTTATGCATTGATCGTTAAAGCCAAAGCTCTCTTGAAACTTACTCAACTAGACGAGGGATTATTAATTATTGACGAGGGAATTCAAATTCTCAAATTGATGAGTGATACTGCCGAATCAAAACTTAGGGAAGGGACTTTTGAATATATCAGAGCTCAAATTCTCCGTAGAAAAGGGGAGTATAACAAAGCACTTCCTTATTTTAGAAATAGTTTATCAATTCGTGAAAAATGGGGACATATTTTAGAGATCGCTGAATCATTAAATGGAATCGGAACTTGCTATGTTCAACAGGGGGAAAATGATTTAGCCCTAGGTTATTTTAATAGAAGTTTAGAAATTTATAAGAATAAAAATTGTGTTAGTTTACAAGCAAAAGTATTTAACAATCTTGGAAATGTATTCTGGCAAAAACAAGAATATTCTTTAGCTTTAGAAAATTTTAATAAGAGTTTGCAATCCTACCAGAAGTTAGGAAACAAAAGATATGCAGCTACATTGCTTCATAATATTGGGTTAATTTATCGATCGTGTGGAGATTTAACTTCATCTTTAGAGCATTTTAATCTAGCTTTGCAAATATTTGAAGAATTAGGAAATTCCTATGAGATTTCAATATGTATGACTAATATAGGTGTAATCCATAAAACACAGGGTAACTTAAAAGAAGCTCTTGAGGTTTTTACAGAAAGTTTAGAACTTTCAGAATCTCGTGAAGATAAATTAGAGATTTCTACTTGCTTTAATAACTTAGGTAATGTTTACCAGATGCTAGGGGAGTTTCAGACTTCTTTAGAATATTATCGAAAGGGATTAGAATTAGCTGATCAGATTGGAAATTCACTACATATTAGCAGGATTTTGTATAATATGATTCTGTTACTGTTTGAAATAGGGATGATATCGGAAGCAAAAAGATTTAGTAACCGTTTAGAACGAATCCATCAAATAAGTCATAGCAGATTTATCGATCAATATTACTATTTGATTAAAGGCATGTTATTAAAACGAAGCTCAAGAATAATTCATAAAGCTGAGGCTCAGCAACTGTTTCAGAAGATAAGTAAAGGAGAAATAAATGATATTGATGTTTCGCTTAATGCAATCTTAAATTTATGTGAATCGTTAATCGAAGAATTTCGTATATCCAAAGACATCGAAGTTTTAAATGATCTTAAATCTGCTCTTCAGGAGGGATATGAAATTTCTCGTAGAGAACGAACTTTTGTATGGTTAGCTCAGATGTATTGGCTACAATCAAAATTAGCTTTGATAGAATATGATTTAGAACGTGCTCAAATAATGATCAATCAAGCTGAACTAATCGCTAATGAAAGGCAATTTGAGAAGCTTGCGACAACTATCGCGATTGAACGAGATATTATGCTTACCCAATTCAGCACCTTAACTGATATATCTTATGATAAGCCTCCTATTTCTGAAATGTTACGATTAACCCAAATAGAAGATTTGATTGGGAAAATGATCTACAGAAAGCTTTATAGATCTCAGGAAGAGGTTCAAGAGTATGCTAAAAAGGCATCCGAATTAGTAGAAGAATGGGAAAAAGAAGATTGGACTTGAGATGGTTAGATTTTTCAAGGAATAATCTATAAAGCATTTGCTTAAATAGATTGAGACAATTATGAACCACCCCTATTCTATCCTTATTAGTAACGACGACGGCATTTATTCAAAGGGTATCCGATCTCTAGCCACAGCGTTACATTGTAAAGGATATGAAATCACAGTTATTGCACCAAGAATACAAAGGTCTGGAGAAGGGAAAAGTGTTACTTTTGACCAACCAATTCGAATGGAGCCCATAAATTTATCTTATCTCGACGGTAAAACTGGTTGGAGGACTACAGGTACCCCAGCTGATGCAGTAATACACGGAATATATCAGAGATCTAATGGAGGGACTCCTCCTTATGATTTAATAGTAGCTGGAATAAATTCAGGAGAAAATACCTCTGCTCATTCAATATTAACTTCTGGTACATGTGCTGTTTGTTTTGAAGCAGCTTTACTTGGATATCCTGGTATTGCATTTTCAATTAGTGTTGAGGAACATTACTTTTTTGATGAATCCGCAGAACCTTCTGGTCTTTCAGTTGCTTCAGAAATCGCTTGTGACATTGTAGGGAAAGTCCTTACTCATAAGATGCCAGCAGGAATAGGCTTTTTGAATGTTAATTTCCCAGATACGGTGAAAAAAGATACGCCAATTGAGATAAATCGGATGGCTCTTACAAAATATCGCGACTATACGATTAAACGAGAAGATCCAAGAGGTGTACCTTATTATTGGATCTGGGGGGATAATCTAGACGTACCTGAAGATACTGATGCTTATGCTGTCCTCAAGAAAAAAGTAATAAGCATTACTCCAGTAACTCTCTTCTTTGATGGAAGAAATAATCCTAATATTGGTAAATCACTAGAATTCCTCCGAAAATAAGGAATATTTTAATTGTTAATAATGAGTAACATTTCTATGCTATTCGACAAAAAAAGCTTTTTAAAATCAGAACGAAAATATCTTTAAATAAGCACATATTAAAAGCTCTCTGACTAAAATTTTGCAAAAAGACAAGAGAAATCGTTGGAGAAAACATATATGGGTTTCTTAGGTAAGTTCACATGGAAAGAATACTTTTTAATCGGTGGTTTAATAATTATATGGAGCATTGCAGGATTTGCAGCATTTAATGCTCTAACGAATAATACAGGAAATGGATTAATTACAACTGGATGGGCAATTTTTCTTGGATTAGTATTTACTGGAGCTCTATTAATCCTGATTGCTATAGTAGATCGAATATTTTAATTAATATACAAATAGGTTAAGGAACATCAAATTCTTTCAAGGTTTCCTTTTCTTTGATACTAGACGATTGGTGAAATGATGGAAGAATTGGTTCGTGAGGTTCTAGAAGGGAACAAGCGAGCTATTGCCAGAGCGATAACACTAATTGAAAATAATCCTCAAAAATGTCCTGAATTCATCAAATTGATCTTTCCGTTCACAGGAAACGCATTTATCATCGGAGTTACAGGTCCTCCTGGATCGGGGAAGTCAACTTTAGTAAATGGTCTTTCCAAGGAATTTCGTAAGAGAGGAAAGACGATAGGAATTGTTGCAGTTGATCCTACTAGCCCTTTTAGTGGAGGAGCCTTATTAGGAGACAGAATCAGAATGGATGATTTAACTTTTGATCCTAATATATTTATTCGTTCAATGGGGTCAAGGGGGAGCTTGGGAGGATTATCTAGAGCTACCATGGATGCTATCCGCGTTTTAGATGCTTCAGGATTTGATCTTGTACTTGTAGAGACTGTAGGAGCAGGACAGAGTGAAGTTGATATTGTTCGTGTAGCAAATTGTTCCATTGTAATAGGAATACCTGGAACAGGTGATGCAGTTCAAGCAATTAAAGCTGGCATCTTAGAAATTGCAGATATTTATGTAGTAAACAAATCTGACCGTCCAGGGGCAACAGAAATTGTTAATGAGCTCAAATTGTTGTTAAGTTTAGATCCTAAATCTAAAGACCCAAATCGCTGGAAAATTCCAGTTATATCTACTTCTAGTGTTGAAAATGTTGGGATAGAAACTCTTGCAGATATGATCTTTAATTATCAAAGATTTTTATTGGATCCTAAAAACAGAAATTATACTCTTGAACAGGAAATGAAACGAAGAAAACATGAAATTCTAGAAATTATCAAAGTTGAGATTTTTGAAAATATGTTATCTAATCTTATGAATAGACAAAAATGGGAAAAAATACTGCTAGAAGTAATAGAAAAGAAATCTGATCCCTATTCCGCAGCAAATTCTATATTAGATCCATTGCTTAGATAAATAAACTATAATTCTTTTTCAAAATTAATTTCAAGAAATTTAACATCTAGATTTGTTAAATCAATTGTAGCAATTGTTGCCTGTTTTTTTATCCATCCACCAGCTTCTCCTGGATTAATATGGAGAGATCCGTTTGGTTGAATTTCACGTTTTTTCTGATGATCGTGTCCAGAAAGTATTATGTCATAAATACCAGATTCAAGGATTGATTTTAATACTGTTTTATGATGCCCATGTGTCATAGCAATTTTTTTCCCAGAAATTTCTTCTAAAAGCAAAATTTCTTCAAGGATACCCTCAGCATATTCGTTTACCATCTCAATAGCTCTCAAACGTTCACCATCATTATTACCAAAGACCAATCTCAGGGGAAGTTTTGTCTCAAAAAGTGGTAACAATGAAAACGGAGCAATGATATCCCCACAATGGAAAATATATTCAACAGATTCTTGAAGGAAAATTTTTACAGCATTTTTTATAGCAAATTGATTATCATGTGTATCTGATATAATACCTATCTTTACCATTTAATAAAACCTCAAACATTAGATAAACTCATAATTAAGAAACTCTCTTTAAAACTTTTGAATCAAATTAATCCTCAATGTTCATGATATCTCCAAAAATAATTTTTTCTGGATGTTTTAAAAAATTCAATTGTTTGAGTAATCTTATTGATGCCTCATTGTCAATGTGAACATGTACGAGTGGCTTTTTGTCTTCTTTATTAACTTTGTTGACCAAATCAATAGTTATTCTCCTCCCAAATCCCTTGCGACGATGTTCAGGCTGAACGTATAAATTTCCCATATTAATATGGTAAGGGGATTGACTATAGGAGAATGACCATGCTATAGGAGTTTGATTGTCTCGTATCACTGAGGAAGGTAATAATTCAACACACCGTTCAATAAACTGAATTGAATTTTCATCTCTATATGGCCATATGCTATTAATAAATTCTGCATCATCAGCTGTCAATGACTCTAAAGTCTCTTGTATAATAAAAGATCCTTCAAAAGTCCATGGATGACAGATATCATTGATAATTAAATTATCAAAGGTTTCTTGGAGAAGTGGTAGAATCCGTTCCTCAATTCCATTTAGAAAAAAATTTCTATTTTTTGGGATAAGTTGTATTAGGGGAATAACATCTTCGAGATGACGAGTAAAGATCCCAATTCCCCATGATAAAACCATGATCGCAGTATTATATTTGAAGTAAAGGGGGTTGAGAGTTGTAGATTCATCAGGGTCAAATATCATTGAATAAAAACGCATATTTAAAACGGGATTGGTGTCTATAATCTTGAGGATCTGTCTTTTGCTGATTTTTTGCACTTCTGTCATAAGAAACAAAATTCCTTTTTATTTAGACGTTTTCAATTTATTTAAAATCCTTATCATAATTAAATTGATAGAATCTAAATGAACTTTTTATGAATTGTATTAATTAAGTCAAAATAATAAAAATTGAAGGATTAAAGATGGGAGCTTCATCATTTCTTAAAGAATCTTTTCAGCTAAATAAATTAGGGATAGTAGTAGCTCCAAGGGCTTCATTTGAATATATTTTGACAAATAGAGAATCTCTCCATTGGTCTGGAGAAACTACAAAAGTTGAGACAAGAAAATGGCACGGATTGGTAAAAAATCGTTGGATGACCATTACTAATTTTTGGTTGGATTCTGAATATGAAAAGACATATTCTGGACAGATAATGGAGACTACAGTTTTTCCTCATTTAATTGAATTAAATTATCTTAAAACAAAAGGGATACTAACAGAACGAATCTTTCTTTTACGTGAATTGAATGTGATGGGTATTGAATACTCAGCAAATTTTTTTGATAATGTCTTTTTTCGTCCTCAAGTTTCGATGAGAAGGGATTGGGAGACTATAGGAAGGGATCATCAATTTTCATATGAGAGGAGTGAAGATACTTTATTCATTTCAACTTCATCTCCAGAATATAATGGACCAAAAGTAATTGGAATTAAAGCAAGTAAAAAAACAATTTTTAGCATAACAGGTAATAATTTACAAATAAATTATCCAAAAGATAATTTTAGAGGAGATGGATCAGAATTTTGTCAAGTATTTGAACCTGGAAAACTAGAACTAGAATTAGACTCATCCAACCCTGTTTTGATACTTATAGCGTTAGGAGAAACTAAAGAGGAAGTCCAATTACTTCTTAAAGATTGCTTTAAGAATATTGATTTCTACTGGAAAAGAACAGTTAATCCATTAGAAGACATTCTTACCTCAATTTCGATTCAAACAGGAAAAGATAATTGGGATAAGGCATTCAATTGGAGTTTATTAAGTCTCGATAGTTTATTCATGAATATTAATGGTAAGGGAATTTATGCTGGCTTACATTGGTTTCCTGAATATTGGGGTAGGGATAGTTTGATTACATTCCGTGGAGCTTTGACATTCAAAGGAAAATCTAAAATTGTAAAAGATTGGATCCGCACAATGATTCGATATCAGGATTCAGAATCATCAAGTAGAACTTTTGGTCGCATTCCAAATTATATTAGTAATGATAGATTGAATTATGAATCTGCAGATTCGATTGGATGGTTTATATATTCAATTTGGACTTATTTTGAAACTTTTGGGTTTGACAAAGAATTTTTAGAGGAAATTTGGCATTCAATAGAACTTGGATTAGAAGGAGAGTTTTCTCGAACTGATTCATTTGGATTTGTCACCCACAGGGAGAGAGAAACTTGGATGGATACGATGCATAATGGAATTATTGCCACACCAAGAGCTGATCGTGCAATAGAGATTCAAGTACTTTATTTTACTAGTTTAGATATTGCTAGTAGACTGGCTAAGAAACTGAATAAAAATAAGCTTGCAGAGGATTATAAATCCCGAATGAGACAGCTACAAGGTAATATTCTGAAATTTTTTTGGAATGGAATTGATAACTCTTTATTTGACTACTTGAATGAAAATAACTTTCCAAACTACCAAAAACGACCTAATGGAATATTTGCTATAACTCTTCCATTAATTGATAATCTACTTCTCACACATAACCAATCTATAGATGTATTAAATGATATCCATACTAATTGTGTTGCTTCTCATGGTGTACGTTCGTTAACAGCTTCAGATCCGAATTATCATCCTCTTCATGATTATGGATTAAGGAAAGGAAAAGAACACCATGATTTTAGTTATCACAATGGAGATGTCTGGTTATGGTTATCAGGTCCCTTTATAGAAGCATCTTATACAGTAGGGAATTATAATATCATCCCTAAATTTACCGAATTTCTCATTGAACAACTATTATACAATGATGCGATTGGTTCGTTAGGTGAAATCCTTGATGGGACAATAGATAACAAACAAATCATTACCCGTGGAACAATAAGCCAAGCTTGGAGCCTTGCAGAGTTCATACGCATTTTTTTTATGGTTTGGGGAGGAATTAGACCTTTATTAATGGAAAACACTTTGGAATTATCTTTTTCTCCCTATTTCAATTATTTAAAAATGTTTGAGCTAAATATTTTTGTTAAAAATGGACAAGTAAGATTAAAACGGATTATTAAATCAATTAAACAAGTAGATTACTTTCTTGAATCAAAAAACATTTTTGAGAAAATTAATTTGGAACTAGTAGTGTTGGATGAGTTTGGAACACTCAGTCCAAAATTTAAGGGAGATAATAAAAAACTGGGAGATTTTCAATATAATAAAGACAGAAAGAGGTGGCATTTATTTCTTATTAATTACTTAAGTGGAGTCAAAAAATTTTCAATAAATCTTTCTATAGAACCTTAATTCTTCAGGTATTAAATTTTATAGCGTTTTTATGTTAAATTAAGGTTTTATTATCAAATAGACAAACAGATATTCAAGAAACGTGAAAATAAAGAAAAATTGATAATGAAATTTTCTTTTTTTACCATAAACGAATTAATTCAGTAATTAATCTAACACCATATCCAGTGGCACCATTCGTGGCATTATACCAGTTTGTTTTTCCACCCATTGTACCACCTTTCCAAGCTGTTCCAGCAATATCAATGTGAATCCAAGGATAATCAGTGAATTGTTCTAAAAACTTAGCAGCTGTTATTGAGCTACCCCATCTTCCACCTGAATGTTTTAAATCAGCATGATCGCTCTTAAGGTATTCCAAATAATCTTCATCAAGGGGCATAGGCCAACATGATTCCCCACTATTGATTGCTGCTTGTAAAATTTTTTCTTGAAATTTTTGTGCCTTTTCATTGGCATATAAAGCAGCGTAAAGATGTCCTAACGCAATTACTGCTCCTCCAGTTAATGTAGCTAAATCCAAAACTAAATTTGGTTTATATTTTTTAGCAAAATCTAAGGTATCTGCAAGAATATTCCTTCCTTCAGCATCTGTCGAAATAATCTCCACCTGTTTTCCACTCCGTGCTTGAATTATATCTCCTGGTCGATAGGAATTAGCGTCTGGAACATTGGGAGTCGCTGGTATAAGCCCAATGATTCTGATCTTTGGTCTTAAAAGCCCAATAGTTTTCATGGTGCCTATGACAGCCCCTGCTCCGCACATATCAAAGATCATTGCTCCCATTCCCTCCCCAGGCTTTAAAGTAATTCCACCAGTATCAAATGTGATACCTTTTCCAACTAAAACAAGTGTCTCGTTATATGATTTTTCTGGTATATAATCCATGATTATAAATACAGGTGGCTCTGTATCCAAAGAACCTTTAGCAACAGCGAGAAAGAGATTCATTTCTTCTTTTTTAATGCCTTCAAGGTTTAAAATATTGATTTTAATTCCCAATTCAGAAAGCTTTTTTGCTTCTTCAGCTAAATAAGTCGGAGTTATGATATTACTTGGACTATTTCCTAAGTCTCGTGCTAAATATGTCCCTTGGATTATAGCATCAGAGTGATGATACGCTGACTCAATCATATTTTGAATATTATTGTCTGAAATCGATATAATAGATGCTAAATTGGGAGTAATATAGTTTTTTACCGTTTTATACTTTTGAAACTTATAATTACCTAGAAAAAGTCCTTCAAACATTCCCTCAGAGTATTTAGATAATTTATTTGGAATAATAATCCCTATCTCAGACAATTTGTGCTTCCTTATTGTATTTCCAGCTTTACCAAACGCTCTTCTAATTTTTTCAAGACTTAGATCAGATTTTTTTCCTATTCCTACAAGAATAACACGTTTAATATTTGGGAGAATCTGGAACGGATAAATTATTAATAGCTCCCCTAATTTCCCTTTAAATTCTTTCCAATCAGTAATTGAGGATAATATTTTTTCCAAGGAATGGTTCACACTCATTTCCTTGGTTTTAGGAGTCTCCATTGTTTGATCTAAAGGAATTAAGATAGCCTCATAATTTTCATTTAATGTACCGAATTTTAGCATAATAATCCCATAATTAATTTTTTAACACATCTTCTAATATTTCAACCGCAGTTGCAACGAAAGTTGAGCAGTTTTGAAAAGCTTCTTCTTTACGGGCTTTATCAAGTTTTTCTGGAGTTGAAATATCATAACCAAGTAACGTTCGACAAATTATGTCTCCATGCACTTCTTTAAACCGTTCTAAAAATTGATCGGCCAACGATCTAGCTAGTTGCTTAGTTTTATTATCTTTAGCAGTCATACGTCCATGATAATACCCAATTACCATTAGTGCACCAGTAATAGCTCCGCAAACGTTACCTAAGCCAGTAATCCCTCCTCCAAATACTTCTCCTATACGATAGCCTATAGATTCTTGTTTAGAAGGGAGAAACGATGAAAAGACTGATTGAGTACAGTTAAATCCATTTTTAAATAGCTTATTAGCTTTATGCTTACGATTCAAAGCTAGAACTCCAATATTCAATCTTCTTGACGAGTATTATTTCCTTATTGTTGATATCTAATAAACCCAATACTTTGAATTAAAGAATAAATTTAAAACTATAATCGTGTTTAAAAATAAGCTGAACAATATAGCAATTCAGATATAAGAGTGAGTACTTCTTAAGGGATTAATCATGAGTAAAAAAGCAGGTTCAAATTTGGCATTCAAGATAATGGCATTTATTCATGATAATCCTCTGCGAAGAAAATTTTCCAAAGTATTTTTCACATTAGAAAATGCAGGTCTCAAATCGGGTCAAACAGTATTGGAAGTCGGATGTGGACCTGGTTTTTTTACTATTCCAGCAGCAAAAATCATTGGTGAGCAAGGAAAATTATATGCTCTTGATATACATCCTTTAGCTATTGAATCCGCTACAAAAAAGATAAAAAAAGAGAAATTAGCAAATGTCGAAACAGTTTTAGCTGATGTAACAAATACGAATTTTCATAACAATTTTTTTGATTTGATATTTTTATTTGGTGTTCCTCGCATGATTAGAAATGAAGAATTCTTTAATGATCTATTAATAGAATCATTTCGAATTTTAAAACCAAAGGGTATCTTATCAGTCAAAACTACTCGAATGGAGATAATTCCTAAAGTGGAGAAAAGAGAATTCATATTTCAGGAGTCTAAAGAAGGAATAATCATATTTACTAAGTCTTAAATTAATTATTCTGATTTCAAATAGTTTAATGCTCTAACTATAGTATTTATATATTACTCCTTATTTTTATTTATCTAAGGGGTGAAATTTTACTCTTTGCTGATATTTAATTAACCCAATACACTGAATAACATAACAAATATTGAGAAAATAAACAACTATTTTTTGAGCTGTGACCCTAAGAAATAATCCTTCCCTAGTATTAATTTGGAAAAATAATAATCCGACAATCGCATAAATGAGGATAAATGCCATTAGAATAAGATACGTGATTGTATAAATTTGATGAAACTCTTTTGAATTAAATATTATCCACATGAGACCTATTGATGTTAATAATATGGATGTAAAAGCAATCAATACCATTAGATCATGAAAGAATTGAATAATATCTGCAGGGGTAAAAGCAATGCCAATGATTGCTAAACCTGCTATTATTCCTGTTGTTCGAATATAGTTACCGTATAATTTAGTAATAGAAGTTTGGGGTAGGAATTTTGGTAAAGAATTAAAAAATAGTATAAATGAGATACCAGATAACGACAGAGCAATTACGAATAAGACAAAAGAAATTGTATTAACTGAACCAGAATGAGAGATGGTTCTACCTAGATCACTGAAAAAGTTCATGAAAAGATTATACCCTTTTGTCGATGGGTCAACTTTCGTACCTCCTGGATAAAATATCATCGCAATGAAGGTAATAATGATGAATAAAGAACATCCTGCTATTGGAGTGTAGAAAAAATAGTTATCAATTCTCTCTAGGGATCTATAAGACAATCTAAGACCTCTTTATTGATAATTACTCCCATGAAAGACGTGGGAGATTTAGATCTCGAAGGTATTTATTAATTTCCCCAAGATGCATCATATTATGGCGTAATAAATACATTAACTTATCAAAAATCGATGGAAACCATGTAAAATCATCTTGCTCTAATAATTGTGGATCTGTCATATTCTTAAAGAATGATGAGTTAGATTGTTGAATTTCTGTTAGGTAATCAATAATCAAATTCATGGTTATTGTTTTAACCTTATTTTTAAAATCAGATGAATTATCCAATTGGATGTTTCCACGTTTCCCCCATTCCATGCCTTTAGGATTGCTTCTAAGATAAAATTCTGATGTTTCCAAGATATGATAAAGAGTCAATGCAAAACACCAATAATTTTCTGAATCTTGAAAATACATATGAAACCAATTGGATTCATCAATTTTATTGAGTGTTTGTCGAAATAAATCCCAACAATTTGTAAATTGTCTAAGAAGACCTTCAGCAAAAGTTTTTGTTATTTTAAAACCTCCAAAAGGATAAATACAAAGTAATAGGTAAGAAGTAAATAGTTGCTAAATAGCTTATGAATAAGTCATATTCTAAAAATTTCTTAAAGAATTCAAAGGATGATTATAATGAAATCACTGGTAATAGATTTGCATGCTGATACATTATATAAAAAGCTCTTTTCTCAAACAACTCAATTTATATGTGGGAAATCTCCATTCTTTCATTTTTCGAAAGAAAAAATGCAAGAAGGAGGTGGAACAGTGGAAAGAGAAAAGAATTTTGTCTGCCCTATTTGTGGGAAACCAATGAGTGAGAAATTCCTGCCAGACAAGAAAGGGTTCATCGATGAAAGAC
>Ga0209536_100011201_pt1 | contig 13160 bp, 7 predicted proteins | sample DeeMarSeWOR28_12_FD_187461 | JGI IMG/M metagenome (GOLD analysis project Ga0209536, IMG submission 187461) | Marine sediment microbial communities from White Oak River estuary, North Carolina - WOR-2-8_12 (SPAdes) (version 2) | ecosystem: Environmental > Aquatic > Marine > Intertidal zone >...
ATCGGCCGTCAGCCCAGATGGCCAGATACAGACAGGCATCGATGGGCACATTATCGACCAGCACCGTACATGCGCCGCATTCTCCCACGGCACACCCCTGTTTGACACTGATCAGCCCCAGCTGCTCCCGCAAAACTTCCAGAAGCGACTGGCGGGGGTCCACGTTAATATCTTTTTTCTTTCCGTTTACAGTGCAGGTAATCGTATGGTTCAATGTATGGTTCCTCCTGCGTTTAAAATGGCCTGTTTCACCACCCTTTGGGCCAGGGTCGCAATAATCTGCAGACGAAATTCTTTGGCCGCCCGCCACGACGAGCGCGGGCTTACGTCATCCACAACGGTCTTGGAGATATCATCCAGCAATTTTTGCGATACTTTACGGCCGCGAGCCTTTTTTTCAGTTGAGTTGCAACGGATGGGCACCGGCGCAGCCGTCCCAAAAGCGAGCCGCAAGTCTTTCAGGACAGCGTCTTTCAATCGGCACACTGCCGAACAGCCGATGGTGGCAATGTCCATGGCGTCTCGCATGGCATATTTATAAAAGTGCCCATGATAACCGGCATAGTTGCTGCGGGTTACGGTAATCTCGGTCAGAATCTCGTGCGGCTCAAGGGCCACGCTGCCGGGTCCAAGAAAAAATTCTTCCAGGGGCATTTGTCTTGGGCCGTCCGGGCCTGTGATCGTCAGTTGCGCATTGAGGGCAATCAGGGGTGTGGCGCTGTCGGCGCTGGGAACCCCGTTGCACAGATTGCCGCCGATGGTTGCCATGTTGCGCACCTGGGGTCCCCCAATGGTACCAATGGCCTCTGACAAGACCGGAATGTGCTTTAGAACCAACGATGATTCGCTCACCCGGGTAAAGCAGGTCAACGGCCCGATAACGATATCCCCGTCATCGGTCAGGGTGATGAAATTCAGCTCGGCAATGTCATGAATATCAACCAGATGATGGAACCGGCCTTTGCCTTTATGGAGTTTGACCAGCACATCCGTGCCCCCGGCAATCAGGTGGGCCTCCGGGATTTCCTGTAACAATCGAATGGCCTCTTCCACACTGCCGGCCCTGTGATAGCTCTTAAAATTAAACATATGAATTCCTCTTGACCTTGTCCCAGATGTCTCAGTGAACAAGATGGGTAGGTGCGTTATCTAAGTTTTAATTTCACCGCCCGCTTCGCTCGAGGCGCAGAGTGAATATATTTTTCATTTGCTGCTGAGACGCCAGCAAATGAAAACCCACAGCCGCTTTGCGGCAGGTAATTAAGCTGTAGTTTAATTGATTCATTTGAGAACTTTGTTAATCAATTGCCCACAAGGGCAGATTGTTTTGCCTGAATTTTCCTCTCAGAAATTCAGGCAAAGAATATAACTCTCTGCGTTCTCTGCGCCTCTGCGGTGAATAAATTTGTCTGCAGGCCCCTTCACAACAATCCTTCCTTTTTAAAATATCGGAAAAGCACATGCGGGGTCATGGGCATTTCGTTGATTTTTACACCGGTTGCATCCCAGATGGCATTGCGGATGGCCGGTGGGGGGGAGATAATCGGTGGCTCCCCCAGGGATTTGTTGCCGTAACCGGAACTCGGTTCGTAGGTCTCCACAAACTCACAACCAATATCCGGCACATCCACGGTGGTGGGGATTTTGTAATCCAAAAAATTATTATTGTAGATATAACCGGTCTCTTGATCGATCAACATTTCCTCATAAAGCCCGGCGGCCACTCCCATGGCAACGCCGCCATGCACCTGTCCTTTGGCCATGACAGGATGCAAGATGACGCCGGAGTCATGGATATTGTAAATTTCCTTTATCTCCACCTTGCACAGTGGAACATCCACCTCCACTTCCACAAATGTGCAGCCAAAGGTGGGGGCGTTGGTCGTGGTCTTGTGGGAAACATCGGCGGTTAACTGGCCGCCGCGTTGCTTGTTATAATAGGCATCCAGCGCCACCTCTTTCAACGAAATGACAACCTGCGCGGGATCATTGCGGTGCACAATTTGACCGGCAACAATGTCAAGCTCACCACCAAGGATACTGGTCATCCGACCGGCATGCTCGAGTATTTTTGCTTTAAGCTCCCTGGCCGCCCGAAACACGGCGTTGCTGGCCACATAGGCCTGCCGCGAAGCATAGGCCCCTGTATCAAACGGCGCAATATCCGTATCCTGGGTGGACACCACATGAACCTGTTCATATGGGATCCCGATGGTTTCCGCCGCCATTTGGGCGACGATGGTATCCAGACCCTGTCCGATTTCGGTGGCGCCCACCTGGATATGAAGGGATCCATCCTGGTTGAGAATAATGCGGGCACCGGCAATCTCCAAACACACCGGATACGTTCCCGAAGCATAGCTGAAGCAGGCGACGCCAAGTCCGCGCCGCAGCGGGCCCGTTTGATCCTTTGATCGGGCAGCACGTTTTTCATCCCAGCCGATTAGCGCTTTGCCCTGTTGGAGACATTCGATAATTCCGCAGCTTTTAAAAAGTTCACCGGTCAGGGGGTCGGCATCCCCCTGCCGGGCAACATTCTTTATCCGGAACTCCACCGGATCCATGCCGATTTTTCGGGCAGCTTCCTCGATCATGCAATCCACGGCAAATATCATCTGGGGAGCGCCGTAAGCCCGCATCGCACCGGCAGCCGGTGTATTCGTATAAACCGTCCTGGCGTGGAATTTGATGGCCGAGCGGGGGTAAAGCAAGCGCGACTTGGCACCGGCTGCGCCTGCCACCGAGTGCCCATGGGAAGCATAGGCGCCTGTGTTTGAAACAGCGTCTATATGTAGGGCCACCAATGTTCCGTCCCGGTTTACGCCGGCACGCATCTCCACATCAAACGCATGTCGGACACGGGTGCCGATCATGCATTCTTCCCGGGACAGATCTATCTTTACCGGCCGACCTCCCAGCTTCAGCGTCAAAAAGGCCACCATAGGTTCCAGGATGACGTCCTGTTTGTTACCGAACCCACCACCGATATACGGTTTAATCACCCGGATACGGCCCCATGGTAAATCCAATGCTTCCCCGACGATGCGCCGCGCGATATGGGGAATCTGTGTGGATGATACTATCACAATATGTTCCAGATCATCCATATAGGCATAAGCGATATGGTTTTCGATATGACAGTGCTGACACGTCTGGGTCCGATACCGGCCCTCGATGACCACATCGGCTTTGGTGAGCACATCTTCAATATCCCCACCCACTGCGTAATGAGATTCGCCAATGACGTTTTGGGAGCCAGCATGAATCTCACGGGCGCCTTCGGCCAGCGCGGCTTCCGATGTCACCAGGGGATCATATTCCTCATAGGTCACCTCGATCAGCTTCAGCGCCTCCTGCAAGACAATATTATTTTCGGCCACCACTACGGCAATTTCATCTCCCCAGTAACGAATATCGCGCGTCAACAATAGCCGGTCTTCCACGTCCTTGTGCGCACGGTCCAGTGAATACGGGTGACCGGCCGTCGCAAATTTGTTTTGCGGCACATCTTCATAAGTGAAAACCGCTTCGACACCGGGTAAATTCCGGGCTTTGCCGGCATTGAGTTTTTTCACGCGACCGTGGGCGATGGTGCTGCGCAGATATTTAGCCACCAGCATGCCCGGGATAAAAAAATCATCCGTATACCTTGCCCGGCCCGTCACCTTGGTCACCGCATCAACCCGCTTGACTGATTTGCCTACTGCCATAGAAACTCCTTAAATATTCAACTCTTCTCCTGCTTAATTAATTTCTCCGAGATTGCATTACATTTATTCATCAACTCTGTTTCATCAAATCCGGTCAGTCTTCCATGTTCCACGGCAATGCTTCCGTTGACGATGGTGTATTCCGTTCCGTGATTGTAACCTGAAAAAACAATGGCTGCCAGGGGGTCCGAGAGGGAACCGCTGTATTCCAATTTGCCGACATTAAACAGGGCCAGATCTGCGGCCCAGCCCTCCTCGATTTTGCCGACTTTTTCGAAGCCCAGCAAATTGGCGCCGTTTTCGGAGGCTATCCTCATGACATCCATGGTGGTAACGGCATCGGCACCATAATGCACCCGTTGCAATAGCAAGGCGTTACGGATTTCACCGAGCATATCCGATGAATCGTTGGAAGCACTGCCGTCCACAGCCAGCGCCACATTGATTCCGCGCTGCAGCATTTCTTTGACCCGACAGATGCCGGAACCCAGGCGCATATTGGAAGTCGGGCAATGGACAATATGTGTGCCGGTGTCTGCCAGGCGCTTCAACTCGTCGTCATTAAAGTGAATTCCGTGGGCATATGAAACGTCGGCGCCGATAAATCCGCAGTCCTCCATCAACTCCAAAGGTCTGCGTCCGTAATTCTTTAGACAAAAATCATTTTCATCATTGGTCTCCGCCACATGCGTATGCAATCTTACCCCGTATTGACGCGCCAGGCTGACCGTCTCTTTCATCAGCTCTGCGGTAACCGAAAACGGGCTGCACGGCGCCAGAATGACCCTGCGCATGGACAACTCGCCGTCGTCGTGATACCGGTCGATTACGCGTTGACAATCTTTCAGAATTTCATCTTCCGTCTGCACCACACTGTCGGGCGGCAGCCCGCCATCTTTTTTGCTAAGAGACATGGACCCCCGGGTGGGAGAAAGCCGCATCCCCAGGTTCTCAGCAGCCTTAAATTGCGCCCCAAGCAGGTCACCATCGACATTTTGGGGATAGATATAATGATGGTCTAAAGAGGTCGTACAGCCGGTTTTAAGCAACTCCGCCATGGCAAGCAACGAAGAATAGTAAACGGCTTCTTCGTCCAGATGCTTCCAGACTTCGTAAAGATATAATAGCCAGTCAAACAGCTCTGCGTTTTGTACCGCCGGCAAATTGCGGGTCAGGGTCTGATAAAAATGGTGATGGGTGTTGACAAAACCGGGTACCACCACGCAGGTAGAACAGTCGATGATCCGGTCTGCGCGCGCCGCAATGTCGGTACCGATTTTTGAAATCCGATTATCCCGGATCAAAATATCTTTCCCCCGCTGCGATCCGCCTTTGGCGGATAGGAAGATATAAAAACAGTTTTTCAGCAATATTGAGCTCATGACTTCCTTTTTTTATTTTCTTCACCACAGAGACACAGAGTTCACAGAGATTTATATACTTTTTGATTTGCCGGGAGATACCGGCAAATCAAAACCATCATGCCTGCGGCAAATATTCTATTATTCCAACCCGCCCGGAGGGCTGAGGGTTTTTCCTGGCCGTCGTCTCCCGGCCAGGAAAAAAAATAATTCCTCTGTGATCTCTGTACCTCGAGCGAAGCGGGTCGTGAAAATAATACTTATAAATCATCCACAATATCCCTCGGTAAATTGAATAAATAAAAATCACCCAGGGCCTTCAGCAGCACCGCCATCTGGGCTGCGTGGCGCAGCCCGATTGGGCCCATGGCATCCGAGGTGAATGCGATATCCTCAACACCGTAAGTTTCTGAATTCAATTGCGCCCGGACGTCCCTGGTTTCATAGATCAGGCGATCTCCCTCCCGGAACAGGGTTTCCAGGTCTCCTTCCACCTTCGCATTCAACACACCATCGGCAAGCATGTAGCCAGTGGGCTCAGCGGCAAAGCTTTGGGGGGTCAGGTAAAATTTTGGCTTGGCACGATAAGGCTCGCCGTTGGTGGGACAGAACGTGGTGCAGTTACCGCATTCGTTGCAAAAATCGCCGATATGAATAATCTGAAATGGCTGGCGAATATGCGCGGTTTCACCTTCATGGATTTGAATTTTATCGCCGGAGCATGTGGCGCTTTGAATGGTGAATTCCACCGGATCCAGGCAAAAGGCGATATTGGCCCGGTTGGGGCATACCGTGGTGCAGATGTTGCATATCACGTCACATTGCAGGCAGCGTTGGGCTTCCTGTCGGGCAGTGTCGTCATCCAGAGTCCTCGAAACCAGATCAAAATTAAAACGTTCGTCCATGGCGATTTCGGGTACTGCGGAACCGAACAATCGCCGGGCCTGCTCGATTTGCAGAGATGTAATATCCGGGACACGGTCCGTTTTTGTGATCGAAACATCAAATTGTAAATCTGCCTTTCGTTTGATGGACTCTGCCACGCGTTTGCCGTCACCGATTGCGCGGATAAGCGTGGAGGCACCGCGTAGGGCATCCCCGCCGGCAAATACATCGGACAGCTGGGTTTCAAGGGTGTCCGAATCGATCTGCAGTTTGCTTTGTGGAAAAAAATCCAGCTCCACACGCTGGCCGATGGCCGAAATCACACTGTCCACTTGAATTTCGAATTCGGTGCCCTCGATCTTAATGGGCCTCGGACGGCCACTGGCATCAATTCCCCCCAGCTCCATCTTAAAACACACGTTGGATGCTACCCGGCCGTCTTCGACTAAAAGACATTCCGGTGCGGTAAGCTCAGTTAGTTGGATACCTTCATCCAGCGCCGCCTGGATTTCTTCAAAATCCGCCGGCATTTCTTGCCGGGTACGACGATAGACGATACTGACGTTCCCGTCGGGACCCACCAGCCGTTTGGCCGCGCGCGCGGCATCCATGGCAGAGTTGCCACCGCCGATCACCACTACGTTTTTGCCCAGATCCGGAGGTTGGCCGCGGCGTACGTCGCTTAAAAAACTAATCTGATCGTATACGCCCGGCGCATCATCGCCGGGGATGCCCAGATCCATTCCTTTCTGAGCGCCGACGGCAACGTATACATAGTCACAGGTGCTGCGCAGAGTTTCAAATCGTTCGAGATTGATTTTCGAACCGTAATGTATCCGGACCCCCAGATCGACAATGCCCTCGATATCTTTTTTGAGGCTGTCATCATCCAGGCGAAAGGACGGGATGCCGTCGGCGGCCATGCCCCCGGGGATATCCTTGGTCTCGTAAACATCCACGGCAAAGCCGTCTAAGGCCAGAAAATACGCGCAGGCAAGTCCGGAAGGGCCGGCACCGATGATCGCAACTTTCATTCCATTGGACGGCGCAGGTTTGCGCGGCACATTGTGAACATGTTTTTGAGCAATGAAGCGTTTTATTTCACGGATTAACAGCGGATTGTCGTAATTCATGCGGGTGCATTTGAATTGACACAAATGGTCGCACACCATTCCCTGCATATTGGGGAAAGGGTTGGTTTCCAGAATGACGTCCATCGCCTTACGGTAGTCGCCTTTGGCGGTATGATGCATATAACCGGGAATGTCCTGACTGGCCGGACAGGTGGATACACATGGTGCCCTGACACAATCAAAAGTGGTGAGCTGGCGTGCGGTTTTAATGTTCTCATAGGGAAAACTGGATTTTTGATAGGCCCTATCTTTCACCACGGCCGTCGCATAGGCATCGAGGTTTGTCTGCCCCGCCTGTTTGAGATCTCTGTCCTGGCCTTTGGCAGTAATAAACGCCTCAATTGAATCGGCGGCGGCGGCGGAAATATTTTTAGCGATTTCCTCCAGGTACTGTCCCAGACGTCCGTAACCGCCTGGCTTAAGTATATCCGAACACACCGTAACAGGCCTTAGATTGCAGGCCAGAACATCGGCGACATTGAAGCAGTCTGTACCGGCAGAAAAACTGATGTCAAGCTCACCGTTAAAGTCACGCTGTAATTTTCGGGCCAGGTTGATGCTAATCGGGTGCAGGGCCCGCCCGCTCATGTAAACCATATTTTCATTTTGGGGCAGGTTCCGGTCTTGGTTGGTGGTTTCTAAAGTATTGGTTAGCTTCAAATTGAATGCAACCCCGACCTTCCCGGCTTTTTCCAGAAGGGATGCAATTAGTGCTATACCGGCATCGTATTTTAAATCATGTGCGAATGCCTCATCCGGTACGTCGACGTCGAATCCCAGTTCGTCATTCAGAATATACCGCAGTTGCCGGGGGCCCAGCAGGGTGGGATTCAACTTGATGGTGGTGTTCAGCTTGCGTTCCTCAATGAAATACCGTCCGATCTTTTCGACTTCGTCCGGCGGGCAGCCGTGCATGGTAGAGATGGTAATATTGTCCGACATGCTGTCCGGGATTTCCAGGTCCTTGACACGCGGATAAATTTTGGCAAGGGCATCGATTTTGGCTTCTTTTTCTGCTGCACCGTCGGCCATCTTATCAAGAAAGGTTTGCATGTTGGGGTTGAGAATGCCCTCCAAATTGTATCCCACGCTCATATTGAAGATAAAACCCCGCGAAGCCGGATCGCCCCATTCAAATTTGTCTTTGAGAATGTGCAGGAGAACCCAGGCATTGAGATATTCGTTGAAAGACTGTTCCAGTTTGAGTTCCTGGGACCATTCACAGTTGTAACCTTCGTCAGTCATGTCTATACAAGGCTTGGTTACTTCCAATTCGTCCAGTGTTTGCACGGTTTTCAGCTCGATATAGCGGGCACCGGTCAACCAGGCACTGATAATATTCTGCGCAAGCTGCGTATGAGGACCGGCAGCCACACCGATGGGAGTTTCCAGTTCCTGGCCATAACGCGTAATTTTGAACACATCGCTGCTTTGCGGTACAAAGAACAGTTCCTTACGAATCCCGAAAATCTGCCCCTGTTTCTCCTCGGCCAGAATCCATTGCATGAGCCTTTCAATGTTACAGGGCGTAAATTTGTCGCTCATTGTTGCACTCCACGCGGTTTAACCGAATAGATTCTTCACTTATTGCAAAACGCATAAAATATCTTGCATTGCTGATTTTTGTATGAATTCTCCGCGCACTCTGCGCCTCTGCGGTGAATAAAATCATAATAATTTGCTCAAACTACTCTGGGATCTGCCCGCTTGACCATCTCGGCCAACTTGTCAGCCGGATTTTTGAATTTGCTCAAGAAAATCATGGCCGCGATGATGTACGGCTTATATCCGGCCTGGATGTATTGAGGCACCCGGTAACGTTCAAAGACAGACGCCTCTACTTCGCCCCGCTCACAGCTGACGCCGCTGATGTCGGCCGGCAAGCAGTGCATGTAAAGCGCGCTGCCGCCCTTGGTGGTTTGCATCAGCTTTTCGGTGCATTCCCAATCGATGAATTGGCGGTTGTTTTCCAGGCAGCGTTTTTCAAGATCCTTAAGGCCTTCGAGATCGCCTTCCTGCAGCAGACGGGTTCGCTCTTCCATGACGGTGTATGGGGCCCAGCTTTTGGGATACACAATGTCTGCATTCTCGAACGCCTCCGACATACCGGTCACCCGGGAATAACTGCCGTCGGATTGGCGGCTGTTCGACTGCGCCACTTCTTCAACTTCGGGCAACAGATTGTAGCCCTCGGGATGGGCCAGAACAACCTCCATTCCAAAGCGGGACATTAAAGCGATAACACCCTGCGGTACCGACAGGGGTTTCCCATATGATGGCGAATAGGCCCAGGTCATGGCAATTTTTTTGCCTTTCAGTTTTTCGATACCGCCAAAATGATTGATTAAATGTAAAGCATCAGACATCGACTGGGTGGGATGGTCGATATCACATTGGAGGTTAACCAGCGTGGGTCGCTGGGGTAAGACACCCTCATGATAGCCCTGCTCCACGGATCGAGCGACTTCTTTCATGTAGGTATGCCCCACGCCCAGATACATGTCATCCCGGATACCGATGATCTCGGTCAAAAACGAGATCATGTTGGCAGTCTCCCGCATGGTTTCTCCATGGGCGATCTGGGATTTTTCTTCATCCAGATCCTGGGTCGCCAATCCGAGCAAATTACAGGCGCTTGCGAAACTGAAGCGCGTGCGGGTAGACTTATCCCTGAAGATAGAAACTGCAAGGCCGGAATCAAAGACCCTGCAGGCAAGGTTGTCTGTGCGCATCGCCCGCAAAGCCTCTGCGGTTTGAAAAACAGCGGCAATTTCATCTTCGGACTTGTCCCAGGTTAGCAAAAAATCATTGAGATACATGTTGTCGATATTTTTTGTAGACAGGGATTTGATGCGATCAGAGATCTTACTGCTATCCATTTCTTCTTCTACCTCCGATAATAAATGACTAAATTGTCTAATATACCTTTTAAATCCAAAAGGAATTGGATTCTATTATAAACTACTTTTTAGACAGGATTTAGTAGGATTTCTTTTTTTCTCAGCTTCCAGAAGAAGCTCAGAAAACTAAATCCTGACAATCCTGTAAATCCTGTCTAAAACAAAAAAAAGATAGAATCCATTCCTTTATTTTCTTAATTTCTTCCACAACTTGTTTCCCATCTCCCGGGAAAATGTCAGGATTTCGTCTTCCTCCATGGTCATCAGCTTTTTATTTTTCACAACCATTTGCCCACTGGAAATCACGCTGTCCACATGGCTGGCTTCCAGACCATAAACAAAGTGCCCTAAAAAATTGTCGGCATCTATCTCCGTGGGAGAATTGTAATCCAGGATCACGAGGTTGTTGTCCCCGTCGCCGGCAAACCCACTGGAACGGATGTAGGCATGCACATTTCGAAAGCGACCATAAATAGCAGAGAAATCAATCCCTTCAATGGATTGACCTGACAAAAATGCGGCCTTAGCGCTTCTGAGCATATCGCTGTGCATGCCGTCGGTACCCAACATAACATGACTCCCTAATTCTGCGTAGTTGGCCAGGCCCACGTTATTGTTCTGGTTGCTTTCCACATTTTGAACAACCCAGACGTCGGAGTCTCGCAGAAGTTCTTTTTCGGTTGCATTCAAATGAATGCAATGGGCCAGGATAGATTTGGACAAATTCAATATACCGGCATCACGGTAGCGTTCCAATACGCGCTGGTTGTGATCTTTCAGGCAGGCTTGCTGATCTGCCTGATCTTCAGCAACATGAACGTGAACGCCGGTACGGTACTTTTGCGCCAATTTCACCGCTCTGTTCAGCAGATCATCTCCGACCGTAAATGACGCATGCAGACCCACGTGCCCCTGATTGCCGGCTTTTAGGTAATTTTCCGTTTCTTGTAAGCTTTTTTCTTTAGGACCCTGGCCGTCCCGATCGGATATTTCGTAGCAGAGCAGGTGGGAAATGCCGACGCGATCGAATGCGCCGGCGATGGTACCCAACGAACCTTCGATCGCAAAGGGTGATGCATGGTGATCGATCACAAAGGTGACGCCGTTTTTGACGCAATAAAGGGCCGAAACCAAGGCGCTGGCTTCGATCATCTCCGTATCCAGGGCCTTATCCAAGTTCCACCAGATATATTCGAGGATTTCCGGAAAATTTTGGGGGGCTCTGGCCGGTGCAGGCATTCCCCGCGCCAGCGCCGAATATATATGATGGTGTCCACAACCAAAAGATTTGGTCACCAGTCGATGGTCGCAATTGAAGACGCTGTCATCAGTGCCCAATCCGTTTTCAGTCGGCAGTGTATCTAAAAACTGAATATTTCCATCAGCACCCGGATAGACCGCCAGGTGAGTAGAATGAAACTCCAGGGTTTTCCAGTCGATGTAGGTGGCATCTTTCAGATATAGCGTCATAATAATCTGCCTTTCATTTTAGGCATTTTAGTCATTTTTAATTTTAGGCACTTCCCTCATTGGCAATTCATAGCGCCTGATCCCATCATATTGATAAAGGGCATTAGCGACCGCCCCGGCGGTGGGAATGTTTCCGATCTCCCCTACGCCCTTGGCGCCGTATGGTCCTAAAGGATCTTTGACCTCCACGGGTTTGACAATAATATGCGGCAGATTTTTGATCTTGGGAATGCCCAGCTTGGCGAAACGACTGGATTTGAGACGGCCGTTTTTCATGGGAAGTTCCTCACTGAGTGCATAACCGAGCCCCATCACCACCGCTCCTTCAATTTGGCCTTCGAATAAGGTGGGATTAATGATTCGACCTCCGTCGTGGGCAGCCACAACGGTATCCACCTGCCCTTCATCATTGAGCACCACCAGATGGGTGGCATATCCATAGGCATAGTGGGATAGAACCTCCCCTGGTTCACCGAGTTTGGTGGTCCAATCGCACATCCATTTGGCAGTGTACACCTTGCCAATCAGCTCCTGTAATGACTTGGCTTTGAGATCTTGCTTAAGGTTCCGGGCGGCCTCAATGATGGCGTTGCCCAACTGGAAGGTGGCGCGGCTGGCTGTTGTCATGCCGGCCCGGGCCTTTGATTCCGTGCTGACTCTGATTTCGATGGTATCGGGATCTTCGATGCCGGCTTCCTCACACAGGATTTGCTGGGCCACGGTATCAACGCCCTGGCCCATCTCGGTCCAACCGTGCTGCAAAACGATGTGATCTGAGGATTTGATTTCAATTTTCACGTCACATTCTTCGAGCACGCCGTTGCCGATGCCGCAATTTTTGAGCCCGCAGGCCAACCCGGCGTACTTGGCCCGGTAAAACTCATCTTTGACCGCCAGCAGGGTATCTTTCAGGCCCACACCGTCGCCAAGGACCTGTCCGGTAGCCGTCTGGCTGCCGGTGTCCAGAGCATTGTCAAAGCGGAACCGCCACGGATCAAACCCGCCCCGGGCACAAAGCTCGTCGATGCATCCTTCCATGGCAAAGGTGACCTGATTGACACCGAAGCCCCGCATGGCGCCGCAGGGGATATTATTGGTGTACACGGCTTTGGCTTGAATATTGACATTTGGAACAAAATAAGCGCCGGTTGCATGGCCGGCAGCCCGTTCGAGGACTTCGGCTCCTAAGGATGCATATGCACCGGTATCACCGACAATACGGGCAAAAAGCCCGGTAAGTCTGCCGTTCTCGTCACAGCCCAATTTATATTGCATGTAAAAGGGGTGGCGCTTGGGGTGCATCCGGATGGACTCTTCGCGGCTCAAGCGAACTTTAATCGGGGCTTTTAAATCATAGCAGAATACCGCTGCGTGGCCCTGAACAGTCAAATCTTCTTTGCCGCCGAAGCCCCCTCCGGTGGGCGCCAGCTTGACGTTGATTTTGTCGCCGGGAATACCGAGGAGCCGGGAAATCTGACGCTGGTCCTCATATACCCCCTGGGTTTGGACATAGAGTTCGACACCGTCGGATTGCCACGGCAGGGCAATGGCGGCCTCGGTCTCCAAAAACCCGTGCTCGACCCGCTGGGTCCGATAAGTACCTTCCACCACATGGGCCGATGATTTAAGCACCGTATCAATATCGTTGCCCCGTTCAATGCTTGAATCGCTGAGCAAATTATCAAATTGATCGTGAACCTT
>Ga0209536_100011202_pt1 | contig 13160 bp, 10 predicted proteins | sample DeeMarSeWOR28_12_FD_187461 | JGI IMG/M metagenome (GOLD analysis project Ga0209536, IMG submission 187461) | Marine sediment microbial communities from White Oak River estuary, North Carolina - WOR-2-8_12 (SPAdes) (version 2) | ecosystem: Environmental > Aquatic > Marine > Intertidal zone >...
CGGAATGGTATTTCCTGTTTTTATTCCAATTGCTTAAGTACTTCCCGGGTCAGCTGGAAGTGATCGGTGTATTTATTCTCCCTACGCTGGCTATAATATTGTTATTCGTGCTCCCGCTGATCGATCGATCACCGCGACGGTACTTTCTAAGCCGGCCAGCGGTAATTACTGTCGTTGCATTAGTCTCGGTAGGGGTTGTCGTCTTGACGATTCTATCGATCTTAGAAGCACCTCCGCCTGCTGAGGCCGCGTTGGGTGATCCTATAGCTGCTTTGTATACCGAAAATTGTGTTCCTTGTCATGGTCCTTCAATTACCGTTTCCGCAGGCACCAACTTGCATGGTGTAATTGCCAAAGGGAAACACGAGGATATGCCTGCCTGGAACGCTGATCTCACAACAGACCAGATCGATGCTTTAGCAGGTTTTGTGCTGTCTCCGGGAGGCAGTCAGCTGTTTACGGAGCAATGTGAGACCTGCCATGAGGTTTCTGAACTCGTCGCTACCGATCCATTTGAACTTAAAGCAGCTTTAGAACAAGGCGTAGATTACGCTCCTCATGTCGATGTTGATATCCCCCAATGGACGGAGGTCTTAAGTTCGGAGGAGCGCACAAACTTGTTGAACTTCCTGGTCGCCCCCGATGGACAAAGATTATTTGTGACCAATTGCGCATCTTGTCATGGGCGCGCGGTGGCATTTTCTGGAGAAGAAGAAGAGTTGCGTACGATTATCCGTCAAGGAGGTTTACACACAGAGATGCCGCCTTGGAGAGAGATGCTCAGTGAGACTGAACTGGATACGCTCAGCCGATATGTCGTTGAGCCTACTTCTGTCCCAGAAGGAGATCAACTCTTTGAAGCGTATTGTTCAGAATGCCATGGAGCCCGCATCCCCGATGCAGCCGATATGGAAGAAGCCCGTGAAGTGATTGCGGGCGGCGGCGCTCACCAGACCATGCCTGTGTGGGGAGATGTGCTGACGGAGGAACAGCTGGATGCATTGGTGGAGTACACCTTGGAAGCCAGCCGAGGTGCACCAACTGAGGTTGGACGAGAACTCTATGTTCAAAGCTGCGCGTCTTGCCATGGTGATTTTGGTGAAGGGGGTGCCAACCCGGCCCGTCCGGGTGACATCATCGCACCAATCAGTTCTGCTGAATACCTCAAGACACGTGATGATTTCACTTTGCGTTCCATTATTGCGCAAGGCCAGCCTAACTTCGGTATGTCACCTTTTGGTAGTGCTTTTGGTGGACCATTAAGTGATGAAGAGATTGACGCCATTGTTGCCTATATGCGTACCTGGGAGCAGAATCCGCCCGTAGAGCTTCCTCCTGAAGTTGATGTTGGCGAGGCGGGGCTGACTGGGGAAGAAATCTATGCGGAGGTATGTGCCCAATGTCATGGCTTCTCAGGTGAAGGATTGGTTGGTCCCTCTCTGGCTGATCCAGAATTTAAGTCCCAAAGGACTGACCAGGAAATCTTCAATACCATTAACCTTGGTCACGAGGCCACCGCCATGATAGGCTGGGGAGATGTGTTCAGTGCAGATCAGATCCAGCAGCTGGTGGAACATATCCGCCAGTTTGAGCCGCTGGCAGCTGAGCCTCCATCAGATGCTGAAGGTCAGCCAACCGCGACACCTACTCCTCAAGCAGATATTGAGGCTCCTTCGTTTGTTAATGATGTTATGCCAATATTCGAAGAATACTGCTCGAGCTGTCACGGAAACCTTGGCGGTTGGGATGCTTCCACTTACGATTCGGTGATTAATTCTGGCAACAATGGACCAGCTGTGATCCCGGGTGATGCTGAAAACAGCTTATTAGCTCAAAAGATGCTCGGCACGCATACCCAGGGTCAAATTATGCCCCCCTCTGGTCAATTGCCTGATAACATGATTGATGTAATCGTCAATTGGATAGAAGCTGGCGCACCGGAAAATTAACCCTCCCCGGATTCTTTCTGTGCATTGCTCACGTACTCACCGGATAATATCATTGGATTCTGTGGCCTGTCATACGTTTGTCACACCAATGATAGGACGTTTTCCACTAATATTGCTCTCATATTTGGGGTATAATTCTTGGGTAAATCTACCCAAGAAATCCTGGTGATGATAGAATTCTACCAGGTCATTTTGATTTTTTAGGTACATGTACGCATAGGATAAAGAAAGGAGGACCAAACCCGGAAAAGATAATCGCCCAATTTTTTGCTGACGAAGAAACTCTAATGTATAAGGAGAATGGTATGAAAACAAAACAATTAGTTGTAGTGGTCTTCCTGTTGTTGGCTGCTCTGGCTCTGGCAGCCTGCGCAGGTGCGGAAGGCCCACCTGGACCTCAAGGCCCTGCTGGCCCTGCTGGCCCTGCTGGTCCTGAAGGTCCTGAAGGCCCCGCCGGTCCTGAAGGCCCTGCCGGTCCTGAAGGCCCTGCTGGACCCGCTGGTCCAGCGGCTGAAGCAGCCGAGGTTGAGCTGGCCTGTGGAGACTGCCATAACGACACGACCTTGATCGAAGGGAAAGCCACCGCGTGGAGTGATTCACATCATGGTGCCGGTGAATCTTACGTACGTGGGACCAGTGCCAGCTGTGCTGGATGTCACTCCGGAGGCGGCTTCAGCGAGATGGTCGCTGCAGGTCTCAACCCCGGCGAGGTTGAAAATGGCGATCCTGACCCAACCCGCCAGGGCTGCCGCGCCTGCCACGCCATCCATGTGAGCTATACCGGTGAAGACTGGGCTCTGGAAACTACAGACCCGGTAGACCTGTATGCTTTTGAGGGCGTGACCTATGACGGCGGCACCGGCAACCTGTGCACCAACTGCCACCAGCCGCGGCGACAGATAACTGAAGCGGTGGACGGCATGATCGAAGTTGATAGCACCCACTGGGGTCCCCACCACGGTCCGCAGAGCGCCATGCTGCTAGGCATTGCTGGTGTTGGTGCTGAAGGCAGCCCCAGCTCGCACGCTACCATGGTGGAAGATACCTGTGTCGCCTGCCACCTGGGCGAGACCGGTAGCCACACCTTCGAGCCGGATGTTGCCGCCTGCCAGGCATGCCACTCTGGTATGGAAAGCTTCGATGACACTGGCTTGCAGACCGAGGTTCAGGAGGGGCTGGATGAGCTTCAAGCGGCTCTGACCTCCAGAGGTTTGCTTGATGAAGAGGGAGAAATAGTTGTCGGATCCTATAGTGAAGCTGAAGCAGGTGCTCTTTGGAATTGGATCTACATCAATCTTGAAGACAAGAGCTTGGGTGTCCACAACCCGGCTTACACAAGGGCTTTGCTCGAAGCGTCTATGGAAGCGCTGCCGTAACCTGCATATAAAAAGAACGAAGGAATACCAACAGAGCTGCCCTCAAGGCAGCTCTGTTTCGTTGTGCCAAGTGTTATCCGACGGGGCTGAAGTACACCGAACCGGGAATAAAAAAAAGAACCGGATGCATCATTGTGCCCGGCTCAAAGATAATCAAAATCGTGTAGTCCTATTTCATTCTGTTCTAAGGCGGGTGCCGCACGCGCGGCAAAATTTGTCGCTGGCATTCGCCCGCTTACCGCAATGGTGACAGTACACACCTTCTTCGGTGCTGGCTGCTTCTGTGCCCGATGGCGTTGCCCGGCGGCGGCGTCTTGTTTTTGTAGCTGGCTGCTCGTCTCTGGACTGCTGCCAGTACCAATAACCACCCCCAGCGATTAAGGCGATCCCTAAAAAGCCTAAAACCCACGGAAGATATTTGATCAAGTCTGCTTGAGCGTTTGCGTCGGGCGGCAAAGGCGCGCTGGGCTGTACCTCAAATTGCTCGACGCTCAAAATATCGTTTGATTTGCGGTAATCCATCGCGATGGAAAAAGTATCGCCAGCTGCCAGTGAGCCAACTTCGGTAGCATAATACACCATCCCATCTTGACCTGTTGAGCTGCTGTTCATACTGGGGGAAAAACGAATTTCTGACGCGCCTACGGGTTGCTGCACTTTGATGACCAGGTTTTGAACCGCATAATCACCTGGCCAGACGTACTCATAATGGCGTTGTTCAGATTGTAACTCAAGCGAGGGGTCATAATATTCCAGCTGCACCTCTGGGCTTGTGGCTGTAAAGGTGATCAAACCCCATTCGCCGTTAACCTGGCGGTCGTAAGCCACGCTGTATAACGACCCATCGAGTTGCCTTACAGCGACCGCGTTTGGATTGCCGGCTTCCACTGGGATGCGGAAAGTCACGTCAACAGGCGGAGAGATCTCAGGGGATAGAGTTGCATGGTAGATCACCAGCATGTTGGGGCGATCATATTCGGGCCACAGATCTACTTCCAGATTGCTCAAGGAGACAGTTTCTTGAGCGTGGATACCAGTTGGTAAAGTTAAGAAGATTAATAGTGCTAACGCGAAAATGCGTTTAACCAAGTCTTTTCCTCCAAATAAACCAAATCTTTCGCTGGAATCTTACCACGTCTGTTGGATGGTTGTGTTTAAAGGAATCTTAGAGTCACTAGCCGATGGCAGAACGTAACTCCCTGGCAAGAGCACCGAATTCTGCTGTGTACCTGACCTCATCCAGGCGTGGACGTGGTAGATCGACTTGCATATCCAACCGGATCTTACCAGGACGGGGACTGAGGACCAGAACCCGGTCGGAGAGGTAAAGCGCTTCTGGGATGGCATGAGTGACCATAAGGACTGTTTTTCGGCGGGCTTGCCAGATGCGCAGTAATTCTGTGCCCATGCGTTCACGGGTCAGTGCGTCCAGGGAACCGAAAGGTTCATCGAAAAGCAGAATCTGCGGGTCGTGGACGAGAGCGCGAGCGATAGCGACCCGCTGTGCCATTCCACCGGATAGGTCGCGCGGTAATGTCTCCTCGAAGCCCTCTAATCCGACCAGCTCGACCAATGTTTGAGCCTGGAAATCGGCTTCAGGCTTCGGTACATTTTGCAGCTCTAAAGGCAGGGTTATATTTTCAATCACGGTGCGCCACGGCATTAAGTTCGCTTTTTGAAATACAAATCCTACCCCCTGCTGAGGGCCTGCCATCCTAGTACCATTGTAGAACAGCTCGCCCTGACTGGGCTGCAGCAGACCGGCAAGTACGCGCAGCAGTGTGCTTTTACCGCTTCCGGATGGTCCTAATACGCACACGAACTCTTCGGATGAGACTGTGAAGCTGATCTTATCCAACACATGCAAGCTGCTATCCTGATCCTTAAATACGACACTTAAGTCTTTTACTTCAAGGGCTGGTGTTGTCGTTTGAAAGCTCTCAATTTTATGGTTAATGGAAAGCTCCGTCATAATATAAACACTTGTCTGCGAGATGAAACCGGAGTTTATCTATTCTATGAATTCATTGGTGAAGGCTTGACTTAAATCAAGAGGTTCAGTTATTAAGCCCATATCCAGGAGCACACTTTGCATATTCTCCCAGGCCTGGGGATCTGAGAAACCGGGTTGGTCGGCAATCCAGAATTGGATCGAGTTGTCCAATACTTTTTTCTGTACTTTCTCATCTGCTTCAGCCAGGTTCTCGATGTATTTTGCACTTATCTCGTAGGCTTCATCTGGGTTGTTGATCGTGTATTCAATCCCGCGCAGCGCCGCTTGTACGAAGCTGCGGACCAGTTCTGGGTTTTCAGCGATGGTGGTCTCATTGGAGATCAAGCCGTTCGAAGCGAGCTGCACGTAATCCGAAACGGGAACGACGTCCACCTCGTAACCCAACGCTTGCAGCTGGGTAGGCTCATTAACGACATAGATCACAGCCGCTTCAACTTGATCAGTGAGCAATGCTTCGACTTGATTAAATCCAATCGAGGCCAGGTCAATATCGCTTTCTTCTAATCCTCCAGCATTAAGCAAGGCGCGCAGACCTATATAGCTGGCACCAAACAAGCCAGGTACTCCAATGTGTTTTCCTGCCAGGTCTTCCGGTGTCCGGATGCCCTGTTCGCTTTTTGCGACCGTTCCGACCGGGTAATCCTGCCACCAGCCCAGGACATACACAATCGGCAAGCCCTGGGAACGCGCTAACAACACCTGCTCGCCTGAAACCAAGGCGAATTGCAGTTCGTTGGAGCCGACTAATGTGACTCCATCTGTCTCATAGCTGTAGTCGAACTCGACCTCGATACCAGCATCTTTGAAGATACCCTTATCGACGGCTACATAGAAGGGTGCATACTGCACGTTGGGTATGTATCCCATTGGCAGACGGATGTGTGTCAGGGCAGCTGGCTGGACAGTTTCACCAGGAGAGGGAGATGGCTGTGTTCCAGTACAGGCGGAGACAATAAACCCGCTCAGCAGGATGATTGGGAGTAATCGCTTCGTTAACATAGTATTATTCTTTCTCTCTAAACTAATACTTGTCCGGAAATTGAATTCAGGACACGATTTTAAGGTGTATAGACAACATCTTCTGGCCGTTGCCTCCAGGAAAGCAAGCGGCTCTCTAACCAAACAACCAGTCCGTATAAGCTCATTGCCATGGCGATGAGCGTGAATACAGCGACAAAAACGAGTGCAGTATCGTACTGACCGCGACCCACATTGATCAGAAAACCCAAGCCACGGTCTGAACCAGCAAATTCACCAACCACCGCGCCGATAACAGCTAGGGTTGCACCGATTCGCAGGCCGCCCAGGAAAATTGGTAACGCTGCAGGTACTTCCAGAAATTTAAAGGTTTGCCAGCGAGTAGCGTGCAGGGAGCGCATCAATTCCCGCAGTTCCTCTGGCACTGAACGCAATCCTACAATCGTGTTGACCAATACTGGGAAAAACACGATCAAGGCGCAGATCAGCACTTTTGAGGTCAGTCCCGGCCCGAACCAGATCACCAAAAGAGGCGCGATGGCAACAATAGGTACGGATTGGCTGGCAACAATATACGGTGATAGCAATCGCTCGACCAGCAGGGATTTCGCAAGGAAATAGCCTTGAACCGTTGCCAGTGTGACTCCGAGCACCAGGCCAAATAAAACCTCACCCAGTGTAATCAAGCTGTGGCGCATCAGGCTGCCATTGTGAAGGGCTTGCAGGAACTTCTGCCAGACCATCTGTGGTGTGGGCAAGATGTAGGCTGGAAAGCTCCCGAATTGGGTTAACAGGTACCAGATTAGAATCGCCAACACCACTGAAATTGGAACCAGGTAGATCCCGCTTCGCTGGATATGGCGAATTGGTTGTTGGAAAGCTGGTTTTTGAATTTGCGGTATATCCATATTTATGTTTTCCTGTCAGATTATCCATGATTCACAATCTTGTGAATCAAAGTCAATATCAACAAAATGCCCCGACATTTCGGGGCATTTGGATACTATCAAGGAGGGGTGAATCCTCGCCAAAATCAAACCCGAAAACCTGGGGTAAAGATTTACCCACTGGCTTTCGGGGCACATGGCGTGGGATCGTCACTCTTGAGTGAGCGAATCTCCTGAACCTTCTTCCATCCGGACTTTACCGTCGGCACCGGAATCTCACCGGATCATGCGAGATCGAACATGATATTAAGAAACATGTCCGCCCGCTCGTGGGCTTTACCACCGGTCGGGAGTTGTTAACATGAGCTGCAAGCTCACGCACTCACCCTGCCCCGAAGGTTTGTGTATTCTGTTACAAGGGATTATAACCTGTGATTACCTACAGGTCAATTGTACTGGTGTCAGTCAGCGTTGCAGTATCGTGATCAATGCTGCGAAGATGATGAGGAGGATGACCGGAATGCCCAACCCCACGGCTAAGTTCAACCAATGGTTATCACTGCGAGTCAAGGCTGCGCCTGCGCGCATGAACCCGCCCAAGCTGGTGAGCACGCCTCCCAACACTGCGCACCAAATTAATACAGTAAATGTGCTGAACCTGTCTGCCAATGATGGAAAAAGCGTGACTATTAGAAACCCGATAGCAGCTCCGGCAATGATTCCAATCCATTGTCGGAGCCAGTTTTTTCTGTCGCCCTGTGGATTCTCTTCTGTAGACATTCTCTGACCTGACCTAAAGATGATGGTTGAATCTAATTAATCCTGGGAGATTCAAACTCTGGTTGAATCTTCTATGCGGGTTTTGATGATTTCGAACCAAAATTAAAGGTGTACACCTTTGTGAAAACTGCCCCCAGTAGAAATATTTGTGAAAAATAGTAGACAGCGATCAGTAACACTGCTAGTGCTCCAGCTGCTCCCCAAGCTGATCCCAAGTTGCTGTACGAAAAATATAATCCTACCAACAGGCTGGCAATGTACATGATCACTGCTGAGATCGCGGCTCCGATCCAGACATCCCTCCAAGATATTTGCACATCTGGCAAGATTTTGTAAAGTAAGGCAAATGACAACGTTGTGATTAAGATGACGACAATAATTTGTCCGATGGCGATTGGACTGCTGATCTCGAGAAAAGAAGTAATAAAGGATAGGATAACGCTGGCTGTCACTAAGATAATAAGCAAGCAGCCAACTCCGAGTACCAAACCGAATGCCAGCAATCGGGTTTTTAGAAAACCAATGATGCCGCTCTGCACTGGGGTAGGCGCCTCCCAAATTTCATTGAGGGAGAATTTCAATTGTGTAAACAAGCCTGAGGCGGCAAAAATCAATACTAGGAAACTGATTAGACTAATAAATGGATTACTGCTGGTGGAGGTCTCTGACAACCCAACCACGAGCTCCTGGAGGAATAGAGCTGTCTCTTCTCCAAGGATCGCTTCGATTTTTAGGAAGAGCTGGCTGGAAGAAGCCAGCCCACCCAGGAAAATCTCTGCTATGGAGACTGCGATATAAATCATCGGCACTAACGAGAACATACTGTAATAAGCTAATGAAGCCGCCAATCGTGCAGGGCGCTGTGCCCCCCATTCTTCGAATAGGTTCTTCAAGAATTTTTTTACCTTGGTCATCTGGTAACGACTCCGAACAGCTGTTTTATATGGAGAGATGCATCGATATATAAGTACGCTAATGGCGCTTTTTGGTATTTCGATTCTCGAGCTGACTTTCGATTAACCAAAAATCATTATAGCATGTAGATTAGATATCCATCGATGAATCCATCATTTGATGATTTGCTGGCTCTGGATACGCCTCAATGTATTCACCTGGGGTAATAAATATTAATGCAGACCTAAGCTATCTACATTGACACAACACGTATTCTGTGTGATAATTGCCAATGTCGATTGAATAATAAGTATTGTTCTTTTCAACCCTAATAGCATTGCCATCCCACCATAAAGGAGGTGATGCCGATCATGTCTGATAGTAGTATAAAACCCAGCGCTGCGGCATCCCTCCTCCTTCTTGGACGATAGGAGCCGCAGCGCGACAAGGAGCCGTCAAAAAGATGGCTCCTTGTTCTTTTTTAATTTGATTACATTGTGATTAAATTATTTATACTCGTAGAAGCCTTTGCCACTTTTACGACCCAGGTATCCTGCATCCACCATTTGGTGCAGCAAAGGACATGGTCGGTATTTATCCTCTCCAAGGTCGCGGTGCAATACTTCCATAATGGATAGAATAACATCCAAACCAATCAAATCGCCAAGCGCAAGTGGGCCCATCGGATGGTTCATACCCAACTTCATTACTTCATCGATCGCCTCTGCTGTTCCGATGCCTTCTTGTAAAGTAAATATCGCTTCATTTATCATTGGGCACAGGATTCGGTTCGAGATGAAACCCGGTGAATCTTTAGCTTCTACTGGCACTTTACCCATCTGCCTAGCCAGCTCGATCACAGTCTCGGTAGTTTCATCGGAGGTTTGAAGTCCACGAATTACTTCCACAAGGCGCATCAAGGGCACTGGATTGAAAAAATGCATGCCCACCACTTTCTCAGGTCTTTGAGTTGATGCGCCAAGCTTTGTCAGGCTTATAGAAGAGGTATTTGACGCCAGGATGGTTTCTGGATGGGCTCGTTTATCCAGATCTTCGAAGATTTTGAACTTCAGCTGTGGATTTTCGGTTGCAGCTTCGATGACCAGATCCGTTTCAGGTAGTTGTTGTAAGTCTGTGGTTGTATCTATAAGCAAGGCAGCTTCTTTTTGAACCGAGCTGATCTTTTCCTTGCTGGCTAGCTTCTCGACCGATTTAGCAATGACAAGTTGTGCTCGCTCTATTTGCTCAGGAATTACATCCATCAGCGTAACCTGATAACCGGATACTGCCGCGGTTTGGGCAATGCCACTACCCATTGTTCCTGCTCCGACGATAAAAATTTTCCGAATTTCTTCCATGCTGGACTCCTTAATAGACCTCAACAGCCATAGCAACAGCTTCAGCGCCGCCAAGGCATAGAGAAGCGATGCCGCGTTTCAACCCCCGGTCTTTCAACGCATAAATTAAGGTTGTCAAGACCCTGGCACCACTCGCACCGATGGGATGTCCCAATGCGATGGCACCGCCATTGACGTTGACCTTGTTCCAATCCCAACCCAGATCCTGGAGTGCTTTACCATTAGCAAGTACTTGTGCTGCAAAAGCCTCATTGAGCTCGATTAAGTTCACCTCATCAAGTTTCCAGCCAACCTTCTCAAGCAGGCGAGGTAGTACTTTTGCCGGTGCATCGAAGAGGTATTTGGGAGCGACTGCTGCTTGAGCGTAGCCGACAACGCGTGCTAACGGCTGGATTCCGATTTCATCTGCAATCGCTTGACTGGCAACGACAACTGCTGCAGCCCCATCATTCAATCCTGGTGCATTTCCGGCTGTTACTTTCCCACCTTGAATGAAGGCTGGTTTGAGTTTCGCAAGTGCTTCTATTGATGTATCTCGTCGGGGTGTTTCATCCGTATCGAAGATGGTCACCTGACCTTTGCGACCTGGTACCTCGATAGGAGTGATTTCATTTTGGAATCTGCAGTTGTCGATGGCATCTATCGCTTTCATGTGACTGTTGTAAGCGTATTCATCCATCGCCTCACGCGTTACTCCATATTCCTCGGCGATGAACTCAGCGGCGTTACCCATCCCCCAATCCTCGAATGGGTCCCATAAGCCATCGTACAGCAGTGCATCTGTCAATTCTGCGTTTCCGAAACGGAGAGCACCAGTACGACCATCGACCAGGTAGGGAGCACGGCTCATACTCTCCATGCCACCAGTGACGAATAGATCTCCATCTCCTGCTCGGATGGATTGAGCTGCCAACATAGTTGATTTTAAGCCTGAACCGCATACTTTGTTGATCGTCGTAGCTCCAACACTTTCAGGTAATCCGCTAAAGATGGCAGCCTGGCGCGCTGGATTCTGACCCAAACCGGCTGATACGACGATTCCCATGATGACCTCATCAATATCTGTGGGTTCTCTCAACCCAGCTCTTTCAACAGCTGCCTTCACGACCAGCGCACCGAGTTTGGGAGCTGGAAATCCGCTTAGACTTCCTTGAAAGCGCCCACTGGGTGTGCGAACGGCACTCAAAATCACAACTTTGGATCCATTTTCTGTCATTGATATTCTCCTTGTACGATGCTGATCTTAGTTCTATGTGGTTTTGATTTTTGTAAGCCAATATTCTTGAGCTAGGGCACCTCAAGTTTTATATTTCGTCCACTCCGCAATTATTCTTTTGTAGGTTTCCTTCAGACTCTCGGGGAGTACTCTTGTCTTGCCCAAGGAGGTCATGAAATTTGTATCCCCCATCCATCTTGGTACCACGTGTAAATGAACATGCTCAGTGATGCCCGCGCCAGCAGCCTCCCCAATGTTGACGCCAACGTTGAAACCTTGGGGATGGTAAATCCTTCTAAGCACACCCATCCCCAAGCTTGCCAGTTCGAACATCTCGGCGCGGGTCAGAGGATCCAGATCCTCTAATGTAGATCTATGGATATACGGAACAGTCATGATATGTCCGCTGGTATAAGGATAGCGGTTTAAAATCACATATACTTTGTGTCCACGATGAACGATCAGATTGTCAGGTCCGTCTTTTTTCTCTTGTTCTAAACAGAATACGCAACCTTCATCTTTCAAGTGATTTTCGATATATTCCATACGCCACGGGGAAAAAAGATAATCCAATGATATAACTCCAGATAAGCAATTTTATTTTCCATTATATCCCCTCATGCTTGTGCCTGGTATATTTTCTATCAGGTTTGTCATTTATTATTAACTTATTTTACGATTCTTCAATTAAAACGAATTGTAGCATAATACCCTCGCTGCGAATAGTTGACAACCCATCCGAAGACGAGTATCCTAATCAAGCAATCGTGTAGTTTGAGCACACCTCACCTTACTCTACCGGATTGCGACATCCTAATGCAACAGATACCTCTCTTCCAGCCGTCTGCATGGACGGTCACTGATCTCACCCATTACCTCAGAAATCTCCTGGAAAGTGACCTTACATTACAAGATCTTTGGGTGCAGGGAGAGGTTTCGAACCTCTCGCGCCCCAGCTCAGGACACTTATATTTCACATTAAAAGACGAAAATGCCGCCCTTCGGTGCGTTATGTGGCGTAATGCAGTTGCCCGGCAAACCTTCATTCCCAATGAGGGAGATGCACTTGAAGCGCATGGGAGCATCAGCATTTACGAGGTGAATGGGCAGTACCAACTTTATGTAGACATTATCCGGCATGCTGGTGAAGGCGCCCTTTACCAGAAATTCCTCCAGCTGAAGGCGGAGCTCGAAGCGGAAGGGTTATTTGAGGAGGCTCGTAAACGTGCTGTCCCTCGCTTGCCTGATTGTATTGGTATCGTCACTTCACCTACTGGCGCTGCCCTGCGCGATATGCTCAACACCTTACGCCGACGGTTTCCAATTGTACAAGTTGTCCTGGCACCCACCTCTGTTCAGGGAGCGGATGCACCATCAGGTATCATCGCAGCATTGCAGGCTTTGAATCAGATGGTCCACCCTGATGTGATTTTACTGGCTCGAGGTGGTGGCTCGATCGAAGATCTGTGGGCATTTAATGATGAGGGTGTAGCACGTGCGATTGTCGCTTCCCAAGCTCCCATCATTACTGGTGTAGGACATGAAACCGATTTCACCATCGCTGACTTCGCTGCTGATTTGCGGGCTCCGACACCAACTGCTGCTGCAGAACTTGCCACCCCTGATCAAACTGATTTGAAATCACTGCTGGTTGAGTCATTGGACCGCAGCTGGCGCGCAGTATCTACCCGCCTGACAGCCTTGCGTT
>Ga0209536_100011203_pt1 | contig 13159 bp, 9 predicted proteins | sample DeeMarSeWOR28_12_FD_187461 | JGI IMG/M metagenome (GOLD analysis project Ga0209536, IMG submission 187461) | Marine sediment microbial communities from White Oak River estuary, North Carolina - WOR-2-8_12 (SPAdes) (version 2) | ecosystem: Environmental > Aquatic > Marine > Intertidal zone >...
TGGATGTTGGCAATACTGCGGCAACGGTTCTCTATGACGCGGTTGTCAACGGTGTGGAACCGCCGGAAAACAGTTTTGCCCCAACCACCATTGTGGATCCTGACAACTACACTGATGTCATGGATGAAATCTCGTTGGGGAACTGTTCCCAATAATTATTACTAACCTGTCACCCTTGAAGGGGCTGATAATCTCAGCCCTTTCAAGGGTCTATCGCAAACGAGCCGATAAATAGATGCTCAACCATGGCTGAAGAGAATAATATCCCGCCTGGCACCCTAAAAGTCCGCAACATCAGCAAGGCGTTTCCCAATGTCCAAGCGCTGGAGGATGTCTCCCTTGATATTCGGCCAGGAGAGATCCTCGCTTTCATGGGTGAAAATGGCGCTGGAAAGTCTACGCTGCTCAAAATCATCAATGGCGACTATCAACAGGACATCGGGACCATCTCTATTGACGAAAGAGAGCTTTCATTTTCAAATCCAAGGCAGGCCCACGAAGTAGGTATCCGAGTCATTTACCAGGAACCTGAAATTGTCCCGGGTACCACCGTTCCAGAAAACATCTGGATCGGCGAGCTCCCAAAGCGATATGGGGTCATAGATCGCCGCGAGCTTAATGAGAAAGCTCAGAGACGCTTGGAGGAATACGGGTTCGAAAACGTTTTACCGATTGACCTGATGGGTGAGGAACTTTCATCCGCTCAACGACAACTTGTCGAAATTATGCGCGCTCTTAAGAAGGATGTCCGAGTTCTGGCGCTAGATGAACCAACTTCGTCCCTGACTGACGAAGAAGTCGATCGTCTCTTCTCCCTGGTCCGGCGCTTACGCGATGATGGCGTCGCTATTATTTATGTATCTCACCGAATTAATGAGATAAAGCGCTTGTGCGATCGCATCGCCATATTACGTGATGGACGCCTGATCACTGTGAAGCCAGCATCAGAAATGACTGAGGCCGAGATCGTAAGCCTGATGGTCGGCCGTGATCTATCGGATGTTTTTGAGCGACACCCGGCCGGAAGCGACCAGGAGGTTCTGAGAGTTGAAGAGTTGTACAGTAAATGGCACAATGGTGTCAGCTTCCATATAAATGCGGGGGAGGTTGTAGGTTTTTCAGGTCTCATCGGAGCGGGCCGGTCTGAACTGGCAAAAGTAATCTTTGGGGAACTACCGAAAAGCGGTGGGCGCATTATCCTTGATGAGGAAGAAATCACCATCCACCGACCTGACCAGGCTATAGCAAAGGGGATCGGCTTTGCGCCTGAAGATCGCAAGCGTGAGGGCTTAATCCTGATGCGCAGCGTTCTTGAAAACACCTCGATGGCCATCCTGCGCCAGCTCAGCCGCTTCCACATTGTGCGCCGGACCCTGGAACGCGAAGTTGTGGGAAATTTCGTCGAAAAACTCAACGTGCGCACGCCCTCGCTGGATCAGGATGTCGGCAAGCTTTCTGGCGGCAACCAGCAGAAGGTTGTTTTGTCGCGCTGGCTGGCTGCTAGACCAAAAATTCTCATCCTTGACGAACCAACACGTGGTATAGACGTTGGCGCAAAAGCGGAGATCTACGGCTTGATCGACGAATTGGCCAATGAGGGGCTGGGGATCATGTTTATCAGTTCCGAAATGCCAGAAATTCTCGGATTGGCCGATCGCGTTTATGTGATGCAGAACGGCCGAATAACTGGGGAACTCTCCGGGAGGGACGCTACTGAAGAGGCGATACTCGAACTCGCTATGGTCGACGATCTGTCAACGGCTCAGAGTGAGACCGCAACACACATACAAACTTAACATAATATGAGCAACGAAACAATAGTCCAACCCCTGACTTCAAAGAAAAGCAATGGCCTTTTTCGTCGGATTGTCAATGCTATCGGCGTTGATAACTTGACGCTCATTATCGCCATATTGATACTTCTTTTTCTTATCATTGTCGTAAGCGGCTGGTTTGGATATGACGGTGGTAGCAAGTTCCTGTCCTGGCAGAATCTGATGAACAGTCTGGCCCAGGCGATTGTGATCGTCGGCCTGTTGGCGGTTGGCGAAACGGTAGTAATCATCGCCGGTGCACTCGATATCTCCGTCGGCTCTATCGCTTCGATTGGCTCGGTCGTCGCTGCATCGTTTTTGGTGGGTGTGGGAACCTTCGGCGTGCTAAGTTTCCTTCCCACAGGTAACGTTTTCTTCGCCGTGCTGATGGGCATCTTAGGCGGTATGTTATGTGGCGTTATCAACGGCTTTGTTGTTACTGTCTTAAAGGTCAACCCGATCATTGCCACCCTTGGAACATTAGCCGCTTTCGGAGGCATTGCTTTCTTAATAGCGCCAGAAGGTAAACCGGTCGGGGTGATGACACAGCCGCAATTCACATGGCTTGCCCAGGGACGTTTCTTGACCGATCTGCCACTCCCACCTTTAGGCGAAACAAATTGGCCCGGTATTCCTGTACTCACAGTGATCTTATTGATTGTTGTGCTTGTCGCTCATTTCCTGATGAGTTATACCGATTTCGGCCGGGCGATCTACGCCATAGGCGGCAATGATGTCGCCGCTCGTCTCGCGGGCATCAATCTGTCGCGGGTACGCATGTTGATGTATATGTTTTGCGGTAGCGTTGCCGGCCTGGCCGGAGTACTTTTAACGGCACGGACGACCTCAGGCAACCCTATTAATGGGGTTGGATTAGAGTTGCAGGCGATCACGGCCGTATTTCTTGGCGGCGCGGCTACGACAGGTGGCAAAGGGACGGTTGTGGGTACTTTCCTTGCCGTTATCCTAGTTGGCATCCTCAATAATGGCATGAATCTGCTCGGATTCAACACCTTTGTCCAGCGGGTTGCACTGGGCTTGTTACTTATTGCTGCTGTCGCACTTTCTCAGTGGCGCCAGGCACGTGCTGAACGTGCTCGAACAACGATTGCCTCCCAAGGTTAATTTATTGACAAAACAGGGAATTTACGTATGGAACCACTTCTTAAAGAGATCTATGATTCAATTTTAGAAGGCAATGCCAGTTTGGTTACCGAAAAAACGCAGGCGGCATTGGATAATGGGTTTGCCACGTCGGTCATTTTGAACGAGGGTATGATCGCGGCTATGACAGAGGTAGGGCGTCTTTTCGAAGAAGGCGAATACTTCGTCCCCGAAATGTTGATTGGGGCACGGGCCATGCAGGCCGGGTTGACAGTACTAAGGCCATATTTAGTAGCTGACGATGTCAAGCCGATTGGGGTAGTCGCATTAGGCACCGTCAAAGGGGACTTGCATGATATTGGCAAGAATCTGGTAGCGATGATGGTGGAAGGCGCCGGATTTGAGGTCAACGACTTGGGCACCGATGTAGATCCTGAAGCCTTTGTCGAGGCGATTCGAAAGGGCGCAAGTGTCATAGGTCTCTCAGCCTTGTTGACTACTACCATTCCCATGATCGAAAAGACAATTATGGCCATTGATGTTGCTGGACTGCGCGATCAGGTCAAGATCATGGTCGGGGGTGCCCCTGTGACGGCAGACTTTGCCCAACAGATTGGTGCAGACGGATACGCTCCTGATGCCAGCCAGGCGGCTAAACTGGCGAAATCGTTTGTCGCATAGCTGAGTTTGAAGATATGCAATGAATGTCTCAATCAGTCATACTTCCTGGTATGGTCAGGATGCCTTGGTATTAGAAAATGATACCCTTCGAACGGTAGTAGTCCCCGATTTGGGCGCAAAGCTGGTTTCGCTATTTGATAAGCGCACCCAGCTTGAATGGCTGGTTGGCCCTGGCGACCGCCCTGTCAAGAAAGTTCCCTACGGTGCCAACTTTGTCGACCAAGATATGAGCGGATGGGATGAAATGTTCCCGACTATTGTTGCTTGTGAGTATCCTGCTCCAGGTGAAAATTTCGGTGCTCCGTTACCCGACCACGGGGAAGTTTGGCCGTTGTCCTGGACATTTGAGCCAGCACGCCCGGACTCATTACGGCTCAGTGTAGAGGGGAAAGCGCTCCAGTATCGCCTAACCCGTACGCTTATGTACAACGCCGCTGACACGCTGCACATGTACTACGAAGTGGAAAATTTAGACCGGGAGAGGATGGCGTATATCTGGGCTGCTCATCCGCAATTCGTATGCGGCGATAAGGCAGAAATAATTCTTCCCCAACAGGTGAAGGAAGTGTGCAATACGATCCCCGCAGAGTACGGTTGGGGGGAACCGGAGACGCGCTTTGATTGGCCAGAGACACTGAGTGTAGAAGGGAAGCGGGTGCGCATCGATCGTACTGGTCCAGCTTCCTTAAATCAGGCGCGTAAGTTTTTCGTTGTTCCAGAGACGCCTGTAAGGTGGGCCGGTCTGGTTCGTCAGCCGGCAAAAAATTGGCTGCGCCTTGAATGGGATCCAGACCTGGTGCCCTACCTGGGCGTGTGGGTGGACGAGGGCTTGCTAAATCACGAATCGGTGGTGGCCCTCGAACCGATAACAGGTTTTTATGACAGCCTCGCGGTGGCGTGGGAGAAGAAACGAGTTACCATGATTGAACCTGGGGAGATAAATTCGTGGACGTTATCAGTGCGATTGGGGACAGGCAGCCATCCATTTCGAGCGGATGACCAGAAATAGCTAAAGTAAAAAGTGGTGCCATATGAATAACCTTGATCGTTTCAAGAAAGCGATAAACTGGGAACCGGTAGACCGGATATTAACCTATGATCTCTTAGACAATAGGGAAATACTTATCCAGTATGGCGGCTTTGACCTTTCCAAGGAATATAATTTCGAGGAGCTGATTGAGATCAACGCCAAGGCCTGGAAGAACATTGGTGTCGATGCCACCCGTACTGTTTACGATCCCAAAGATCATTGGATGGGAGGGAAAATCACAAACTGGATCAGGTTCTTTGGGGTCGATCCAGGGGAATGGGAGGTCAGACAAGCTGGTGAAACGGCCTGGATAGCAAAACGTCCATTCCGGACGCTAAAAGAACTCGAAAAGCATATGCCTCAGAAGCCGGTCTACGAAGAAGTCAGGGATTGGTACCAACCAGTTATCCGCCAGATCCAACAAATTCTCAGCCATTACGATATTGTTTACATCGGAGCCGTTGAGGGTCCCATCACAGATGCATATACCTATATGGACATGGAGTTATTTGCCTTAGCCATCTATGATGCGCCAGAACTAGTGTCGCATATTATGGATTGCACCGGATTGTTCTCTGCCCATATTGCCAGAGCCTTTGCTGAGGTGACCGAGGTACCCATGATGTTCATGGGAGAAGATATTTCCGGGAGTACCGGACCGATCTTTAGTCCCAAATTCGTGCGTAAGGAGGGGCTACCACGATGGAAATGGATCACTTCTCCCATCAAAGAGAAAGGCTATAAATTCCTGTATCATACGGATGGAAGGTATGGGAACTTCCTGCCGCTGATCTTCGAAGATTTGGAAGCAGATGGGCTTAATCCAATTGAGCGAAATGGGTGCAACGATATTTTCGCCATCCGAGAAGAATATCCGAATAAATTGCTATTTGGGAACGTATGCTGCATGCAAACATTACCTCATGGCACATTGGGTGATGTCGAAGATGAAACGTTGGAAATCATTGAAAAGATAGGGCCACAGGGGGGCATTTTTATTGGGTCATCGAGCGAGGTTCATGATTCAGTTCCGGTCGAAAATGCTGTGAAGATGTACCAATCCGTCTATGAATACGGATCGTATCCGATCGATATTGACCGCATCAGAACAAGAAGAACTGAACTAAGAAATAAGAGTGAGCTCAAATTACGAGCAGACCTGGAACTATAATCAGGTTGTATCACAAGCCACCTCCTACTCATTGTGCACCGTCGTTTAATGCGCGCTGCCACCATAAATATTTTTGGTTAAACTGGAGATGATTTGTCATGCAAAGCGATAGCGTTAAGTGCTGGTCAGAACAAGTCACAATCCCCACCTACCACATTGGAGAGCCTGACAAAAACCCCATGTTTCTAGAGAAACGGGTTTACCAAGGGAGCAGTGGGGTTGTGTACCCTTATCCAGTGATTGATCGGGTTTTTGACGAGAAATATGATAAAGAATACACAGCCATTTTTCTCGAAAATCTCTACCTAAAGATCATGATCCTGCCCGAAATCGGCGGACGAGTGCAAATGGCGCTCGATAAAACTAATGACTATCACTTTGTTTACCATAACAGGGTTATCAAGCCGGCATTGGTGGGATTGGCAGGACCCTGGATCTCTGGCGGCATCGAGTTTAACTGGCCACAGCATCACCGTCCCACCACCTTTGAGCCAGTTGATTGGCGCATCGAAACGCATCCCGACGGTAGCAAAACTGTCTGGTGCGCAGAAATTGAGCGCATGTTCCGCACCAAGGGCATGCACGGCTTCACCTTGCTTCCCGATCGCGCCTTCCTCGAGATTAAGGTGCAGCTTTATAACCGGACTTCCGAACCACAAACATTTTTATGGTGGGCCAATCCCGCTGTGGCAGTGAATGATGACTACCAATCTGTTTTTCCGCCCGATGTCCACGCCGTCATGGACCATGGCAAGCGAGATGTGTCTGAATTCCCCATTGCCACCGGCACCTACTACAAAGTAGATTATTCACCTGGCACCGACATCAGCCGCTACAAGAACATTCCCGTGCCAACTTCCTACATGGTGTATCACTCCGACTTTGACTTTGTGGGCTGCTACGATCACGGCAAGCAAGCCGGCATGATGCATGTGGCGAACCATCATGTGGTTCCCGGCAAGAAACAGTGGACATGGGGCTGCGGTGATTTTGGTCAAAGCTGGGATCGCCATCTTACCGATGAAGATGGGCCATACATCGAACTGATGTGCGGCGCCTATACAGACAATCAGCCAGATTTCTCCTGGCTGCAACCGGGTGAGGAGAAAAGCTTTACGCAGGTTTTTATGCCATACAAGCAAATTGGCGATGCTAAGAATGCTTCTAAGGATGTCGTCATTAATTTGGAAGTTAATGGGGCACAAACGGAAATCGGCGTGTATGTGACCAATCCGCGCAAGGTGCAGGTTGTCTTGCTAGAAAATGATCGAGCCATCTATCAAACAGAAATGAAGCTGACACCACAAGCTGCATTTACAAAAACAGTTCAATTACGGCATGAAATATCTCCCCAGGCGCTTACTTTACGTGTGATGGAGGGCGAGGAAGAACTATTATCTTTTACGCCGTTGCCGGATGAAAAACCGCCAATTCCTGCACCTGCCACGCCGGCAAAGCCGCCGGCAGAGGTGAACACAATTGAAGAGCTTTTCCTGAATGGGCTGCATCTAGAGCAATACCGCCACGCAACCTACGCGCCTGAACCTTATTATGAAGAGGCGCTTCGTCGAGAACCGGGAGACAGTCGCTGTAACAATGCAATGGGCCTGTTGCTTTACCGGCGGGGTAAATTTGCAGAGGCTGAGCCATATTTTCGTCGCGCCATCGACAGATTAACGTTGCGTAATCCGAACCCTTATGATGGCGAACCATTTTACAATCTCGGGTTATCGCTCAAGATGCAAGGACGGTTCGACGAAGCATTCGATGCTTTCTATAAGGCGACCTGGAATGGAGCCTGGCAAGATGCGGCATCTTTCGAGCTTGCCCGATTGGCCGGCCGGGTGGGACGGTTGGAAGAGGCTCTTGAGCTGGCCGAGCGTGCTTTGGCGAGAAACGGCCGTCATCACAAGGCTCGTCACCTTAAAACCAGCCTGCTGAGACTCCTGGGAAAGCGTGACGCTGCCCTTGCCACGGCGAATGATAGCTTGAGCAAAGACAGTGTGGAGTATGGTGCCCTTTGGGAACGATACGTGCTATCGAAAGATCCGGCATTCAAGCAGATAACACACCTGAACACAGACACCCTGATCGAATTAGCCCTCGATTATGCCCATGCTGGACTATTCGCCGATGCGGTGGCACTGCTGGGCAATGCTTCCGATAACCAACCAATGCTCAAGTATACATTAGGTTGGATCTACGAACAGGCTGGTGAGACCCGAAAATCCCTTGAGACGTTTCAGGAAGCCGCTGACCTTCCACCCGATTATTGTTTCCCCAACCGGTTGGAGGATGTTCTGTCTTTAACGACTGCTATGCGCTTGAATCCGCGTGACGCGCGGGCCCCATACTATTTGGGAAATTTCTGGTATGCACACCGGCGCTATACTGAAGCGATCGCGACCTGGGAGCAGGCTCGTGCGCTAGATGACCAGTTCCCTACCGTGCACCGAAATCTGGGACTGGCCTATTTCAACAAATTGAGCGAGCCACAGCTGGCGACAAAGAGTCTGGAAATAGCCTTCGCGCTGAATCCGAGCGATGCCCGCGTGTTGTTCGAGCTTGATCAGCTTTACAAGAAGTTGAACCGAATACCCGCAGAGCGTTTAGCCTTCCTTGAGCAGCACGAAGATCTCGTTGAGCAGCGGGATGATCTCACTATCGAGCGCATCAATCTACTTAACCTGCTGCACCGGCCAGAGGATGCAATAGAACTCCTCATGAAACGGAATTTTCATCCCTGGGAGGGAGGTGAAGGGAAAGTCACTAGACAGTATGTGCTGAGTCTTGTCGAGATAGCGCGGAAATGTATTGAGCGCGGGGAATTTGAAACGGCCATTAATTATCTACAAGAAGCCCAAACATATCCCCCCAATCTTGGCGAAGGCAAGCTGTTTGGGGCGCAGGAAAATAACATCTTCTACTATCTTGCCTGCGCCTACCAGGGACAAGGGAAAACAGCACGTGCCCGAGCATGGTATGAACGCGCCACCTTGGGTTCGAGTGAGCCAACGTCCGCCATATTTTACAATGATCAGCCGCCCGATATGATTTTTTATCAGGGGTTGGCACAGCAGAAGTTGGGAGAAACAGACGCAGGGCAGGCAATCTTTCAGAAGATGGTGGATTACGGCCGGTCTCACATGAATGATGAAATCAAAATTGACTATTTTGCTATTTCGCTACCCAACTTCCTGGTTTTTGAGGAAGACTTGAATCAACGCAACCAGATCCATTGTCACTACATGATAGCCTTGGGTTATCTCGGTTTGAGGGAATTCGCAACCGCACAGATCCATTTCGACAAGGTGTTGCAACTAGATGCCAATCACTTGGATGCAGTGCTGCACCGGCAGTTGCTCCGGCAGGAACATTCGTATTGGCCACATGACGCCCATGGTCAATAAGAAAGATATTGACCGTTTGATCACAGCGCTCGAGTTTTTTGAGGCGTAGGCTCAATGATTATCTCAACATACCCCGTGCCGCCACGGGCCACACAACTTCAACTCGATTATTGCGATGGCCCACAATTTCGTTGAAGAGATTGCTCACCGCACAAACGTGATTGGGAATTATCGTCACTCGCTCGCCTATAGCCGGAGCCCGGGGATGAGCCGAGAAATCTACATGTCCGTGCTCTTCAGAAAGCTGGTAAATAATGGCATCGGGATATTCGACGATCAAACCGAAGCCATCCAGTCCCATTGTGTCAGAAGACAGAACCTTGCTACCCGCATCTAATATGCCTCGCCCGGATGTCGGGCGGCTGACGACGGTAGCCAATACCTTCAGAGCACACTGGGTCAGCATTGATACCCCATGTTTTACGCCGTAGAGATCGCCATATACATACATGCCAGCCCGGTGTTCCGTGACTTCTGGAAATGTTTGAGCTTGCCAGGCTGCTGGTGATCCACCTCCACTGACCTTTTCCACTTTCAGGCCAAGGGGCTCCAGTAACTTTTTGGTCTCTCTTACAAACGGCCCTACCGTCTCATTGCTTGGATATGTCATTAACCCGGCAAAATGAAGCCTCGGCAAGTGATCGATCAGCTGAGCCAGCTCGGCTGCTTCTTGAGGTGACTGGACCCCACACCGGTTGAGGCCGCTGTCAAATTCCACCAGCACTGGCAACTCGATCCCGGTTCCTTGCATTACCTGGGACAGACCCTGCACGGTGAAATCTGAATCAGCGGTGACACTGATCTTCGCCCGGTTAGATAGGTTTAGCAGGCGCTCCAATTTCGACCGGCCAATGATATTGTAGGGGATGAAAATATCATCAATACCAGCCTGAGCCATCACCTCGGCCTCTCCCAGCTTCTGGCAGGTAATACCTACCGCACCAGCATTGATCTGCATATGAGCGATTTCAGGAATTTTGTGGGTTTTGATATGAGGCCGGTTAATTATTCCAAACTTATCAAGATGCCTCTGCAATCTGAGGATATTCTCTTCCAGCACCTCAAGATCAACGATGGCTACAGGTGTATCAAGCTGCTCGATATCCATCAATATCTCCAGAACGGTGGCTATTCGGCGTCGGCTATAAGAGCAATACAATCTACCTCGATCAACATACCCGGAGGGAGGCCAGCCTGCACCGTTGTGCGTGCCGGGTATGGTTTATTAACGTACCCGGCGTAAATCTCGTTCATTTCGCCAAAATATTTGAGATCGGCCAGGAAAACGCCCACTTTTACGACCTGATCCCACGACGAACCGGCCGCCTTCAACAGAACGGTCACGTTATCGAAGGTCATTCGGGCTTGTTCGGCAAAAGAGCCAAGTACCAACTCTCCGCTAGCCGAATCCACTGGACCCTGTCCTGATATAAATACCATCTTCCCGCTGCCGATGATGGCGGGCGAATAAATGCCTCGCGGGGGTGCGGCGTCCTTGCTGATCACTTCCTTACGCATATCTTTCTCCTAAAAATCAGACATGATTTACAAGAATTACAAGATGTTTATCGAGTCTCTACACTCACCAATATTTTAATTCTTTGTTGGTAGGTGCCAGCTCATGTTAGCTCTAAGAAAATTGTATAAGATTAAGGCGCTGAAAGAGCTAATTAGATGTGCTTTGTTGACTTTATTCTTGGATTTTCTGCTTCCCGGTCGCGAAATGTTAAGACTCGCCTTGGATTTTCATGTAACATGATATGAATTTGCCCGTCGCGAACGCCGTATTCCCTCAGCTTGGGCAAAAAAAAGCGAGATATGTAAGTGTAGTCGTCAAATACATTTTCGCCGGAAACGATATCCAAGCCATAAACAAAAACTGCCGCATCGTGGCTTAACATTACCTGTTCGATATAACCTTTGTTCAGCAGGCCGGCGATCATTTCCAACCAATGGTCATCTGGGAAAAAAGCGGTGGTACCGATTCGATCGATACTGAGATTGGCTCCCCGTTGCAAGACCCGTTCAGCATAGGCCAGATCGTCTATGTGACTGATGATTACGACTTCGGCTGGTACGCCTTCGCTGGCAAAGATATCCAGTTGCTCCAGGCCCATCGTGCCCCTGGTGGTATGGGTGATGATGGGACAACCGGTATTCTGATGGCTGCGAGCCGCGGCGCGCAACACCTTTTCCTCATTGGCAGAAATACGTCCTTCACCGGTAGCGCATTTGATCATGCCGGCTTTAATGAGTGTGTCCCCCATCCCTTCGGTTATTTCGCGAGTAAAGAGATCGGCTAGCTCGTCTATTTCAAGCGCCCGACCAATGGGGTGCATCGGACACCAGGACTCATGGAAAAAACCTGTGCTGCCGATGATGTTTACCGGACCGCGACGGGCTACCTCTTTGAACAGATCCAGGTATCGGCCACACCCAATGGGTGTGCACTCAACCAACGAACTGAAACCCGAAGCGTACAAGGCTTCCATCTTGCCGACCATACGGGAGACCATCTCCTCAAAATCGAAATCCAGCACTTTTGGACGTCCCATCATTTCTCCCCAATCCACACACAAATGCTCGTGTATCAGGGTATTGCCCAATTTTTCAGGAGGTACGTCTCCGGTCAACGTGCGGGCGAACTGTTCCATTTTAAATCTCTCTTCTCATAACTCCTGATTCAGGATCTATGGCAGAGCTTCAGAATGTTTCGGCGCGTACCGGCTGCCGGCCGAAGGGTGATCGTAAGGCACGTCCTGGTATCTTGCCGGTTGGTTGACCATCGTCAACAATTATTATGCCATTATTGACGACGCAGTGTACTCCATCGGGGTAATTCCGGGGATTTTCATAGGTAGCCGTATCTAGTAACGTATCCGGATCGAACAGGACTAAATCAGCCATGAATCCCGGACGAATCAAGCCCCGATCCAGAGCCCCAATTCGCCGGGCCGGGGCTGATGTCATTCGCCGGATGGCCTGTTCCCAGGTAAGTAATCCCAGATCACGGGTATAGTGAGCGAGGAAACGCACATGGGAACCCCAGCCCCGTGGATGAGGCCGTTGCCCCACCAATATACCGTCGCTTCCGACCATATGAGCCGGGTGTTGCAAGATGGTCCGCACATTTTCCTCGATACCCATGTGTACAAGGCAAGAAACGCCCAATCGTGTCTCCACTAGCAAGTCGACAAAAAAGTCGAAGGGCTTTTTCCCGACACGTTCGGCCGCCTCGGGCAGGAACATGCCCGCGATTTCCGGATCATGCTGACCAATAATGCCGCCGATCTGGATCATTTCCCATCCCATTGGAACCCCGTGAATGCCATCCGAACCGCTCACTTCCATCTCATAGCGCAGCCGGCGACGAACGTCAGGGGATTGCAGACGCGAAATTATCGCTTTGTTTCCACCTTCATGCATCCATGAAGGCAGGTTAGCATGAAGATAGGTGTTTCCCGCCAGATATGGATAGGTATCTAGGGTAACTTCAGTGCCGGCGCTTCGGTAATTATCTATCAAGGTCAGCAACTCCGGCGCTCGCCCTTCATTCATCGGGAAGCCAAGATGGCAGTGAGTGAGGTGCACGGGCACACCGGAGTGGTGGCCAATAGCTAGAGAATCAGCGTAACCTTTCAATGCTTCCATACCATAATTTCGGTGGTGGGGCGCATAAAAGCCATTGTAAGATCGTATCACCTCGCACAGGGCCTCAATCTCATCGTCATCGGCGAACATGCTTGGAGCATAGGTCAGACCGGTGGACAAGCCGATGGCCCCTTCCTGCATGGACTGGGCGGTTATCTTTTGCATCCGACCCAGCTCATCCAGCGTAGGTTGGCGATTGGCCATACCCATTACGGCCAATCGGACCGTCCCATGTGGTACCAACATGGCCACATTAACAGCCGTTTGGCCATCAAAGCGGTCCAGGTAAGTCGTAACC
>Ga0209536_100011204_pt1 | contig 13158 bp, 11 predicted proteins | sample DeeMarSeWOR28_12_FD_187461 | JGI IMG/M metagenome (GOLD analysis project Ga0209536, IMG submission 187461) | Marine sediment microbial communities from White Oak River estuary, North Carolina - WOR-2-8_12 (SPAdes) (version 2) | ecosystem: Environmental > Aquatic > Marine > Intertidal zone >...
AATGATAGCCGAGATCAACCAGGTTTACGAGCCGTCGCTGATCCTCCTTGACGGGATGGAGGTTTTTACGGACGGTGGCCCAATGCACGGGGAATTGAAACGTGCTGATATCATTATTGCAGGGACTGACAGGATTGCCATCGATGCCGTTGGCCTGGCAGTTTTAAAGGAACTCGGGGCAAACCGGCAGATCATGCAGACCAGGATATTTGATCAGGAACAGATCGCCCGCGCCGTGGAACTGGGACTGGGTGTGAGCCGGCCCGAGAATATCGGGCTTCTGGCAGACGATACCCCCAGCAGGCGGTATGCAGAGAAGTTACAGGATATCCTGCTGCAGGGATAAAGGCGGTCACTTTAATATAGGCTGTATTTGACCAGTCGGCCGTCCAGGCCTCCACTTGTAAGGAGCTTTTTCCAGGTCGGCTTAAGGCCAATACTTTTGATCAGCTCGCGATTGCCGAAATAGAGATAGGCATCTGACCCCTTGCAGCGCTGTTTCAGAAAATCCCCCAACTGCTTCATGAATTCCCTGATGTTCGCATCGGTATCAAGCCGCAGTCCGTACGGCGGATTGCAGATAATTGTGGAATTCTCCAGGGAATCGATATCCCGAAAGTTTTTTACTGAATAGGTAATGTTGGCTCCCTGGGGAAAAACGCCACTGTTCGTCCTGGCTGCTGCAACAGCCTCTCTGGACGTGTCACTGCCCCGGATAAGTCCTGCCGGAAGATCACGGATCACGCTGTCTGCCTCGCTTTTAACGGAAAGCCAGGTTTTGGCATCATAATCAGGGAGTAACTCAAAACCGAATTTTTTCCGCAGATATCCCGCCGGAATTCTGCAGTAATGCAGCATGGCTTCGCACAGCAGGGTCCCTGAGCCGCACATGGGGTCAACCAGTGGCTTTTGTCCATCCCAGCCACTCAATTTGACAATTGCTGCAGCAACGGTCTCCTGCATGGGAGCTGCTATTGATTGCAGGCGATATCCCCGCCTGTGAAGCGAGGAACCCGAGGTGTCCAGATAGATGGTGGCCTTATTATTCTGAATATGCAGATTGTACAGGATATCCGGCGTCTGGGTTTCCACACTGGGTCTCTGGCCTGTTTTTTTCCTGAAGACATCGACAATTGCATCCTTGAGACGGAGCGCAGCGAACTGGGAATGGGTGATCCTGCTGTGGGCGACATTGGCCTTGACAGCAAACGAGTCCTGCAAGTCCATGAGCGAGGTCCAGTCAACGCTGCAGGCTGTTTTGTAAAGATACTTGTCGGAATGACAGTCAAACCGGATAAGTGGTGCGAGGATTCTGCTCAAGAACCGTGAACAGTAATTAAGACGGTAGAGAGAGGCTCTGTCTGCTGAAAAATAAAACCCCCTGTGTCCGGCCTTAATTTCAGAGGCCCCAAGTTTCCGCAATTCTTTGCTGCCCAGCTCTTCCAGCCCTTCAGCTATCTGGGCAAAGTAGCGGCCGCTTTTCTGGTAGGAAAACATAAATGTGATTCAGGAAATTTCAGAAAAAGAGCCTTTCTGGCATGAATCCATGAAATTTTTTTCAATCCGTGGATGTATTGCCGCCAACAGGTCTTCCCGTTCAAGGTAAGGACAGGAATCAGTATAGGGAAACATTCTGCACTGGTTTGGCCGAACCTGGTGGATGGTGCAGCGCCGGACCATTTTGTCAGGGGACTGGAAAATGCAGGAATCATCCCCTTTCACCTTGAAGGTATACCTGTTCTCCATATAACGCATGCGAACTTCACCGTCTGAAATCTTGAAATGCCGTGCCAGCCTGTTGATGTCGTCATTGTCAATGAGCAGGAATGAGCCTTCCAGTCTGTAGCAGCAATATCCGGGACAGTAGTTGCAGTAGTTCATAGCATTCAGCACGGTAGAGTATTCATAATATAATCTATCATATTTAAATTCAGAGTATCCAGATTATTTTATACGGTAGTACGCTGTCTGGATGTGGGACTTTTTGCATATTGGGCATCGACCCGGTTTGGTAAGCCGGGAGCGATTATCAAACACGAAGCCGCAAGACAGACACCGGTAAGGGGTTATTTCAAGTTTTTTTCCGATTCGCTTTACAGAGCGCTCAATATGGCTTAAATGATCCATGGCCTCTTTTTCCGGTATCCTTACTGCCTGGGAAATATCACGCACGGTGGACTCCCCGGAGCTCAACAGGTCAATTATCTGCTGCCTTACGGTTTGTTGACTGTCAGAAGGTTCCATATATCTCGTTTCTCCTGATATTCAAGCAGATAGACCCGGCAATCATCCCCGAGGACCAAGAAATGCCTGCAGCCGGGTGTAAGCCAGCTTTTTTCTATCTGCATGATTTCAACTTTGCGCCCGTTGACAAAAAACCGGAGAGGATATTCTGCTGCCCGGGAACCGTCATGGGTCTGGACCGTAACAGGTTCCATGCGTTTTTCCTGTGGAAAATTTATATATTGTGGCTAAATTTAATCTGGAATGCAATGCCTGTACAGCTTATTATGAGGTACGCCAGGTTAAGGCGGGCCGAAGAAATAAAAGGAGAATAAAACACCGGAGGGATGCATGACAGAGTATATACAGGTTTTGACAACAGTGGGAAATAAAGCCGATGCTGAGAAGATTGCCGGGAGTCTTGTGGCAGAAAAGCTGGCTGCTTGTGTCCAGATACTCGGTCCGTTGACAAGCTATTTTCACTGGCAGGGAAAACTGGATACTGCCGGAGAGTACCTATGCCTTATTAAAAGCCGGAATGATCTCTTTACAGAACTGGAAACGGCAATTAAAGATTTACACCCTTACGAAATCCCTGAAATACTTGCCATCCCGGTAGTCAAAGGGGGTAAGGAGTATCTGGATTGGATGGCGGCTGAACTGCGTGCATAATAAGCCCAAGATCAGTTGCCCGGCGGCTAGCCCCATAATGCATTTCTCAAGGCTGTTTTAATTATGGACGCAAAGAAAAAATCATCCAGACGGAGGACAAGGAAAGATTTCAAATGTCACTGCTGCCAAAAGGAACAGTTGTTCTGTTGGAGCTGCCCCTGTGGTTTCCAGATTTGTGCCTCCTGTTTTGAAGAAAACAAGTGGGGTATGACAAATGGTCCGACATGGATATGTCCGGACTGCGGCAATATCCGAATGATGGAGTAGGGGGTTTGCTGTTATTTCAAATAATGCAGAAGGGGGCCGGTTCCTTGGCCTATCCTTGCCGAAGCACTTTTCCTGATAAGATTGTCCATATACATGGCTGCTTTCCTAAATGATTCGGAATCATTTCCGGTAAGCAGATGAAAGGCGGCGAAAGCTGCCGAAAAAGTACACCCGGTGCCATGCATATTCCTGGTTGTTATTCTTTCGTGGGAAACTTCTTCGCAATCAAGCTGAAATGTGGCACCTGAAAGTGTCAGCAGAAAATCGGTTATATAATCCTTGCCGGGTTTCATATGGCCGCCGGTGACAATAACGGCCCGCAGTTTTTCATTGTACTGCAATAGTTTCTCGGCAGCCCTGCAAATCTCATCCTTTGTCGAACATTCCTCTTCTGCCAACACGCAGAACTCTGGAAGGTTCGGGGTTACGACGGTGCAGATGGGCATCAGCTTTTGACGAATGATGCTATATGCCTCCTGATCGATGAGATCCCGGCCGCTTGAAGAGACAAGTACCGGATCGTAGATTATTTCGCCTGCATAGTGTGCCAGAGCATCACAGATACTTTCCGCAACTGCAGCTGAACCGAGGATACCAATTTTTATATGGCTTACCCTGAGGTCTTCGAGTACATATTCAACCTGTTTTTTAACCAGTCCCGGTTCAACAGGGTGGACAGCAAAGACCCCAAGGGTGTTTTGCACGGTCAGGCAGCTGATTGCTGCGCCGCAATATACGCCAAGGGCGGTACATGTTTTAATGTCGGCCTGTATCCCGGCGCCGCCGGAGGGATCGGAGCCTGCAATGGACAGGACAATATTCTCTGTTGGTTTTTCTTCTTCCATAATGTATCCGGACCTGGAATTGTTAAAAATCCGGCAAGGTTTACGAACTATAACAAGAATTTAGCATTTTATTCCAATTTATCCTTGGGTCTTATTTTTTTGTTGAAGATATACACTATATTGTGTATATAATTTAAAATTCATCTATATGTAGTATGGCCGGCTGATCAGGCACCATGAAAGCCTTCGAAGGCAGCATGGAGCAAATACCACCAAAGCTCAACCTGGATAGTGAAATAACAATGGCGCAAGAAGCACATATTTACGATGAAAGCAAGATAAAGACCCTCAGTTCACTGGAGCATATCCGCCTGCGTCCGGGTATGTATATCGGCCGCCTCGGTGACGGTTCCCACCAGGATGACGGTATCTACATCCTTTTGAAGGAGATTATTGATAATGGCGTCGATGAATACATCATGGGCGCAGGAAAGAGGATTGATATTGCCATCGAGGAGAATGGTTCCACATCCATCAGGGATTACGGCCGCGGTATACCCCTGGGCAAACTTGTGGAGTGTGTTTCGGTTATCAACACCGGGGCAAAATATAACACGGATGTTTTCCAGTTCTCTGTTGGGCTCAATGGCGTGGGAACCAAGGCGGTAAATGCCCTGTCTGAAAGGTTCCGGGTCACATCCTTCAGGGACGGCCAATATGCCATGGCAGAATTTGAGTCAGGCATCTTCAAGAAAGATGAAAAAGGAAAGACAAAAGAGCGCAACGGCACGCTCATAGAGTTTCTGCCTGACAAGGATATATTCGGCGAGTTCAGTTATGACAGGCAATACGTGAGCAAAAGGTTATGGCGTTATGCCTATCTCAATTCCGGACTGAATCTCTATCTTAATGATGAGCGCTTCTTTTCCGCCAACGGCCTCCAGGACCTCCTGGCAGGGGAGATTAACGGCAGCCAGATCTATGAACCGATTTATTACAAGGACAACACCCTGGAATTCTGTTTCTGCCATACCCACAACTACGGCGACAGTTATTTCTCTTTTGTGAACGGTACCTATACAAGCGAAGGAGGGACCCACCTCTCAGCCTTCCGCGAAGGGATACTGAAGGGAGTAAATGAGTTTTCCAGCAAGAAGTATGCCGGTAATGACGTACGGGAAGGTGTGGTAGGAACCCTGGCTGTGAAGATTAAGGACCCGGTTTTTGAATCCCAGACGAAGAATAAGCTGGGCAATACTGAAATCCGTTCCTGGATCGTTAATGAGGTCAAGGATGCTGTCAGTGCATTTTTGTATAAAAACGCCGATGCAGCTGAACAGATGCTGGAAAAAATCCAGCAGAACGAAAGGGTGCGTAAAGAACTGCAGCATGTCCGTAAAGAGGCCCGTGCAAAAGCAAAAAGAGTTGCTCTGAAAATACCTAATCTCAAGGACTGCAAATACCACCCGACAAAGGACAAAGCTTCGCCGCCCGGTGACGAGAACATGCTTTTCATCACTGAAGGCCAGTCAGCTGCGGGTTCCATTGTCAGCGCCCGGGACCCGATGCGCCAGGCAGTGTTTTCCCTGAAAGGAAAACCGATGAACGTCCTGGGACAAAACCTGCCGCTTCTTTATAAAAATGAAGAAATGTACAGCATGATGCAGGCTCTTGACATCGAGGACTCTGTTGGCAATCTCCGCTACGACAGGATCATATTTGCTACCGATGCAGATGTTGACGGACTGCATATCAGGAACCTGCTCTTGACATTCTTCCTGCATTACTTTGAGCCTCTGGTGAAACTTGGTCACATTTATATTCTGGAAACCCCGATATTCAGGGTACGCAATAAAAAACAGACCATTTACTGTTACAGCGAAAAGGAAAAAGAAACAGCTGCCAAAAAACTTGCCAACAGCGTTGACAAGAGACAGGCAGTGGAGATCACCCGCTTCAAAGGCCTGGGAGAAATCTCGCCTTCCGAGTTCAAGCAGTTCATCGGTAAAGATATGCGTCTGCGCCAGGTGACTATTGACAGACTGTCAGAGGTTCCCCGGGTGCTAAATTTCTACATGGGGAAAAATACTCCCGAACGCAGAGATTATATCATGAATAACCTCGTATGAGATATTATGCTGGCTCAATAGAGAAACCGTAAGCAAACCCTTAGAGAGCCACCAGCTACTAAAACCGGATAAAGAAAGAACTACATGGACGATACTGCCAACCTTGGTAAACTCCACAAGCTTTTTGATGAAAACTTCCTGGAGTATACCTCGTATGTAATAAAAGAGCGTGCCATTCCGGATATCAGTGATGGCTTGAAACCGGTACAGCGACGTATCCTGCAGACCCTGTACAACATGGACGACGGCCGCTTTCAGAAAGTAGCCAACGTTGTCGGGGAAACCATGAAGCTGCATCCCCATGGTGATGCGTCAATTTTCGGGGCTCTTGTTAACCTGGCAAACAAGGACATCCTTATTGAACGCCAGGGAAATTTCGGCAATATATATACCGGTGACCAGGCATCGGCAGCCCGCTATATAGAATGCCGCCTCACCCCTCTCGCCAAGGAAACCCTATTCAACAACGATCTCACCGAATTCCAGCCATCGTATGACGGTAGGATGCAGGAACCAATTACGCTGCCTGCCAAGATCCCCCTCCTGCTCCTGCTTGGTGCGGAAGGAATTGCGGTCGGCATGGCCACCAAGATCATGCCGCACAATTTCTGCGAACTTCTGCAGGCCCAGAAGAAAATCCTCAAAGGCAAAGCGGTGACGCTTTTTCCCGATTTTCAGCAGGGGGGGTTGCTTGATGTTTCCGGGTACAACAATGGCAACGGCCGTCTGAAATGCAGGGCAAAAATTATTGAAAAGAATGAAAAAACCATAGTTATTGAAGACATTCCCTATTCCACCACGACCTCCTCGATAATCGACTCCATTGAAAAAGCTGACAAGAGCGGCAAGATAAAAATACAGTCCATTAACGATTATACAGCCGAGAATGTTGAGATTGAAATCAAGTTGGCCCGGGGTATATATGCCAAGGACACCATTAAGGCCCTGTACGCCTTTACTGACTGCGAAGTGCCCATTAGCCCCAACCTCACAGTTATCCAGGATAACCAGCCTGTTAATATTTCTGTTGAAGAGGTACTCCGCTACAATACAGAAAAACTTGTACGTGATCTCGAAAAAGAACTGCAGATTGAACTGGGGCGCCTCCAGGATAAACTGCATGCCCGGACCCTGGAACAGATATTCATTGAAGAACGCATCTACAAGAAAATTGAGGAAAGCAAAACGTACAAGGCCGTCATCGACACGGTTAAAAAAGGCCTGGCCGCATTTGAAGACAAACTGCTCAAGCCGGTAAGCCAGGATGATATTGAGAGGCTGCTTGAAATCCGTATCAAACGGATATCCCGGTATGACATTAACAGGCAGCACAAGGAAATAAAGGAAATAAAGGGTTCCATTAAGGATACGGAAAAGAAACTCAAGGATATCATTGGATTTACAATTAATTACCTGGATAATCTCCTCAAGAAATATGGCCGGCTGTATCCCCGCAAGACCGTTCTTGAAACCTTTACCGAGGTCAAGGCCCGAAAGGTTGCCCTTTCCAATCTTTCCGTTGGATATCACCGCGAAACAGGACTCCTTGGATATCATGTAAAAACAGATTGCGATATCAGCATAGCCTGCTCAGAATACGACAAGATACTGCTGATCCACAGAGATGGGCGCTATAAGGCCATCAAGTCGCCGGACAAGGTATTTGTCGACCATGATATTTGCTGGGTCGGCAAAGTAACGGGCAAGATAATATTTAACCTCCTTTACCGTGACGGTACTCAGGGCCTTTCCTACATTAAGCGGTTTATGACCCCAAAGTTCATAATGGACAAGGAATACCGTTTATTTCCGGCCCATAAGAAGTCTTGGGTACAGTTTTTGCAGACAGGTGAGGGTGTCAGGTTGCGGATCGATTTTATCCCGACAGCACGTTCAAAGATAAACTCCCAGCGCCTGGAATTTGATGAGTTCTTAATTAAGGGGGCAGGGGCAATAGGTAAAAGATTATCCACGCGAACTGTGCGACGCATCTCGGAGTTGACCTTAAAAGTATCCGATCAGCCAGAGGACGGTGAAACCGATCATCCCAAAAAAGAAATAACACCGAAACCAGAATTGCAGACGGAACAAGATAATGCTGCTCCGATAAAAGAGGAAAAAGAATCCGAACAGTCTTTAGAAGAGAAAAAGAAGATCAAGTCTCAGCTGGGTTTGTTCGAACTGAAGAAAAAAGAATGATTTTGTCACTAAGCAACCCGGAGTTTACAGACCAGTAAACCAGATTTACCATTCTTAACTTGCAAATCTTCGATTTATAATTTATATGAAACCCTCTTTGACGAGAGTGCTGCGTCAGGGTTGGAAGTCATATGAATAATTATTCTGCACATACAGATCATCAAACAGGCAAGGGTAACCCTGACAGTCGATTTGCCATGCATTTCGGAAAGCGGCAGGTTCAGCCCTGGACAGTCTATGCGGTATTGGGAATACTGACTCTTGTCTTGTTTATCCTGGTCACTTCTCTCAGCAATACTTACCAGTCAAATTTGCAGTATTCAGCCACTTCTGGAAAACCGGATGAAGTTTCCCTGGCTCCTGTGAAACCGGGCGAGACTGCAAACCTGATCAGCAAGCTCAAGTACTATGGGTTGTGGAAGTTGCCCGCCACCGGAAAAGTACCTCCATTTTTCATCAAAACCTACCCGGAAGATTTCCATACCATTGATGATATCAGTGTCAGAAAAAGGGTATTCCTGCACACCCTCCTGCCCCATGCGCTTTTTGTACGCCAGGAGGCATTGCAGAGAAGAGAAAAACTTCAGACAATTCTCAATAAAATTGAATGTTCCCTGGAAAACCTTGATTTTACAAAGGGAGGCGAGTACGAAAGCCATTGCTCCTGGGCGGATTTCCTGGCAGAAGATGAGGTCCATTTTATCCGTAATCTCTGCAGGAGATACCGGACGACTTCTGTAGAAGGTTTGCTTGAAAGGGTAGATGCGGTGCCGACCAGTATCATTCTTGCCCAGGGCGCCCTGGAGTCGTCGTGGGGAGGTTCACGGTTTGCCAGGGAAGGCAACAGTATTTTCGGCATGTGGACCTGGAAAACGTCTGGCATTATTCCCTCCAGGCGGGATGAAGGCAAAACACACAAGGTGAAGGCCTATGAGAGTATTCTTGACTCAGTCAAGGCCTATCACCTGACCTTAAACCGTTTCGGGGCCTATGACCATTTCAGGCAACTTAGACTGCAAACCGATGACCCGCTTGTCCTGGTCGATGGGCTCATTCCGTATTCTGAAAGGGGCGAGGACTACGTCGAAGAGATAAAGAATGTCATTTTGTCCAATGAACTTCAGAAATATGACAAGTGCAGCCTGAAAGATATGAACCTTCCCGGATTCTCGGGGCCTGTATCAAATAAAATTTCCCCCGGAAAACCGGGAAAGGCTTCTCTATAAGTTCCATCACATGCGAACATTTCTTTTGCCGCTTATAATTCCTGCTCTACTCCTTGTTTTCTCCTTATCTGCCGTTACTGCCGCTGCTGCAGAAACAGGTGTTACGGTCCTGATCTATCACCGGTTTGGCGAAGAGAAGTATCCCACAACCAATGTTGCTGTCGATCGTTTCCGGGAACAGATGACATTCCTCAGGGAAAACGGCTATAAGGTCATTTCTCTGGAATCACTTGTACACGATCTGCAGGGTAGTCGAAAAATTCCTGAAAAGGCTGTAGTCATAACCATTGATGACGGCTACAGGAGTGTTTATGAGAATGCCTGGCCGGTGTTAAGGGATTTTCATTATCCGTTCACCGTTTTCCTGTATGCCAAGGCTACAGAAAACAGACACTCGAATTATATGACCTGGGAACAGGTCAGGGAAATGAAAAATGCAGGTGTTGATTTTCAAAATCACGGTTTTGCTCACGAACATATGGCTTTCATACCTCCGGGAATGGACATGCATGACTACAGGGCCTGGATCAGGGCGGATCTTGCAGCCAGCATTAAAATCCTGTCAGAGGAACTCGATGAGCGTCCCAGATTTTTTGCAGTTCCATATGGAGAATACAACGAGATAGTTCTTGATGAGATCCGTTCATCCGGCTATGAGGCAATCATCCTGCAGGATCCTGGCTCGGTAAGCAGTGATACCGATCCTCTTGCCATACCCCGGGAACCAATACTCGGCAACGAATGGTCAACCATGGAACATTTCCGGGAGGTTTTGGAAAGGGTAGACTTGCCGATACGGAGAGAAGTCCCATCAGCCGGGCAGCTGCCGGAAAACACACCGAAGCGGTTCGGGGCACACCTGCTTTATCCTGAACGCTATGTCCCTGGCACTATTGGCATATACGTAACTGAACTTGGCTGGCAACAGGCAACCGTCGAGGACGACTTTGCAAGTATTACGAACAGCAATACCTTAAAACGCAGAATAAACCGGGTGGCGGTAAGCGCCCGTGAGAAGGAGACCGGCAAGACGGCGATACGCTTCTGGATGCTGGTGGGGCAATAAGAAGCTTTCAGCGGTCTGCGATCAGCTGTCAGACTTGTCGGCACACACAACTGCCTACGAACCACCAATCATTTTTCATTCGTCATTAAACTATGTGCCCTTGTGCCCATGTGCTTTTTTGCCTAATTTAAACCGCTTTCACTTTTTCCTTGAAACCTGCCTTTCCCCTTTATTTCCCGGCAACAAGCAACGACATATCCTGCCGCAGTTTTTCATACTGCGTCCTGTCCATTCCAGCTCCCAGTGCCACGGTCTCTGCCATAGCAGCGGTCATGAAGTCTCCAGGACCATGGGCATCTGCATTAACAACCAGGAGCGCTCCAGCCTCCTGGGCCATCCTGGCAACATAACCATTAGTCAATGAATGTCCCTTCCTGCCCGTTAATTCAAGGTATACCCCTTTTTCTGCCGCCAGGCCTGCTTCCTCTTTGGTTATGAATCCTGGATGGGCGAGGATATCAACCCCTGCAAGAATTGCAGCCATGTTGGTGCCTCGCCTGACAGGCTCCATGACCGTTTCTCCATGGCCAACAATGATTTTTGCCCCCAATTTTCTTGCCTGTGCAACAAGCTCAGCAAACATCTCAGGCGGAACGTGGGTCAGTTCGATGCCAGGGATAAGTCTTGTTTTTGAGAAACGGTTCAGGTCCTCAGCAGCTTTTACAATTCTTGGAATTATAAAATCCAGGTTTGAAGAGTCGGCATGGTCGGTAATCGCCACTGCTTCATAGCCAAGGTTCTCAACGCGGCGCAGGTGTTCGGCGGGTATAAGTTCACCGTCGCTGAAGATTGTGTGTGTGTGCAGGTCAATCATGAAAACTCCTAAAAAGTCCCTTAATCAGAAACCGGGCATTGAAAGTTATTGCCGACAGGCGCTATACCTGCCGGCAGAGTATTTTTTGCGAGGCTGACATTGGCATCGATTCCGGTACTCGAAGCATCATGTTCTATAATGACAGGACTCCCCGCAGGGAATGAAGGAGTCCTTCAGTGATCCTTACCTGGACTTCCTGGCCCGCAGAAAGTGCGGCCGGGCCCTCAAAGTTGACAATGATATTGCTCATTGTTCGTCCGCTCCATTGTCCATCGCCATTTTTGCTTTGACCTTCGACCATGATGTGCTGGATGGAACCTTCATATCCCCTGTTTTTCTGCAGGCTGATCTCATTTTGTTTTTGCTGCAGACAACTGAGCCGTTCCGACTTGACCTCTTCAGCAACCTTGTTATCAAAGGCAACCGCCTTGGCCTGCGGTCGGTCGGAATACTTGAATGAGAATGCTCCGTGATAGCGGACAGTTTCCAGCAGATCCATAGTCGCCTGGAAATCCTTGTCAGTTTCCCCGGGAAAACCGACAATTATATCGGTGGTCAGAGCAATGTCCGGTTTAACCTGGCGCAAAGTATCCACTTTTGCAAGGTACTCCTCAACAGTATATCCTCGGTTCATTCTTTTCAGGACAGGGTTGGAACCCGATTGGACTGGCAGATGGAAATGCGGACACAGCTTTGCGACATCTGCGAAGCACGCAATCAGTTCAGGTGAAAGGTCCTTGGGGTGCGATGTGGTAAACCTGATCCTTTTAATGTTTTCCAGCGCTGCTACTTTACGGAGCAGCTCAGGAAAGGATTTATAGTTTCGACTGTCAGCGGGATATTTGCCATAGGAATTTACATTCTGGCCCAAAAGAGTAATCTCTTTTACTCCTTGCTCTGCCAGGGCCTCGATCTCGGCAAGAATGTCATCGGGCTTCCTGCTTGTTTCCCGGCCCCGTGTATAGGGGACAACGCAGTAGGTGCAGAAGTTGTTGCATCCCTGCATTATGGTTACAAATTTCTTAAAGTACAAGGTGGAAGCGATCCTGTCGTCTTTTTGCCTGGATATGGCAGGGGAGGGGGGGATATACCTAGGAATTTCAAAGGAAGGGGAAAGGTCAACTGCCATCAGCGGTTTGCCTTTCTGAGCAGCCCTGCTCACAAGTTCCGGGAGGCAGTAGATCTGCTGGGGGCCGAGCACAATGTCCACCAGGGGCATTCGGGCCTGCAGCCTTTCACCTTCCTGTTGAGCAACACATCCGGCAACGGAAATGATCAGGTCCGGTTTCTTTTGCTTGAGTTTTTTCAACCTTCCAAGGAGGCTGTAGACCTTCTGTTCTGCTTTTTCACGAATGGAACAGGTGTTAATGACTATGACATCAGCCTGATGGATATCTTCCGTCGGGCTGTAATCCGCATTACACAACATCTGGCCCATGATTTCAGAGTCACGCTCGTTCATCTGGCAGCCAAAAGTTTCGATGTATGATTTCTTAACCGTGTTCATGTCCAATCATGCCCCGGGATACTCAGGTCTTACAGGGTAAGCGTTCCGGTGGCCCAGGCTAGTCTCATGAGTGATATCCTATAGTTATACAGGGCATTGTAATAACTGATTTTCGCCCTGGAAAGACGGGTCTGTGCATCGAGGACATTGGTTGTTGTGCTGAGCTGAGCTTTGTATCGTGACTGGTTGATGCGGAAGTCCTCTTCTGCCTGCTCAATGGCTTTTTCAGTTACACCAATATTGTACTCCGATTCCTTAATGTCAAGGAAG
>Ga0209536_100011205_pt1 | contig 13158 bp, 9 predicted proteins | sample DeeMarSeWOR28_12_FD_187461 | JGI IMG/M metagenome (GOLD analysis project Ga0209536, IMG submission 187461) | Marine sediment microbial communities from White Oak River estuary, North Carolina - WOR-2-8_12 (SPAdes) (version 2) | ecosystem: Environmental > Aquatic > Marine > Intertidal zone >...
GGACCCTCAGCGGTAATAAACAATACACTGAGGGGAATCATACATACCTGCATACAGGATAGTCATACCTTCGGTAAAATTTACGGAGCATGGCACGGTATTGAGGGTATTTTAAAAGAAGAGCTCCTGGATATTTCAGTACAAAATAAATATGAGATTGAACTCTTGAAAACCACCCCGGCGGCCGGAAGCATAGGAACCTGCAGGTATAAACTAAAAGAAGGCAACGAAAAAGATCTTGACCGTATTATCGAAGTATTTAAAGCGCATAATATTGAATACTTCTTTTATATCGGGGGGAATGATTCTCAGCATACTGTTTTGAGGGTAAGCGAGAAATGTAAAGAAACCGGTCAGGATACTATTTCTGTTGGTGTTCCAAAAACTATAGATAATGACCTGGGTGACAATGAATTTAAGCTTATTGACCATACTCCAGGTTATGGATCTGTTGCTAAATACTGGTCATATAACATTCAGAACCTGAACGAGGAAAACAGAGGTTCGTCACCTGCCGATCCTGTAATGGTAGTACAGGTTATGGGTAGAAAAATAGGATTCATACCTGCTGCAGCCCGCCTTGCAGATCCTGGCAGAGAACTTCCCATGCAGATATATATGGCTGAATCGAATGTTTCATTACCGGAAATGTCCGAAAACATAAATAAATATCTGGTTGATTATGGGAGGTGCCTTGTAGTAGTCAGTGAAGGTTTTAATGTCGGCAACCTGGGTGAACGGACTGATGCTTTCGGACATTCTGAATTTGGTGCATCAAAAACTAGTGTGCAGCAGGTTATTGTAAATTTCCTGAACAGTGTGAAATTAAAAGCCAGGGGAGCAGCCCGAGGCCAGATCCCGGGGACTGATCAGAGACACGCAATGATCTACGCTTCAGATACTGATCTCGAAGAAGCATATATGGTTGGTAAGAAAGCTGTTGAGATAGCTTTGAGCAGGGAAAACGGATGGATGGCAACCCTTTTGCGAGCCAGTACACCTGAATATAGAGTTATATACGATAAAGTCCCCCTTAAGGAAGTTGCATTGTCAGAACGCAGATTCCCTGAGGAATGGATAACAGAGAACGGTTTTGACGTAACCGATGCATTTGTAAGGTATGCTAAACCACTGACAGGTGATAAATGGGTAAGTATCCCTCTGGTTAACGGCATACAGAGATTTACCCGGTTCAGACAGGTCTTTGCAGAGAAAAAACTTCAAGAATATATTCCCGAGGCTTATTGATATGGATTATCAACAAATACTAAAAGATCTTAAACCACAGAGAGAGTTTTTTATTGGTATCGATTCAGATGGATGCGTATTCGATACCATGGAGCTTAAACAAAAAGAATTCTTTATACCAAATGGCATTAAATATTTCAACCTATTCCCTTTTGCTAAAACTGTGAGAGAAACATGGGAATTTGTAAACCTCTATTCTGTCAACAGGGGTATAAACCGATTCCCCGCTCTGGTGAAAGTCTTTGAATTGCTTGCACAAAGAAAAGAAATAATGGAAGCAGGCATAAAACTGCCCGACATGCAACCCTTGAAGTATTGGATAAACAGGGAAACCAGGCTAGGGAACCAGTCTCTCAGACAGTTCTATGAAAAGAACCCCGATCCTGTCCTGGGAAGAGTTCTTGAATGGTCAGAAGCCATCAATGAAGAAATAAGTAAGTGGCTTGTGGGTGTCAGACCTTTCAAAGGTGCAAGAGAATGCATTGACAGGATAAGTGACCATTCCGATATTATAGTAGTATCGCAAACTCCTCTGGAAGCACTTGAAAAAGAATGGAAAGAGCACAGAATTGATAAATTTGCAAAACTGATTGCAGGCCAGGAATATGGTACGAAAGCTGAACACATAGCACTGGGAGCAAAAAATAAATACCCTGATGATAAAATCCTGATGATAGGAGACGCCCCTGGAGACCTTAACGCTGCAAAACAAAATGATGTGTTGTTCTTCCCTGTAATACCCGGTAAAGAATCTGAATCATGGGTAAGACTTAATGAAGAATCTTTTAGCAGGTTCATTGCAGGATCATACAGGGGAGATTATGAAAATATGCTGCTCGATGAGTTCAATAAAGCATTGCCCGAAATACCACCCTGGATAAAATAAGATGACCCCCCATGATGTATTACAGCATAGAACATGAAGACAGGGGTATAAGTCCCGACATGATAAGAGAGGCTGTTATTGGCTCTATAGAATCTGCTGGCCAGGGTAAACCTATACTGATTATACCTCCTGACATAACGAGACTACATTCCGGTGCAGGAACAATTACAGAGATGATATGGGAAGAATACAGGGACAGGGTAAAAGACATCCTGCCTGCAACCGGGACACATAAACCCATGAGCGGGTCTGAAATAGACAGGATGTTTGGTAATACCCCACATGGGCTCTTCAGGATACATAACTGCAGAAAAGATATTGTCACCCTCGGGAAAATACCCGCCTCATTTATTAAAGAAGTGTCTGAAGGCAAACTTGCATATGACTGGCCCGTTCAGGTTAACAGGCTTATATGTGATCATACAGGATCACTCATAATATCTGTTGGGCAGGTTGTTCCTCATGAAGTTACAGGCATGGCCAATCATAATAAAAATGTTTACATTGGTTGTGGGGGATATGAATGCATCAGTAAAAGTCATTACCTGGGTGCCGTATATGGTATTGAAAGGCTGATGGGTAATCCTGTGAATCCTGTAAGGGAAATTATTAATCGTGGTGACAGGTTGTTCGGAAAACACCTTGATATTTTGTATATCCTTACGGTCGTTGCTGCCGGGCCCGATGGCTGGCCAGCAATCAAAGGCTTATATATAGGCTCCGATATTGAATGCTTCACTAAAGCTGCATCATTTTCTGCCAGGTTGAATATTAATGTAATTAAAAAGGCTCCTGAAAAAATAGTAGTCTTTCTGAATCCTTTTGAATACCGCAGTACCTGGCTCGGCAATAAAGCAATATACCGAACACGTATGGCAATTGCTGATGATGGAGAGCTTATAATTGTTGCCCCCGGACTGAGTGAGTTCGGCGAAGATAAAATAATTGATGAGTTGATTAGAAAATACGGCTATCGTACCACGCGGGAAATAATGCAACTGGTTCAGAATAATCCTGATCTCAAGGAAAACCTTGGCGTAGCCGCACACCTTATACATGGTAGCACAGATAACAGATTCAGGGTTACATACAGCACTCACATAATGAATGAAGATGAAATACGTGCCACAGGGTTCGGCTATTCCGACATCGAGATTATAAAAGCAAAATATGACCTGGACAACATCAGGGAGGGCTTTAATATTAATCGCGACGGCGAAGAGTTTTACTATATCTCAAATCCGGGACTCGGGCTTTGGATTGCAGGTAAAAGTTCAAACATCAAACAGGTCAAATGAAAATAATTATAGATAAAAATATACCATATGTACATGGTGTGCTTGAACCATGGGCAGATGTTGAATATGTTGAGGGTGGCAAAATAAATTGTGAAAGTTTGGAAGGATCCGACGCAATGATAATAAGAACGCGGACCAGGTGTAATAAAAAACTCCTGGAAAATACACGTATTAAATTTATAGGTACAGCGACCATTGGCACTGACCATATCGACCTTGAATGGTGCAGGGAACAGGGAATTAAATATGCAAGTGCTCCTGGTTGTAACTCGGGCTCTGTAATGCAATATCTTGCTTCATCGCTGGTTAAGCTGACAGAAAAATACAACATTGATCCCATAAGCACAACTATAGGTATAATTGGTGTGGGTAATGTGGGAAGCAAAGTAGCACATATGGCAAAAGTGCTTGGTTTTAATGTGCTTTTGAATGATCCTCCACGAGAAAGACTTGAAGGATCACAGGATTTCATTTCTCTGGATAGACTATTGCACGAATCAGAAATAGTCAGTCTGCATGTACCGCTTACATTTGAAGGTCCGGATAAAACATTTCAGCTGGTAGATGAGAATTTCTTATCGAAAATGAGGAACAAAGCCATCCTAATAAATACTTCCCGTGGCCAGGTGGTCAATGAGATACCTTTGCTGGCAAAACTGAAAAAATACTTGGTTAAGGCAGCAGTTCTTGATGTATGGAGAAATGAACCTGATATTAATACTGAATTGCTGAATACTGTTGATATAGGCACGGCACATATTGCAGGTTATTCGGCTGATGGAAAAGCAAACGGGAGTAAAATTATTATCAGACAGCTGGCCGAATATTTTGATTTACCTCTTAAAGAGTGGGAACCCGAAACATTACCGGACCCTGATTATCCTGTTATTGACCTGACTGATTCATTCGGAAGTGACTTTGATATTATATCAAAAGCCATTGTGCATACATACTCCATCGAAAGAGATAACTCAATGTTGAAAAATAATCCCTTTTTGTTTGAGAATTTAAGAAACGAATATCCGCCAAGAAGGGAATATCATGCATACATGGTTAAAAGTGATAATGAGTTAATATTAAATAAATTAAGAACATTAGGATTCAGGTAGATACATTACAATTTCCCCTCCTTTTAAGAAAGGAGGGGAATATAGTTATGTAAAAAACCCTTAAACCTCTAAACTTTTAAACCTCTAAACCTCTAAACCTCTAGACATATGACAAAATCAAACATCGGCCTTATTGGGCTGGCAGTAATGGGAGAGAATCTTGTTTTGAATATGGAAAGTAAAGGATTTACTGTATCTGTATTCAACAGGACAACAGAAAAGGTTAAGAAATTTGTAAATGGAAGAGCTAAAGGAAAAAACATTAACGGAACCTATAGTCTGGAAGAGTTTGTAAACAGCCTGGAAAAACCCCGCAGGGTAATGATGCTGGTAAAAGCAGGACAGGCAGTGGATGATTATATAATTAAACTCATTCCATTACTGGAAAAGGGAGATATTATAATTGATGGAGGTAATTCAAACTACAGGGATACTATCAGGCGTACCAACTATGTTGAAAGTAAAGGTTTGTCTTACATTGGCACTGGTGTCAGTGGAGGTGAAGAAGGGGCTCTGAAAGGTCCGTCCATGATGCCCGGGGGAAGTCCCGGGGCATGGCCGTATATAAAAGATATCTTTCTTGATATTGCAGCCAGAGCAACTGATGACACTCCCTGTGCAGGCTGGATAGGGAATGATGGTGCAGGACACTTTGTTAAGATGGTACATAACGGAATTGAGTATGGTGACATGCAGATCATATCTGAAGCCTATTACCTTATGAAAAATCTCCTTTTCATGAAACATGACAGCATGCAGAAAGTATTTGCAGAATGGAATAAAGGTGATCTTGAAAGCTACCTGGTCCAAATAACCGCTGAAATAATGGCCTATACAGATGATGATGGTGAGCCTCTTTTAGAAAAGATACTCGACAGTGCAGGGCAAAAGGGAACAGGTAAATGGACAGGTATAAGTGCTCTTGAACAGGGCATCCCGGTTACACTTATAACGGAAGCCGTTTTTGCACGCTGCCTATCGACTCAAAAAGATCTGCGGACAAAGGCATCTGATAAAATAAGCGGTACCGTTGCCAGGGCTCCCGCTGATCCCGGCCGTTTTATCCGCGATCTTAAGGATGCAGTCTTTGCTTCAAAAATTATTTCATACTCACAGGGATTCGACCTCATGAGGAAAGCATCAAATGAATATAAGTGGGATCTTAAACTGGGAGACATTGCCATGCTCTGGAGAGCAGGATGCATAATACGTTCAGTTTTCCTTGACGATATTAAAAGAGCATACACAAAAAATGAGAATCTGGAGAACCTTCTCCTTGACGATTTTTTTCGCAATAAGGTTGAAAGGGCTCAGGAAGGATGGAGAAGGGTAATTGCCCTTGCTGTTGTGAATGGTATATCGATCCCTGCAATCTCATCTGCCCTTGCTTACTTTGATGGATTCAGAAGTGATATTCTTCCAGCAAATCTAATACAGGCACAGCGTGACTATTTTGGCGCTCATACTTATGAACGGGTTGATAAACCGAGGGGCAAATTCTACCATACCAACTGGACAGGTAAAGGAGGGGATACTTCTTCTTCGACGTATGACGTGTGATGAAGTTCAAGGCTTAGGATAGAGTGTGGTTTTGAGACGCCATGCCTGGCTTCTCTACAATAGCTGCTAATTGTAATCTTGCTATAAATCCCTTTATACCTTGTACTTTATACTTTTATCTTTTTCAAAACCCCTTTATTGTAAACCCTCCGTCGACAGCAATGATCTGGCCGGTAATATAGGAAGCAGCTGGCAAGCAAAGGAATGCAACCAGTGATGCTACCTCTTCTATCTCTCCAATCCGCCCCATCGGTGTGCGGGAAAGCACCTCATTCCTGTAATCATCATCCTTGAGAACCTGCCGGGCAAGAGGTGTGTTGATATACCACGGTGCGACAGCATTTACCCTTATACCATCATGCCCCCATTCGCCTGCCAGGTTTCTTGTGAGCTGGTTTAGAGCACCCTTTGTCAGACCATATATTGAACCTGTCCTCACATGTTTCAGTCCTGCGACAGAACTGATATTTACCACTGAAGGGGAATCACTTTTTTTCAATAGTGGATATAAATCCCTGGCGAGGCTAAAGGCTGAAATGAGGTTGGTGCGAAGTAGAAAATCCAGTTCTTCATCTGAATATTCAGGTGTCTTCTTCCTTATATTGGTTCCGACATTATTTACCAGTATATCCAGCCTCCCAAAACGGGTCTTAATAATTTCGACCAGTTTGGCCCGGTCATCACTCAATGATGCATCAGACTGTATATATAAAGGATTATCCCCATTATTATTTGTCCTGGTTATGCTTCTTGATGTGCAAATGACTATCGCCCCATGAGTAATTAATTCTTCAGCTATACCTTGCCCTATTCCCTTTGTACCTCCGGTAACCAGGGCAAGCTTGTTTTTTAAGTTCCATCGTTCAGAAGACATATCATATTTCAGTTTAAGTGGTTTGTTTCATTGTTCAAGGGTTAAAGTGTTAAATTGTTGAACCGGGTTTTATTTAGCCATTTCCCATTTTAACAGTTTAACAATTCAACGACTTAACATTTATTTGCTCTCAGTCGGTTTAAGAACGAGTGTGTAAAGTGCTGCATTTTCAACTGCTTCCCTGCTAAAATGGTCTTTATAAAATCCGTCATTACAATAAGTCTCTGTCTGTGAACAATAGAACTCTGAAGATGGAACACCTGATATCCCGGTAGGTATTACCGTATATGATTCGTCCCAGTCAGCGGTATTATATACATGCCGGTGTGATGCTCCATTATCAATTACATAATCAGCTCCATAGGAATAAGGTGATACTGTATGATAGCTCCCTCCTACCCTGTAAGGTCCTTCATTAAGTCCGAACAGACGGTCTAAAAGCCTGATGCTTCCCATCGGGTGCATGGCAGTGAATTTATGTATATCACCCCATAACCATTCTTCAGTATATGGACTATGCATATTTTTCAGCTCGCTTATGGTCTTATGGTATGCTGCCAGTAGCATATCTTCCAGTGTTTCTTCTTCTTCAGTATTAATTTCATCAATGTACAGATCATGTTCGCCTGTGATTACCATGAGCAGGTAATAATCCCTCGTGCCACCATGAAATTCATTATATATTTCTCCCATATCGTCTTTAAGAAGGGTGTCAGCAAGGTTTTTCCGGTAATATTCAAAGAAAGTGGGTATAAAACTATCCTGTGACATATCATAGTCCCACACTGACAAGTTATCATATACTTCCCTTTCCAGATTATTCATCTCATCTGTCTTCTGAAGCTTATTCAGCAGAAGTCTGGTAAGTTTCTTAGCATAATCCGAATGCCTGTCAGTTATCATTCTCTTAAAATCATCAATATCATAAACCTCCTTCTCGGTAAGCATTTCTCTGATCCTGTTAATCCTGTAAGGCATTGAGAAATATGTTCCTATGTAATAAGGATACTTATCAGGGAAAACAGTTTTGTTATTTGCAGATGAAACGAATCCGCTTTCAGGATTGAAGCTGTAAGGTAACTTATCATGAGGAACATATCCCTTCCAATCATACATGCTGCTATCCCCAGGTTGCACAAAGATGCCGTGACCTTTGCGAATCGGTATACCTCCAGTGCATTTCATGCCTATATTCCCGTTTACATCAGCATAAGCAATGTTCAGACTAATCGAATTGAAATAGGAAAGTGCTGTATTAAAATCCTCCCAGTTCAGGGCTCTGTTTAAAAGGTAAACTGCTGCGATTTCATTACTCATATCATTACCTGACCATCGCATGCATAGATCGGAATCAACAATATCTTGGAATTCTGATATTAGTGGTCCATGGTGGGTGTATTTTATTTCCATTTCCCTGTCATCCTGCTTTTTTACCCCGATATTTTCTTTAACTGTTTTTATGTTTACCCATTTGCCATCAAGCATATATTGTGTTTTATTGTCATTGGTCTTTACCTGGTAGAGATCAATACCATCAGCCATTAGGTTTGTAATGCCCCATGCTATATCGTTATTATGGCCAGCAACTATAAAAGGTTCACCGGGGACGAGAATGCCTGTTACATTTAGTTTACCAGGTATTACCTGATGCATCTGTATCCATATGCCCGGACTGGAAAGGCCAAGGTGCATATCATTTGAAAATAAAGGTTTGCCTGTTTCAGATCTATCACCACTCACCGCCCAGTTATTACTTCCAAAGAACGATGTTATACCAAGTTCCTTTACCTTTTCAACAGCATTAATAAAATCTGCAATAGTCTCAAGGGCATCTTCGTTAATTTCAAAATCCGGATAGACAGGATCGCCGGTCCAGTCATAATACGGTATGAGCTTTTCGGTTGCGTCTCTACCGATCTCATTTATCAGCTTATAGATAAAAACATCACCTGTCAGGTTGCCACCGGCAAGGTCCCATCCCATATATCCTATGATATTAGCCGAATTTTGAGCTGTCCAGGGATCAGGTTTATATCCAAGTATCCTGAATTCGGGTGGCAATTTAGAGGCATTCTCAATATAGCAATTCACACCTTTAACAAAGGCATTGAGGCAGTACAGTATTTCCTTGCTCGTATTTTCAAGTACCATATCAGATTTTTCTGTCATTCTAAGTGATCGCAGGAAGAGGTCTGTCTCGATATAATCCTCACCGAAAATTTCTGAAAGAGTCCCTGTTGTGGCCCTGCGTATCAGATCCATTTGCCATAAACGTTCCTGGGCCATAATGAATCCAACAGTCATATAGAGGTCATGCTCATTTTCAGCATATATATGAGGCATACCTCTTTCATCGCGCAACACCTTAACTTCAGCCTCAAGACCAGGAAGATCGAGTTCACCTTCATAAACCGGTTTAGCACCATTTGAGATGTTCCTAACGATAATGAATCCAGCAATTATCAGAACAGCCAGCAGTGATAAAAATGAAAAAAGTATGATCTTCAAGGTTTTCATGAATCCAGGATTTATTAAATCCTTAAGATAATAAAAACAGGAATTCAAGATGTTTGTTTCCGGATTTTTGTGGATATAAGAAATCTGTGAGTTTCCAGATTAGGAATAGATGAAAGTGACCTGGACCCTTATCTTTTGTAGCTCCCCTGGATTCCCGTGGAGCAGGGAGCATGGAGCAGGGAGCATGGGAATGTTTGGCCGAGATTGCTCCCCTGGATTCCCGGGGTCGTGATCTCGTTGGGGAGGAAACTAACAAAAAGCCTAATTCCCACTGAAGCGAGATTGCTCCCCTGGATTCCCTGGGTCGCGATCTCGTTGGGGAGGAAACTAAAAGCAAAAAGGTCACTGCCTTCGGCAGTATACCTTATTATTTCCATAAAGCCGTATGAAAACAAGTTTTCAACGGCTTTATAAAAACAAAAGGCCAGAACTATGTTCTGACCTTTTTGCTTTTGTCGGGATGGCGAGATTTGAACTCGCGACCCCTTCGTCCCGAACGAAGTACGCTACCTGACTGCGCTACATCCCGCTCCGTCCTCCGAAACTCCAAGAGCGAAGGAGGAGAGTGCAAATATAAAGACAAAAGATAAAAGACAAAAGGCAAAAGGAAAAAGGATAAAGTACAAAGGGACGGTGGGTCAACATTTTAAATATAACTTACGATGAGTAGCAATCGTAGAGACGCGCTATCAGCGCGTCTAATGGAATATAGAAGGAAGCTTGCTATTAATTACTAAAATGTAGGTGCCAGGCCTGTTCCTTTTATAATTTCCAGTATTGACTCACTCCGCCGGCACGGATCTTTTGATTTCACTTTTTGGCATCGGCGAATATAGACAGATCTGCGCCACGCGGAACCCAGGATCACTTTTGCACTAAAATTCAGCTATACACTGTTCTAAGAAAATATAGATAAATAGTATCAGGAAACGAGGGCATTAACTTTGAAAGGAAATGCCCTTGTTTTTTAAACATCTAATCTGGTTTCCGAAATAACAACTATGCCTCAGGATCCGTAGATTTCTTTTGCCTGTTTTTTGTAACCTGACAGTTTATAGAGCAGATACCCCAGCAGTAATATTATACCAAGCAGAGTGATTATCACCGGGGCGCTCGGGACATCAAGCCTGAGCGAGAATAACAAACCGGCAAATGATGCTGTTATACCGGCCACCCAGCCAACAATTAGCTTGGTCAACCAGTTACCTGTAAGTATGACCGACAATGAGGCCGGGAGAATCAAAAATGCAAAAACTGTCAGTATTCCTGCAATATTTACTGCCTCGACCACCACCAGTCCGAAAGAAAAGTAGAACAGGAAATCCCATAATTTATGCTTGTTGATTTTGTTCTTATGGTCATGAAATGATTCAGTTAGACTCAGGAATTTCTTACGGTATATTATATGGAAGACTCCGACTATTATCACAACCACAGCAAGCCTTGTCAGTTGATGACCTGATATCCATAATATTGTCCCTATCAACATGTCATGTACATGAACATCCCCACCTGCCCCTTTGTCAAGAATTATAACAATCAGTGTGGTAGCAACGGCATAAGCGATACCAATTATAGCCTCAAGTGGTATTGGTATTTTCTTGTGTTTCAGCAATGTGAAAGAGAAAGAGGCAAGCGAAATAAAACAAAGTGAAAAGATATAAGGGAAAAAGCCATGCCTTCCATGGGTGTGCTCAACATGGGCGGATTCAAACAATATCATTCCAACAGCCGAACCAAGTGCAGCTATAGAAGCAAGGGCTATATCTATGAATATAATTTCACGTTTAATAACATGTAAGCCAAAATATACATTTATCAATACTATAAGCAGGCAGCCAATAAAAGGAAGCAGGATAAATTCAATAGATAACATCAGTTCAAAAAATTAATTTGTTGTAATAAGTTTTTCATCGCCTCTTTTCACATATAATTTGGCATAAGCTGCAATGTATGTCGCGATACCAATCAGGCTGACTATCGCCGGGCCATTTGATATATTAGCTGAGTAGGATATATATATCCCTGCCATGGAACCAATTGAGCCAATTATCCAACTCCAGATTATCCTTGCACTCCATGACTGAACAAATATTCTGCTGATTGATGCCGGTCCTATTAATAGCATGAAGACAAGGAATATACCCATTACAGGAACTGATTTTACAATCACTATACCAAATGTAATATAGAATATGAGGTCATAAAACCTGGTTTTTCCCATTGATTTACCTGCTATTTCGCCATCGGTAATCTTTCTCAGTGTTTTCTCTAACAACAGGTTAATAATAAAAATTGGTACAAAAACCAATAAACAGCTTAACACACTTTTCCATGTCACCCACAACACATTGCCTGTAATTGTTTTTGTAATGTAATTCGATCCTCCGGGTATCTTTTCTGCCAGTAACAAGGCCATTCCCAAGGCAATGCAATAAAATATCCCAATTATCGCTTCCTGTGGCAGCAGTTGTTTTCTTACTCTCATCATGGCAAAAATTCCCAGAACAAGTATTGTAAATATATAAGACACGATCTGTGCATGTACAGAATCTTCAGCAAAGCCGATCAGTATTCCTATCATAGTCCCCAGAGCGGCAATCTGAGCTACGGCTATATCAATAAAGATGATACCACGTGACAGGATATGGTTACCAAAATAACTCAGCATGCCTGCAAGAATTATACATGCTATTATCGGGGGAGTTAAGAATAACAGGGTGCTCATAGTGTTATAAATTCTTTTTTATCTGGCTTATCCAGTAATCCACAAGTTCAAAATTATTGTTTATACCCATTTCGCGGTTTATGAATAGTGGCAGGTAGACTGCTTTGATCCCTGTCCTGTCTTCAATCATCTGAGGTGATTTCTTTTCAAAATAACTTGCTACAAGCATTACCTTTATATCCTGCTCCTTAATAAGGTTAACAATATATTGCACATGTTTGGCTGACGGTGGTATACCGGGCTTGGGTTCTATGAAGTCTAAAATCTCAAGACCGAATATATCAGAGAAATATGCCCAGTTTTTATGATACGCTATCACACGGCTTCCTCTTATGGGTAGTGCTTCCTTCAGCCAGCCACCAAGAAGGTCGCCATCTCCAGAATGGTTCTCCCCATGGAGTGTGCCGAGGCACCTCGAGCCCGGCCGGCTTCCGAAAAGGAATCCCAGCACGAACACGGCATCCGCTATGTTCAGAACGCCGTCCTCGTTGGCATCTCCGCGCCGGAATCGGGTCGCGTCGCAGCCGGGTTCATTATCGGGATCCTCGGGGCAAATATCGCAGGCATCGCCGATATCGTCTCCATCGAGATCTTCCTGCTCGGGATTCGCTTCGACCTGAGCCAGCAAGTTGGAAAGAAGGTTGTTTCCGGCGAGGTAGTCCTTGACCTCGCCGACAAACTCGTCCTTCCCGTCAAATCCGTTGATCCGGTCGAGTTCCTCTCCGTCGGGCTTGATGAGCACCACCGTGGGGGTGCCGCGGATCTCGAATCTCTCCCGCAATTCCTTCCAGGACTCGTCCGTGGGGGTGATCCGGAAGGAGATGAAATTTTGATTGAAAAAGCCGCCGAGTTCTTTGTTTTGGAAGACCAACTGGTCTAACTGGATGCAGCCCCCTCACGTGGGTGAGAAAAAATCGACCAGGACATGCTTGTTTTCC
>Ga0209536_100011207_pt1 | contig 13155 bp, 13 predicted proteins | sample DeeMarSeWOR28_12_FD_187461 | JGI IMG/M metagenome (GOLD analysis project Ga0209536, IMG submission 187461) | Marine sediment microbial communities from White Oak River estuary, North Carolina - WOR-2-8_12 (SPAdes) (version 2) | ecosystem: Environmental > Aquatic > Marine > Intertidal zone >...
TTCTAATATGCGTTTTTGTGCACAAACCCAGAAAACATACTCAGGAAAATAATTTTTAGATCCAGCCACAATGTCCAGTTTTCAATGTAGTACAAATCAAACTCGACACGTTTCTTCATTTTTTCTAACGTATCAGTTTGACCGCGCCAGCCGTTGATCTGCGCCCAACCAGTAATACCCGGTTTGACTTTGTGCCGCATCATGTAAGCATCAATTTGATCTTTGTATTGATCATTGTGTTCAATCGCATGTGGACGAGGACCAACGATAGACATGCGCCCCTGTAATACGTTAAAGAATTGTGGCAACTCATCTAAACTCGTACGTCGCAAAAACGCACCAAACTTCGTTATTCTCGCATCAAATTTACAAGCCTGGGTTACCTGCCCCTCTGATTCCTGATGCACCGTCATGGTTCTAAATTTATAAACCTTTATGGGCTTTCCATCCCACCCGTTTCTCCGTTGTTTAAACAACACGGGGCCAGGTGAGCTTAATTTCACACCAATCGCAATTAACAGCATCAGCGGCGAAATCATGATTAATATCAAAAGTGATAAAACTTTGTCTTCCAACTCCTTCAAGAAACGATTTACACCCACAATAGGCGAAGCGTTCAAGTCAATAATCGGAAGGCCGGCGACGTCAGTTAAAGAATGATTAAACAATCGAAAACCAAAAATACCAGGAACAAAACGGATGTTAACTGTACTGTGCCTTAAGTCATGTAAAATTTGCTTCATGCGGTCTTCTTCTTTAAGCGGTAACGCCAACCAGACTTCATTGATACGACTATGAGCAACAATGTTTTGAAGATTATTAACGCCACACTTCACATCAATGCCATCGATTTCCCGCGTGACTGCACAAGCATCATCATCGTAAAAAGCGACTATATCCAACCCAGTCCAGGAGGCATCCCGGATTTTTTTAGCTACATCCCTTGCCAATTCTCCCGTGCCTACAATAATAATGCGTTTGTGATTCCAACCTTTCTCCCGCATAAATTGGAGAGTTTTGTAAAAAAGTAACCTAAAACTAATCAGAAATCCCCATGCAAATACAATCCATGCACCCATCCATACTCGAGAATACAAAGTGCTAGTTTTGGTCAGGAAAGCAACAAGAATCATAATAATGACTACACTTAACCAAACCATTGTGACAATTCTGGCTTGATGTAACCAGCGCTTGCCACGCCATGAGGTATAAATACCTGATGTTGAAAATACTATTAGAGTGAATAGAGAGGAGATAAGTAGTGCAATTTCATAATGCGATGGGAAATAGAAATGCCCAAAGCGCCAATAATAAGCTAGAGCTCCCCCAGCCAAAACACAGAAAATATCGATAAACCGAGCTATCAGAGATAGCGTGCCGGCATATTCTTGTAACAATCCTCTAGGAAACATAGTGTTATTACATAGTTTTTTAGCTAAATTGCAGATTCGTAAGTAAGATCGTTCTCTGGACTAAGAATCATGGATTAATAATTATCCAAAAGCACGATATTGTACATGAATACTTATTATATTCCATAACTTTAGTAAATATTCGAAAGCTGATGCTAGAGGACAAACAATAACGATGTTGAGGTAACACTAAAAGTGTATCTTATTATATCTTTGTTAAAAAGTTAGTTTCTGCGATATAGCATAAGCAATTTTTCAGTTGAAAGTTAACTTCCAGTCTGTATTTCACTAATCTTTTTAAAGTAAACTACAATCCCCGAAATTCCATCATGTTCAGTAAATTCTAGAAAAAGGTTCTTAATGCCATTCTCGCAGAGCACATTTAGCAGTTCATTGACATCATATTCATTCATTTGCATATCTGGCGCATTAAACTTCCGACCCTTAATTATATTTTTAAAAATACGAGCGAAAGGAACGTACTTATTCAACAATCCACGCACACCATGCAACGATGGATTAAAAAATGTAAAATGTAACACCCCTACTCCATTCGAATTCAATGATCCTAATAACTTTTTATAAATCTCAAATCCTCTTTTCACAGGTATATGCTGAAATACAATAAACGAGTGAATAAAATCAAATGATCTTGAAACTATTTCTTCGCAATCGCTTGATAAAATCAACTCAGTGTTACTAATATTGTATTTTTTTATATTGGTTTTTGCTTCTGATAACATGGAGCTTGATACATCGATCCCGACGGCTTTTTCACTAATTTTTGAAATCGGTATTAGCAATCTACCAACACCACATCCAAAATCTAGTGAAGTTCTTGGTTTAAACTCAATATTCAGATATTTATTTATATTTGAGCACACAATATCAATGTACTCTTTCCCTGAGGCAAAGAACCGCCCTAATTGCTCGTCATTAAGATCATCACCACTAAATGTTTCATGAGTGACGACACCAAAATATGGGTCGTTCTTACCAAATTTTTCCCAGTCTTTATCTGTATTCTCAAAAATCATTATTCTTCTCTTTTACTTTTAACAAGTAGCTCGTACTCTGATGTATATTGTTTCATAACCACGTCCCAGTCGTATTTTCTTTTTACTCGATCAAAACCATTATTGGAATATTCATCTACTAGCTCTTCATTGTTTAAAAGAATCTGCAAATTATTTACCAAATCTTGCTTAGATCCATCAAAGTATAGAACACTATCGCCGCCCGTCTCTCTATTCTCTGCAATTCCATTCACCAAACAACATACTTTTGCACCCATTGCAGCTAGCAAAGATGGTGATGTTCCTTCCAGCATGGATGCAGACACATAGACCTTTGCATGACTTAATATACTTTCATATTCCTCACCGTAACGATAACCCAAAAACACAACATTTTTTCCAGCTTTATTTTTTAAGTAATCCACGTAGGCTTTATCATTTTCGTTGTCGCCAATGAGAACGAGTGGCACATTGGTGTCAATTGAGCTATACGAATCGATAAGCTTATCGACACCCTTCTCCTTTACAAACCTCCCCACAAACAATACATAGTCTTTATCATTTAACCCAAAAGATTTAAAAACGTCGGACGTAGAATGAATGAATTTCGCTCCATATGGTATATACTTAATTTTTTTGTTGTATTTTGATTCAAAATATTTTCTGACTACATCTGAATCGCAAACAATTGTGTCCGCTAATTTTATTGAAATCCAAGTTGCAAGTTTCCAGACTTGCTTCGCTATCCAACCCCATTTCTCTCGATTCCATTCAATTCCATCGAGGGTAATAACTACTGGAATATTTGCCAACTTTAATATTGGCAGCGCAAAAGCACTCGCTGCATTGTATAAATGAATCAAATCAATATTTTTAGAATTAAAGACTGCGTGAATTCCAATAACAATTGAATGAGAAATAGTCTCGAAACTTGTACCGGGAATTGCCGGTAAGTAAATAAGTTTTACTCCCTGGTATTGATCAATTTGATGTAAGTCATTCTTGTTTTTTCTGCAATATACCGAAACTTCCTGGCCAGCATCAACCATTCGAACTGATGTTTCTTCCGCCGATGTTTCAAATCCACCATACCTACCAGGGATTCCGCGGATACCTCCAATAGCTACTCTCATTCATGAAGATCCCTATAATACTCTTTTGAATACTCTGCTAAAGCTGGTTTCCAATCTGGCATGAAATTAATTTTTCTTGCAGAAAGCTTTGTGTTTATCAACTTTTCGGAATGTGGTCTAGGCGCAAAATACTCGTTCTTGAAATAGTCGGAATCCACTTTTTCTATTTTTATTCGTTTCTCTAATTCAAGCAATCTAATGAATTCATTTGCCACATCATACCTACTGCAGTCCCCACCACAGACTTGATTATATAATCCGTATAGCCCCGTTTCTGACACTTTAAAAATACCTTCTGCGAAACTTTTTGTGTAAGTGGGAGTACCTAATTTATCATCTACAACATAAAGTGTTGTTGCTCCATTTTTAATTTGTTTATATATTTTATTCACAAACTTTTTATCAATTTCTGGTCCCCCACCCATCATCCAGCCAGCCCTAAAGATATAGTGGTTGCCTATCATTTGCTTTACTATAAATTCCCCTTCATATTTTGATTTTGCATATACCGACAATGGATTTTGCATACCAAAATCATGGTATACATCTCTTTCACCATCGACTACACCAGCCGTTGAAATGTAGACCACTGGTACATTCAGCCTATTTGCAACTAACGCAATATTTTCCATACCTAGCGTATTGGTAAGCCAAGCATCTTCTTCATTCTTTTCGCAATATTCTAAATCTGTTAAAGCCGCCAAGTTAACGATAAAATCTGGTTTAAATTCTTCGATAGATTCACTAATTGAATAATAATCCCTAACATCTGCATATGAGAGCCAATCAATATTTAGGTCGATATCTGTCGCCTTTACTACTGTTCTTTCAAGAAAATATTCATAAACTGCTCGACCCAGCATGCCACCACAACCACTAATATAAACTTTCGTGTCTTTTCTAAATTTCATATCTACACCACTGATAAAATGTTTTAAAGTAAATTGGTGTCCCGTAAAGACCTATAGACTCCACATGTTTCTATTGATGTCTTTTTCCAATCAAACTTTTTGATTAAATTAAATCCACTATTGATACATTCTTTCCGCAATTTTTCGCTAACAAGCAGCTTCTGCATCTTAGTTCGAATATCATCTACGTTTGTTTCAGCAAGTATCGCTGCATTTTCTGCAATTTCCTTCATGCTCGATTTATTCGATGTTAGAACAGGTATACCCAATGCCATCGACTCGAGCACTGGCAATCCAAACCCTTCATATTCCGAAACATAGGCAAAGATCAGCGCATTTTTGTATATTTGCGCGAGTTGTTTATCGCTCAAGTAACCATGTATAACAACATTTAATTGCAAACATTTTTTTTCAATTGTAGCTACTACTTCATCATACGCATTCCCTTTCCTTCCTACCAATACTAGCGCTACTTCTGATCTCAATTCTTCAGGAAGTTCTGCATATGATTTCACCAACAATTCCACATTTTTTGCTTTTTCTATTACCCCGACATAAAGTATATATTTCTGCGGTTTACTAATTGCAGCTCCATCGCTACTTATCTCGCCACGATCTCCCTGCTTCAAGATAGATACACCATTGTATATAACTTTAACTTTTTCTTCTGCAACACCATGATATTTAACAATATCGTTTTTAGATGAATTGGATACGGTAATAATTAAATCTGAATGTTTTGCCTGATAGCGTGATATCAACCTACGATATAATGACTGGATAAAAGAAAACCTATTCGGAACAACATACTCTGCGCAGTCGTGGATTGTACTTACAATATGTATATTTTTTCGGATTACCGGCAGTGGATTTGTATCTGGCAAATGATAAACATCAATCTCAAGTTTTTTCAATAATTTTTGTACGAAAAACATCAGATACAACGCTCGCGCAACCTTCCCAGTCTTGATGTCTACGTAAATTACATTTACCTTATTTTCTAATTCTCTATATATATCTCGCTGCCACTCCCCTGCCAACAAAAATATAGTAAACTCACCTTCGTTAATATGATCTACTAGTTCATATATATATCTTATTGGCCCTCGGATACCTTTGTTTTCGGCTATTCCATTAATACATACTCGCACGAACTACTCTTCCTTTTCCGTTATCACATGACCTTATTTGCGTATTTTTGGCAGACTCTTTACTGACACCCTTGCTCGTTTTCACATTACGCCCGAGTAAAAACCAAAATAAAGAAGACGAAGATAAAGCGAACCAATGCTCTGTTGTGAACGATGCCATGACATAAACTACAAAAGAAGTTAGTAATGCATAACTGAACACCTGATCTTTATTGCTAATTAAATACCTGTATATTTTCACAAAAAGCAATAAGTACAAACCAAAAAACAATAAACCATTTTCCTTAATCATGGTCAAATACAGACTTTCTGATCCACGAATTTCACTATCTCTTACCTGGCCTGTAGCCAATGATATTATCTGATCAAATTCATAGACTGACAAATGGGCAATCGTCGAAGGATCCAATACGGACCTTAGATTTTCTAAATTCTGCGTCATAACAACAATAAAAAACATCATAAATACTATTATTGGCAATATTGGAGTTATTCTTACAAAATATTTCTTAATGCCATACATCAATAAAACAACTGGAATCATTAATAATATTGCTCTAGTAAAAGAAAGCCCGATTACCAATAATATGAGCCAGGCAAGAAAGAAATATACAACCTTCTTCTTCCTTCTATATAATTCATAACAAAAAAACAAAATGGTGGCGCCAAAAAAAGCAGTTGCTAACGGGTCAAACAATGCACCAAATGACCTTTCCATCATAGAACCATCACTACGGTGAAAGTAAAAATTAATTGGGAATCCATTAATCATGGCATCAGATCGTCCAAAGATTTTATACTTGTCTTGGAAAAAATCAGTAATATTTAATGCCAGCAGAATATCCCTGTCTATAAAAACATAGGCCAAACTTATAACCACAAACGCAATAGATACAAATAAAATAAACTTTTCAAAAACTCGATCATCTTTCAAATGAATCACATATCTTCCCAGGAGATACATGACCAGCGGCATTGTATAAAATCGCACTGCGCTGATAAATTCCCACGCATTTGCGCTGTATAATGTCAACAAAACAGGTACAAGCAATATTAATGTGATGACATATTTATCAAGCGAACATATTTCATACCTTGCTTTTGTTAGCAACATTAGTAAAACAAAAGAAACAATTACCAGATCTTTGACAACATAAACTTTCGATGAATCTAACGAAGGTTCAATAGCATTTAAAATAAAAGCCAAGGTGCTTTGCACCATAATCAACGCAAAGATCAAATATATAAAAATTGAAGCGACTCGAATATTTAACATGCTAAAATTAACACCAACTTGCTTATGATAAACCAAAACAACACTTCATGAGCAAATAGAGCTCAGCTCGTCGTAAAATGATTTTCTAAAATTCTCAATAGAATAATACTTCTTAACCAATTCATAGTGACTATTTAAACATTTATCATTATCGCCATTACTTACACGTTTAAAAGTCTCCCAGATTTCTTCCTCATTGCGACAGTCAAATAACCATTCTCTAGGTAATATCTCAGCCATTCCATCTACATTGCTTGCGATAACTGGCAGCTTGTATAACATTGCCTCTAACATCACAATTGGAAGCCCTTCAAATTTAGATGGTATCGCTATCAAATCAATTGCTGAATACACATCTGAAAGATTTTCATGCCAAGGTAATATTTCGACGTAATCCTGCATTCCAAAGTTCTTAATCAGTGAATCAAGCACAACCTCATCAGGGCCATTGCCGACCATCAGTATTTTAGTATTTTGAAGTTCGTGTTTTCTTTTCGCCATCACCTTTATAAACAAGTCTTGTTGTTTCTGATTAAACTCTATTCTGCCAACAAGCCCAATAATATATTCATTTTCTTCTAACCCTAACTTCTTTCTTGCATCAGCTTTTTCCACAAATTCGTAACTATCAATATCTATCCCGTTATGCACTACTTTGATTGACTGTAAAGCACCCCTGCCAATTAACTCTTGCTGCACAGATTTGCTAATGGTAATGAAGGCACTAGGCAAGGAGTAATAAAAACTAAGGATGCGATCCTTTAATTTCGGGAAATATCGATCACCTCGTTTAACCCTTGAATGGGCCATTGGGATATAACTTACAACCTTGATACCACTTAGTTTGGCCGCCAATATACCAACGGTTGATAAAGAAATTTCACCTTGCGCCACCAACACGCAGCCCGGCGCTATCTGCTTGATTTTCTTCCTCACCCGCAAAATGGCAATAATTGACAGAAATGTACGCAATAGCTGCAGTTTTCCCGAGCTATAGCTTATTGCAGTGATGTTAAAGTCTCGCCCCACCTCTTTCATTAAAATGTTTAAGCTAATTAACAACTTTTTGTTTCTTGCTGAACATATAAAATGTATTTTACAAGATTCTTCCTGTAACAAATATTTAATAAGATGCAAAGTTAAAACTTCGTGCCCACCAAATTCTTTTACATCGTTATAAATAATCAAATTAGTTTGCATTACCCCTTACCAGCTACAATAAAAAATCCTGCTGCAAATAAAGACGGGTATTTTTTTGCCAATGTTTCACAAATAAAATTAAGCTTCAAAAATTTAAATAATTTATATAGCGGTATACTTTTGAAGTTATTGGAATGGTCCTCCAATATTTTAAACCCTGCAGTATGCAGCATTGCCTTAATTCCATCGTAGGTAAAAAATCTTATGTGAGGATTATCCCAATCATTTGTATTAGGAAAATAGCCATGCACATCTAAACCTGATCCAAATAGTAGTTTAATCCTACCTTTTAAATCAAAATGATTCGGCACGTTGATAATCAAATAACCACTATCACTTAATTTTTTCCTCGCCTTCACTAGAAGCTCTAGTGGATATTGTAAATGCTCAAGAACATCCAAACATAAAATTACATCCTGTGAATTATCTTCCACATTTATTTCATGTTCGATATCTCCCAATACTATGTTTACCTTTCTATTTTTTGCTTTTTCGACAATGTCAGGCACGCCTTCAATGCCCAACACATTATTGTCATCCCTGAATACCGTCAAATTGTTACCCAACCCACAACCCAACTCTAATACATTGGCATTGGTAATATTTCGATTTTCTTTTATCTTCGTAAGCTCTATTGAGATATGGTTTCTCTCGAGACTATCTCTTTCTGATAAATCGTAGTTATAATTTATATCGTTCATGTCTCTTTTATACTATTAAGTCAATGTAATATGATAAATACTCGTGATTATTTAATAGCGCACCTTAAGATAAACCAATAATCTGAATAACATTAGACAGGTACTATGTCAATTTATAGCAAGTAGCAGTATAGTTCAATGGAGATTTAACCTGATTGCTAATATGCCCCAGAAATAGTCCAAGGGTGTTTAAAAACACTCTTATTGGAAACAAATAATTAGGCATCCTTAAGTTCACAGATACCATAATTTGAATCCAGTCATTACCGTCCGCTTTTATATCTATAGACTTATATCCTATATGTTTCAGCAAATACTCAAATCCATAGTATGTAAATCTGTAAAAATCATAAGGCTCCTCATGTAGCGGCCAATAGAATGGACCTGTAAGAATCAATCCGCCTCCAGACTTTAAGACTCTATAAGATTCCTTTATTAGTTTTTTTGGATCTGGAACATGCTCTATCACCTGAGAGCAAAGAACTATATCTACACTCGCAGACTTTATCGGCAAATTTAAAGCATCGCCTACGATTTCAGGTGACGCCCCATCCTGCGAATAGTTAACACCCACATATTGACAGTTGCCAAACATATCTTTATATGGCTTTTCTCCACAACCAATGTCTAACACCACAGGTTTTTTGCTGTTTATAGTTGTTAGTACGCTATTTATTGAACTAGTCAAATTTGGCCAAAGATATTTGTATACTAAATAATCCTTATGCCAAATTTTCGTTCGCCTGCTTGACAACCTTTTCAATTATCAATACCTGTATAAGTAATAAATTTTCACTTCTATGATAATAAACTTTATGTTTTAATATTTGAGTACTGCTTAATTAAACTGACGACATTGCTAGGCCTCATCGCGTAAATATCCATATGAGTCCATACACCTACTTTCTTTTTCGTCATTAGCAAAGCTGAAACATGTAAAAATATCTGCCAAAGTATCGTGACAACAGCAACACCTATAGCGCCATAGTATATTGCGGCAGGGACAATCAACATTGCTGCGATCAATAACGAAGCGCCCATTACTTGCAATAGATCCCTTTGATATCCTGACATATTCAGCGCATACCCACATGCACCCCCCCAGACAGCCACGAATTGTCCAATACATAGAATTACCAATATAGCGTTTGCCGCTGCATAATATTCACCATAAACAAGTTGCAGAAAATCTTCTCCAAAAAAAACAAATGCAAGACTAGCGATAAAAGCAGGTATAGCCGCTATTGAAGCCGCAGAGCGAAGAGATTTTTCTAGCATAAAATACTGTTTAGTACAATTAAGCTCAGCAATAATAGGAGGCACCACTGCGTTAATTATCATTAGCGGCATTCCAACTAACATAACCAATTTTAAAGCCGCGCCATAAAGCGCAACCTCTTCTTCGCTTCTGAAAACGCCCAGAACCCACAAATCTAATTGCGACAATACTATAAACAATGTAGCGCTACCCCACATCGGAATAGATATTTTTAAGTGAGTAATTAGTACCGATTTCTGAATCGAGATCAATGTTGTCGATATACCTTTGAATAGATCTTTGTAGATTACAACCGATGCGATAATCAAATTTACTAGCAACGCGATAACAATGAAAAAAATCGCATCCGATAATGTCATATTTCCAGATGTAAATTTAAAAAAGGATAACAACCCAAGATAAATCAGCGTACTAATAACCCCCCCGAACATTACCGATTTACCGATTGCATGATACCCTCTAAAACATTCCGCCATCACATCTTGCATCGAACGTAAAATTAACCAACCTGCTAATAGATATGTGATATGCCCAAGGTAAACAGAATGAAATATGGTGTCAGCCAACCAAGCACCGAAACCACTTACATATAGCAGCCCAACAGCAACCGACACGAAAAATGTAAGCAACAGACTTAACGCAATTGAGTTTCGAGCAGTGAGAGACTGATTGCTAGCTAATCCTTCACTTACCAACCGGACCACAGAATGATTCATTCCTAAAGGAGCAATAGCCGCGACTGTCATAGCAATTGTTAGGGAAATAAAATATACACCCATTTCAGCTGGTGACAGTAATCGCGCCAGCAAGCCATTAACGACAATACTAAATACAGCCAGTGACAATCGCCCTACCAAGGCCCACATACCACCAAATAATAATTTCCTTTTAATATTAGACATGGCAATCTATTTTAAAATAGTTTAATGTGGAAGCAAGACAATCAATACTTAAGAATAAATAAGTATATACAGTAAAATCATGGCGGAGCCATAATTTCTATTCGAAAAATAATTAGTTGTGCCTGTCTGGCAATATCACCAAATATACCTTCATCAACTACCACGCGTAAAAATTAAAAAAAGAACAAATCCGTAATAATACATCTAGTTCCGTCATAGTATGTGTCGCCATCATCAAGCTGAACAGTGACTTCTTTATTCTGCGCTTTCGCTTGAAGCAACCCCTCTATAAGTATAGATTCATCTTTACGAATTCCTGCATAGGTAGGGTCACAACCAGGCGCATCAAACCCACCAATAATAGTGAACTGCACAATGTTTCTATGCCCTGCACCCCAAGTACTATGAGAACCCGAAAACGAAATTGATCCAATATATCCACTATTGGCAGCAAATACTGAAGGTGAACATAACAGAAAAACCATTGGGATTAGCTTCTTAATATTATGCATACTATCTACGCCTCCTTATAATTGAAAATTAATAATAATTTACTCATAGCCCAATCTATCAATAACACAAATTAATCAATTCTCCTTTCAAGTATTAAAAGAACAAAGATTGCCATATGAACTCGACAGGTACTAATTTATTCATACAATAAAAATGCATGCCTGGCGCTTTATGTGCCATTAAGTTTTTGCATAACTCTACTGTCACATCAGCTCCGAACTTTTGAAGCGAACTAACATCATCCCCATAGTTTATTAACCTTTTTTCAATCCACTTCGGTATTTCCGCACCACACATATCTGAAAATCTTGCCAACTGTTTATAATTTGTGATGGGCATTATACCTGGAACTATTGGTATATCGATTCCCATCTTTTCACAGTCATCAATAAAGCGATAATAGGCGTCCTGCTTGAAAAAATATTGTGTAATTGCACTACTAGCACCCGCTTCGACTTTACGCTTAAAATTTTCTAAATCGTCTTTGGCTCTTTTTGATTGGGGATGAAATTCGGGATAAGCAGCTACTTCGATATGAAAGTGATCACCGGTTTCCTTACGGATAAACTCGACAAGCTCATTGGCATGTTGAAAATCACCAACTGTACTTAAACCCATACCCGATGGGATATCCCCTCTTAACGCAACAATTCAATTTATGTCAATATCTATATAACGTTGAAGTGTTTGTAAGATCTGTTCTTTTGTTTGCCCAACACAAGATAAATGAGGCACCGCATCAATGCCCGATTCTTTAATCTCTTTGATAGTATTAAAGGTGCCTTGTTGTGTGCTACCGCCAGCACCAAATGTTACCGAAATATAGGCAGGTTTCAGTTTAGCGAGTTTTTCGCGGGTTTTTCTTAGCTTGATTTTTCCTTCTTCGGTTTTTGGTGGGAAGAATTCGACGCTGAACTCGGGCTTATATTTTTTTTGGGACTCCATCTTAAGATTACTTTTACCCTCACCCTAGCCCTCTCCCTAAAAGGGAGAGGGAATACGGCAATATTTATTAGTAGCGATAATGTTCTGGCTTATAGGGGCCGTCCATAGGAATGTCGATATAGTCAGCCTGTTCCTGGGTCATTTTTGTCAAATTGACGCCGATCTTTTGCAAATGCAGGCGCGCAACTTTTTCATCCAGTAACTTTGGCAATACGTAAACTTTGTTTTCGTACTTGTCCGCATGATTCCAGAATTCCATTTGCGCCATTACCTGGTTGGTAAATGATGCCGACATAACAAAACTGGGATGTCCTGTTGCACAGCCCAGATTCACTAAACGGCCTTTCGCCAGTACGATGATCTTTTTACCATCCGGAAAAATAACATGATCTACCTGGGGTTTGATTTCTTCCCACTGATATTTTTCCAAAGACGCTATATTGATTTCTGAATCGAAATGGCCGATGTTACAAACAATGGCTTCGTTCTTCATTGCTTCCATGTGATGGTGGTCGATTACGTTAACGTTGCCTGTAGTGGTGACAAAAATATCACCTTGGGCCGCCGCATCATCCATATTCACTACACGATAACCTTCCATTGCCGCTTGCAGCGCACATATAGGATCTATTTCAGTCACCCATACTGTTGCCCCCATACCGCGAAATGCTTGCGCGCATCCTTTACCCACATCACCGTAACCCAGCACGACACAG
>Ga0209536_100011208_pt1 | contig 13155 bp, 11 predicted proteins | sample DeeMarSeWOR28_12_FD_187461 | JGI IMG/M metagenome (GOLD analysis project Ga0209536, IMG submission 187461) | Marine sediment microbial communities from White Oak River estuary, North Carolina - WOR-2-8_12 (SPAdes) (version 2) | ecosystem: Environmental > Aquatic > Marine > Intertidal zone >...
GCCTAATATTATCTGCAAGATCAGCGGCATTATCGCGCGCGTTCCAAAAGGGCTGGCGAGCGCGGAAGTCCTGTCGCCCATAGTCAACCACTGCCTGGAAACGTTCGGGCCGGATCGGGTGATCTTTGCCAGCGACTGGCCCGTCTGCACACGAGGAGCACCATTGCGTGTGTGGGTTAATCTGCTGCGCGAAATTGTGAAGCATCGGCCATCTGGCCAGAAACGCAAACTCTTCTGGAGCAATGCGAACAACTTTTACGGCCTTGCATGAAGCGAGCCAAGATCTTACTGATGGAGACATTGCATGAAAACTAAATCACGTCGCGATTTTCTAAGGGCAGTTGCTGCCGGCAGTATTGCAGCGACCGTATCAGGGTGTGCATCCCTTTCAAGCCGCACCAGCGGGCAGAGCCGGCCGAATATTGTCTACATTATCGCTGATGACCTCGGCTATGGCGACCTTGGTTGCTACGGACAGAAGGACATTCGCACGCCTAACCTCGACCGCATGGCCCGCGAGGGCATGCTCTTTACTCAGCATTATTCGGGAAGCACCGTATGCGCGCCGAGTCGCTCGTGTCTGATGACCGGTCTGCACACAGGGCACACCCCCGTCCGCGGCAATAAGGAATACCAGCCGGAGGGCCAACATCCTTTGCCCGCCGAGTCAGTGACCGTTGCTGAGGTGTTGAAGAAGGCAGGCTATGCGACGGGCGCCTTCGGCAAATGGGGACTGGGCTACCCCGGCTCCGAAGGCGATCCGAACAATCAGGGCTTCGATGAGTTCTATGGCTACAATTGCCAGCGCTACGCCCACAATTACTATCCCTACTTCCTGCGGCACAATGGCAAGAAGGTAATATTGGTCGGCAACGAGGGTAAAAAGACGGGCCAATACGGGCCGGACCTGATTCAAAAACGGACGCTCAAATTCATCGAGGCAAATAAGGACAGGCCGTTCTTTTTGTTCGTGCCGCACGTAATCCCACATGCCGAATTGTTCGTACCTGAAGACGATATTGTCAGAAGCTACCGGGGCACGTTTCCTGAAAAGCCGTACAAAGGCATCGACGACGGTCCGAACTACAAGATCGGAGGTTACGGATCGGTCGAGACTCCGCGCGCCAATTTCGCGGCGATGGTCACTCGCCTGGATCGACATGTAGGCGAGATACTCGCCAAGCTTCGCGAACTCGACCTGGACAAAAACACGCTAGTGATCTTTACAAGTGACAATGGTCCACACGGCGAGGGCGGGGCGAACCCGGCCTACTTCAACAGCGGCGGGGGACTGCGCGGCATGAAACGCGACCTTTACGAAGGCGGGATCCGTGTGCCGATGATAGCGAAGTGGCCGGGCCAGATAGAGGCGGGTAGTCGCAGCGATCACGTCTCGGCCTTCTGGGATGTGATGCCGACTCTCGCCGAACTTGCCGGCGCCGAAGTGCCCGCTGATATCGACGGCATATCTTTTGCGCCGACTCTGTTGGGTCGATCGCGGAAGCAGAAAAAGCACGATTATCTCTACTGGGAATTTCACGAGCAGGGCGGCAGGCAGGCTGTGCGCAAAGGCAGGTGGAAAGCGGTTCGCTTACAGGTTGAACGCGATCCGAACGGTCCCTTGGAGCTGTATGATCTACAGGCCGATCCGCAGGAGAAAGACAACATAGCCTCAGAGCACCCGGACATAGTTGGTCGCATGGCCCAGATCATGGCCGAGGCACACACGGACTCGGACGTCTTTCTATTCGGCCAGTCACAGTACCGTGGAGACAGGCGGCAAGAATAAGAGTCTCGACAAGACAAGTCAGACAAACGCGGACTGGCTCAGTCGCCGTGACGTGCTTCGCTGCGCGGCGGCGGCCATGGTCCTGGTCGGGGCATCCCACCTTCGTTGCGTTTCACATGCGCAAAGCGATGCCACACATGGGCATCTATTATGGGAAGATCCGGTGTATAACGGATAGAATGATGAATTGCCGCTCGAAGCAGCGAGCTATATGCGAGTCGCCAGGGCCACTCTGAATATCGCGCCCGTCGGCTTTGCGCTGATGATCTCCACAAAGCCGTTGTGGGCCTCGGCGAATCTTTTCACCAGGGCCAGGCCCAGACCCGTTCCTGCGGTTTCGCGCGTCGCCTCGGCTGTAGGGCGATAGAATTGCTCGAATATCTTGTTTCGCTGCCGGTGCGGGACGCCGGGGCCGTGGTCTTCGACTTCGATAACAGTGAATTTGCCATCGGTTCTGGTCCGGACGGTAATCGTTTTGTCGGCGGCCTCGCGGGCATACTTGATGGCGTTATCCAGCAGATTCACAACGATCTGCGTCACGGCGTCGCTATCGAAAGTCGCCTGCTCGATCTGGCCGGGCTCGGTCCGTATCGAAAAGCCCTTCTGCGCCGCATAGGGCCTCATCATTTCGACTACGTCTTCGACGCACTTATTGATGTCACCTGCATTGAAGGCGTATTTCTTGCGTCCCCGCTGGATACGCGAGAAGTCCAGCACGTTCTCTATCAGCCGGCTGAGCCTTTCGCTTTCCTGCCGCATGTTCCCGTAATACTCTGCTGCCTTGTCCTGGGATTTGACCCAGTTCTTCTCCAGCATCTCTGCATACATGCGGATACTGGTCAGCGGCGTTCTCAACTCATGCGAGACGGCCGAGATGAAATCGTCTTTTTTCTGTGCCAACCTGATCTGCGCGGTAGCGCTGCGCCACAGACTTGCCAGTCCCAGAGTCACCGCCAGAAGCACGATTGCAATGATGCTGAAATACCAGATTCGCAGGTGACGGATTTCTCTGTCGATCCAGCCGGGGTCAATTTCTCTGAGGTTCAGGACCAGGTCGCCAAAGCCGAAGTTCAGGATTGCGGTGTAGGCTATCTCGGCATCGTCACGTGCATCTTTTCTGGGAGATAATTCAAAAGCCATGCCCTCGCGCATGAATCGTGATGCGGACTGCTCGATCTGCTCGCTGAGCATTTTCTCATTGAGCCGGAAGCCCTGGAGAAAATGTCTGTCTTCGATTTGTACGTGCCGCAGAAGGAACACCTGCCCGCCGAAGATGGATTCGGCCTGTTGCCGAGCGGAGTCTGAACCGGCCGGCTGACCGGGGACGACCACAGGAAAGAACGGCTCGACACGCACCTGAACCGTCTCGGTTTGACTTTCATCCGGGCTCGCTGTTTGCCTTTGGTCCAGACCTGTCATTTCTTCGGCCTGGGCTGATAATTCCTGGATCTGTGCTTGTAACTGAGCAGGCCTATTCGAAATGACATTCTGCTCAAGAACAGCACGCCTTTGCTCGATCACCTGCGTCTTTTGGCCTCTGCTTTGCAGACTCTCGATGGGATAACTTTGAGACAATTTAGCCTTCTGACCTGCCTGTTCGGCAAACCTGTCCGGCTGAAGTGTTTCCGGCTCCTTCGGTGGCTCGATACTGCTTCCACTATAAAAACTCATCTTCAGGGAACCATTTGTAGTTCCTCGCAGCGCCGGCAGCAGGTTGTCCTGTATGTTCTTTTTGTTTGAGGACGCTTCGGCAAAGAGCTTGTTATCGGATTCGGTCAAATCCTGTCTTTGATCGACGTTGTCGTTTGGCGTGATGACGCTGCCGTCCGGCTCAATTTGAAAATTGCCATAGGCCAGTCCCTGTTCCAGACGGCCGGCCAGCGGGCTGCGCAGTACGGGCATTTGCTGCTGGCCTGGCGCCAGATTCTCCGGCACGTAGTAGTATTGATAATCCGTGTACGGGCGGTTTTGCTCGGTCTGCATGAATTCGTCGAGCGTGCGCGTGACATCCTGCCTGATCTGCTCGGCTACGGCGGCGAACTCGCCAAGACGCGCACCTTCAAGGCCCTGCGCCCGTATCCGGATGGAGTGGTATCCCATCCAGAGAAGCCCGCACAGGGCTGCAAGGATGATTATCGATAATATGATGAGCCGTCTATACATTTGCTTCTACCGGCGTCAGGGATATTCACTGTCCGCCTCTTTCGTACTTATAGCCTGCGCCGCGGACGGTTTTTATAATCTGCGGATCTGCGGCGTCACGCTCGATCTTACTCCTGAGTTTGGCGATATGCATATCGACAGTTCTTGTGCCCAATTCGCTCATCGTCTCGTTCCAGACTTCCTTGTAGAGCTCTTCCCTGCTGACGACCCGATTCGGATTGGCGGCGAAGTATTGTACAATTGCGGCCTCACGCTTGCTGATCTCTATTTCGTCTTCTGAGCGTTTTACTTTCAGTCCGGCAATATCGACATCCAGATCCGCAAACCGAAACACCTGCCCGACGGCACGCGCCGGGTCGGTTCGCCTAAGTACCGCGTTGATCCGCGCCAAGAGTTCTTCGAGTGAAAATGGCTTGGTTATATAGTCGTCGGCGCCGAGGTTCAGCCCGGCGACTTTCTCTTTCTCCTGGCCCTTGGCGGTCAGCATGATAATAGGAGTCTGCAAGCCGTCTTGACGCCATCTCGCGCACAGTTGTTCGCCGCTGACCTTAGGCAGCATCAAATCGAGCATGATCAAATCGAACCGCCGGACAGCCACTGCCTGCTCTGCATCGAGTCCGTCCACAGCCTCGGCGACTTCGAAGTTGTGAAACTCCAGGAAGTCCTTCAGAGCCGCGCGGATCTTCTCTTCGTCTTCGACTATTAGTATGGATACTTTTTCTTCGGTAGCCATATCTGCTCCTATGTATATTGTAGGCTATGCAGACGTTGATGCTTTGTAAATGTTCTGTAAAAAAGTACAGCCTTCATTTTACGTCCATTTTACCCAACTCTCAACTGCGACTATCGTATAATTTACATAGTCAAAGAATCCACTTTAAGATCCTTTTCATGAGGAGCAAGTAAGATGAAGTGCGTAAGCAAGAGTCAAAAATGGCTGTATCGGTTCACCTCTCTTTTCGGGATCTGTATGATGTTCTTTATTACGAGTAATGCAGCTGGAGATACTTGCGACCGAACACTGGCAAGTATACCCGTCAAGGAGCTTACCATCTTCAAAGACGGGCATGCCTTTGTTCTACACGAGGGACAGATGGCTGCCGACGCGGAAGGAAATGTCACCATAGACTACCTTCCCAGGCCGATCCTCGGAACGTTCTGGGCCTATTCAGCGGATTCCAATGCCAAACTCGCCGCTGTCGTCTCTGAGAAACAAGTCGCGTCGGTCAAGAGAACCGCTCTGACCATCCCAGAACTTATCGAGGCCAATCTCGGTGCCAAGGTTCGCATTACCGAGGCTGGTCTCGCCGCCTACGAGACCACTATTCTTGGAATTCCGACTCGAAGCACCGACGAGCTCAGCAGTACGGAACCTCCGGGGAGCCAAGAAAAGCTGCCGCAGCGAGGCAGTATCGTTCTGCTTAAATTTGAAGGCGGTGTCAAAGCGGTTCCTATCAGCCGGATTCAGGAGGTTACCTTTCTCGATGAGCCCAAGCTGCAGCTGGCCGGCGAGCAGTTCCGAGACATGATGACACTCAAGCTCGACTGGCCCAGAGGCAAGAGTGAGCGCCAGGTAGATGTCGGAATGGTCTATGTCCAGCGGGGAATCCGCTGGATACCCAATTATCGAATTGATATCGATGGCAAGGGCAACGCCATCGTCAGACTTCACGCGACGATAATTAACGAACTGACGGATGTCGAGGACGTCAAAGCTCACCTCGTGATCGGTGTGCCTAAATTCGCGTTTGAGAATACGCCAGATCCGATATCTTTACAGCAGACGGTGGCACAGCTCTCAAGACACTTTCGTCCCGATAGTCAAGCCGCCTATGCCTTCTCCAATATGATTATGACACAACAGGTCAGAATGCCCGGACGCCACGTTGACGTTCCGGACAACGGCCAGACGCTCGACCTGGGCCCCGACGTTGCGGGCTCCGGCAAGAACGAGGATTTGTACATCTTCACGCTCGAACATGTCACCCTCAAGAAAGGTCAGCGTATGGTCGTGCCTGTGGCCGAGTACGAGTTGAAGTATAAGGACGTTTTCGTGCTGGATCTTCCGTTCGGTCCGCCGCCGGAGGTTCGGCACAACCTTAACAGCGAGCAGCAGGCCAAGCTGGCGCAGCTCTACCACGCGCCGAAGGTGATGCACAAGATACGCATAGCCAATGACGCCACATGTCCGTTGACAACTGCTCCGGCACTGATCCTGCGTCAGGGCTGCATTATAGCACAGGGCATGATGACCTATACCGCAGTCGGCACATCAAGTGATCTTGAGCTGACGACCGCTGTAGATATTGCCGTCGAGAAGCTCGACAAGGAAACGGACCGCATCGCAGACGCGGCCAAATGGGATGGTTATACTTACGCCCGGAGCAATCTGACCGGGACCATCGCCCTGACAAACCGCCGCTCCGATACCGTTGTTTTGGAAATACAGCGGTCTGTGCTCGGCAATATCGACAGTGCCAGCGGCGAAGGTTCAATCGTGCACCTGGGCAGACACGAGGGCGGATGGGCCGATCCAAACAGCCTGCCGTTCTGGTGGCCTTGGTATGATTGGCCATACTGGTGGTACCATTTCAATCCCGTTGGCCGCGTGAGATGGGAATGTGAACTCAAGGAGGGCGAGACAATTGAGCTTCAGTACAAGTGGCATTACTTCTGGCGCCGGTAGGCGGTAGCGAGAATCAGCGTCAATCGGTGATCTCAATTTGGTGTTCGTGGTCTCAAGTCTCTTATACTGCTGCTGATTGAGAATTCGGGTTTTTGCGCGGGCAACTGGCTTTACAATAATAGGTTATGGTTTTGCTCGCGGGAATTTACTACCCTGAAGGGTATAGTTGCGGCCAAAGGCCGCGCTGTGCCCTCTGCGGCTGATTCGTTTTCTTGTATATCAGTACTCCTTAGATTATAATCAAGCTCGAAGAGCACACCAAATTAGCTTTCTTTGAAAGAGAAGGACAAACATCATGCGCAGACTCACGGGTTTTACGCTCATAGAACTATTGGTGGTGATTGCTATTATCGCGCTGCTGCTGGCGATACTGATGCCGGCGCTGCAGCGCGTCAGGAAACAGGCAAGGGCGGTCGCATGTCAATCCCATCTCAAACAATGGTGCATCGTCTGGTCGATGTATCTGGACGATCACGACGGTTCGTTCCATCCGGGCTGGGCGCCCTCTTCGGCGGGCTTTGTCCCCATGCACACGTGGCCCAACGTCCTGGCGCCCTATATGAAGAATGACAAGATTCGCTTTTGCCCGGCTGCGAGAAAGCTGCGAAGCGACGGCGCGGTCGATCCTTTTGCGGCGTGGGGCCCCAGCAGCACCTTCAAGATGACGACCGGAAGTTACGGCGTAAACGGCTGGGTCTGTAATCCCTCGATGGCAACGGGTGATCTCTATCCGACAAGAGGAGAGCCCGTCAGCTGGCTCTGGCGAACTATCAATGTCGGTAAGGGTGTGGCGGCAAGAGTACCGCTGTTCTCGGGCTGCAGCACGATTGATGGCAAGCCGCTGGCGGCCGACGCCCCTCCAGGGAATGTGGCCGACATTGCCGATTGGGGTTCGGGCGACTCGGAAATCAAGCGCTTCTGTCTCGCCCGTCACGAGGGCGCCGTAAATGTCACTTTCTTCGACTTCTCTCTTAGAAGGATTGGCGTCAAGGAGCTGTGGACTCTCAAATGGCACAGGGAGTTTGACACGGCAGGACCCTGGACAAAAGCCGGCGGCGCCCGCCCAGAAGCCTGGCCGCAATGGATGAGAAGTTTCAGCGATTACTGAAACGATTGTTGTTGCATCCACATCATTTAATTTGTATGTCGCCGATATTGGGGTATACTTTGTTCGTTTGCATGTTTCTCGAGAAGACTATGGTCAGGGTTAGGGTACTTGCCAAATGCATATCAGCGAATTTCAGGATTTGATTTCGAAGAAATACGAAAAGCGGGACCGCGAGCGAGGCGTCGCGCGGACGTTCATGTGGTTCATCGAGGAAGTCGGGGAGCTTTCCACCGCTTTGGCAGGTGACGACCATGCCAACAAGGTGGAGGAATTCGCGGATGTTTTGGCCTGGCTCTGCACGCTGGCGAACATAAATGATGTGGATTTGGAAAAGGCCTGCTCCAAGTACACGTCAAAGCAAGTCAAAGGGTTCAAGCCGAAGTAGCGTCGGCCCCGTCCTGCTCCGGGGTCTTGCCGTGCCAAGGCAGGCCGGAGAGTCCAAACGCCACGACGTGCGTCAGCAACAGCCACCCCACGCCCAGGATGATGACTCCGGAGATGGGATAGTCGGAATAGGGAGTCTCCAGCTCCTTGATGAGGCTATGGATGATGGCGATTCCCAGTGCCACCGGTGTGACAAATCGGATACAATACATCCACAGCTGCAGCACCACGTAGTTGAACAGTTTGTGCCGCGTACCGCTCAGGCCCAGGTTCAAGACGATGTGGGCCTTGAGCCTGTCGGTTCGATAGAGCCAGCCTACGACCAGGGCCTCCACGATCCCTACAGTGATAAGGCCGTACTGATTCAGAAAATGGTCGACCACGTCGAGCCAGAACAACCCGACATTCGTCGCGAAGAGCATGGAGCCAAAGAATCCGATCACGCAGATACCCGTGATCACCTTCTTGCGCGGAATTGTAAACTTGTCCAGCATTGCCGAGGTGAAGGCCTCAATAATCGATATCGTCGACGATATCCCCGCAATGATAAGCAGAAGAAAGAACAGAAAGCCGAAAACCCGCCCGCCGGGAAGGATTGAAATGGCCTTCGGGTAGGCGACGAACGCCAGCCCGATGCCGTCGCTGACCACTTCGGTGATCTCGCGGTTCTGGGTGGTCGCCATGTAGCCGAGAATGCTGAAGACACCGAAGCCGGCGAGGACCTCGTAAGAGCTGTTCGAGAATCCTACGATCAGGCTGTTCTTGAAGATGTTCGCATCTCGGGCCAGGTACGAGGAGTAAGCAATCATGATGCCGAAACCAAGGGACAGCGAGAAGAATATCTGTCCATACGCCGCGATCCAGACATTGAGATCCGTGATTCTCTCCCATTTGGGTGTCACGTAGTGGCTAATTCCCTTGGAGGCTCCCTCAAGGGTCATCGCCCAGCCGATGATGACTAGGGTGATAAGAAAAAGCATCGGCATGAGAACCTTCACGGCCCTCTCAATGCCCCTTTCGACTCCGCCGTAGGCAATCGCCCAGTTGATGAGCCAGATCACCAGTACGGCGATTGCGATGGGCCAGCGCAATCCGGCGATTCCCCACATCTGGCTGCCGGAAGGAGCATCTGCAGTCTGATCGAATGGAACCTGGAGAAATTTTGTGAAGAAGAACAAGTTCGGATCGTCACCCCACGCCTGAGTCAGGGAGAAGAACATGTAGTTGCCGCACCAGCCGATAATGACGATGTAGTAAAGCTGAATCCCGAACATGACAAACAGTACGGCCCACCAGCCCAGCCACTCCCACTTGGCATCGATATGTCGGAACGCCTTCGGTGCCGAGGCCTCCTTGTGATGGCCCAGTGCAAACTCCAGCATCAGGATCGGAATGCCTGCCGTGAAGAGCGCCACGAAGTAGGGAATCAGAAACGCACCCCCGCCGTTCTCATAGGCCACATAGGGAAATCGCCAGATGTTACCCAATCCGATTGCTGAGCCAATCGCCGCCAGGAGGAATCCGAGGTTCGTGCCCCACTTGCTTCGCTGTTCCATAATCCGTTACATCCGAATAGGTGCCGGGCCCACTTCCGAGCCAGCCGCCGCCATTATGAATCAGCCGCTGCCGACCCGGCCTTCCCTTTATTCCTCAAGAAGCTCAGCCATTACCGGTTGCCTTTCCTTTGTCCCCAGCTGTATTTTTGCTCTTCTGTTTCTTCTTCTCGCCCTTCGGCTCCGGCGCTTCCGGGATCTCGTGGTTTATTCCAAGCAATCGAAACGTGTCGCGCTCGATTATGTTTCGGATGCTCCCTCGCGGGACCGTCGGCAAATTAGTGTCGGCCAGGAGCATGTTGAAGCCCAGAAGCGTCTCCATACACTCACCGGGGTTTCCCGAGGGGAATCCGCTGCCGAACAACAACTTGTCCATGACCCCGCGCTCGTAGGCTGCGACCACCATGTTGTAGGTTTGCCAGACACTCTTGGGCCGTATCGTCAAGTCCGCGTACACATTCTTGTGCCTGGCCACCATCGACAATGTCTGCTCGATGAATGGCACACCCATACTTCCGATAATGATCTTCAATTCGGTAAATTCTCTGGCAATTTCATCCAGAAGATAGGGCTGGGCATATTCCATAACCGCATCGGCCCTGAGGGCATCTCCGGAGTTGTGAAAGAAGACCGGAAGGGCCAGCTCCTGCGCCGACTCGTAGAACCTCATCGCGCTGCTGTGGGCAGGGTGAAAACCGCAGGCCGAGCAATGCAGAACCACGCCCTTGAGCCCTGACTTTTCCTGGATGGCTTTCAGATTGTTGAGGCCTATCTTGTCCTTGCCGGGCTCGACGGTTGCGAAACCGACCATCTTTGTGCCATGTCTGTTCACATACTGGGACAATTTCTTGTTGAGTTCGTCACTGGGTCCATCCGGAGTGGCCAATACTATGCAGACGTCCACGGCCTCGGTCATTGCCGGATGCTCCATCATTGCAGGATCGTCGGCCCCCGGGCCCATATGTGTATGACAATCGACTATCATTATCCGATACCTTATTGACAAATGGCATGCAGCCATGCCTGCGCAAGCAGGAATATATCTGTTCTATTTGTCTGCCTTAAGTAAGAGCTTCAATCCGGGTCCGTCTGCACCCGCCGCTAATCAATAATGGATTGCCCAGGCCCCGTCAAGAACAAATATTCTCCCCTAAAACTACCGTCATTTCGACCTTCAAGACTTGTTTCGATTCCTTTGCTAAACCGGCGCTTCGCCTGGGTCCCATAATGCATGACTGATAGTGAATGACGAATTGCTGCAAAGGGCAGGAATATGAGTTTTGCGGCCCATTTTTTTTGAAATTCCTTGTGGTTTCATGCGTTTTGTGTGGTAGAATCGCCCGGCTGAAGTCACAGGCCTTTACGGTTGGTTTGTGCCAGTGCCCGTTGGTTTAGGGTCTTGAATGCTTGAGTCATGCGTTATGGATTGTCCGGTTTGTAGGAATGCGATGATCACCCTTGAACTCGAGGATGTTGAGATTGACCACTGCCTCGACTGTGGCGGAATCTGGCTTGATGCCGGCGAGCTCGAACTCTTGCTTGACGAGCCCGAAAAGGCCGGAATGTTGCTCGGCTCGTTCAGAGTCGATTCAAAGTCTGACGAGGCGAAGAGAAAATGTCCCATCTGCGACAAGAAGATGCAAAAAGTCATCGTCGGCGATTCGCAGCCCGCTTTGCTTATAGATAAGTGCCGCCGGGGTGACGGTCTGTGGTTCGATAAGGGTGAGTTGCACGATATTTTCGACAGAGCCCAATTGGATCAGGACAACAGGATTCAGGGTTTGTTGACCGAGATGTTCGGTTACAATCAAGAAGATTAGTGAAAGGAGAAAGATCATGTTGACCAAACTATCATCCATCCTCGCCATTAACATGTTGACCAAAATCTCGCTGATCGTCTTGGTCGTCGTTGTTATTGCGATAATAATCCTCAAAATAAAGCAGAAGGACTGAAGGCTCGAGGCCTTAGATAAGGGAGAAGGACCATGAAAATAGCACTGATTGTCATCGCCGCCGTCCTTGCCGTTGTCGTTCTGGCGGTGATCGGCATCTACAATGCCCTGGTTCGCCTTCGCAATCAGGTCGACAACGCCTGGTCGCAGATCGATGTCCAGTTGAAACGCCGGCACGATTTGATCCCGAATCTCATTGAAACGGCCAAAGGCTACATGAAGCACGAACGAGAGACCTTCGAGGCGATAACAGAAGCGCGAAGCAAGGCCATGGGAGCCGGCAATGTCGCCGAAGCCTCGAAAGCCGAAGGTATGCTCGGCGAAGCGCTCAGCAAATTCATGCTCGTCGTCGAGAATTATCCGGATCTGAAGGCCAACCAGAACTTCCTGGCGCTTCAGGAAGAACTGACCAGTACTGAGAACAAGATCTCTTTTGCCCGCCAGAGTTTCAATGATCAGGTGTTGGGCTTCAACAACAAGATTCAGATGTTCCCTTCGAACATAATTGCGGGCATGTTTGACTTTACAAAGCGCGACTTCTTTGAAATCGAAGTCGCCTCCGAGCGTGAGGTCCCGAAGGTGAGTTTCTCTTAGAACAAGAGTTTTGCAGAAGTATAACTAGAACGTCCAGCGCAATCCAGAGCGCGAGTGCGTGGTAGAGCTTTCGTAAGCGCATTTGAGACCGGCGGCTGGTCAGACGGTAATGTGGGAGCTAATCAGAGCCAATAAGAGAAACTCCATCATCCTGATGGTGGTTATGGCGGTCGTGTTGCTGCTCGTGGGCTTTGTCATCGGCCTGGCGTGGTTCGGTCCCGAGGGCGGTCTGTTCGGGCTGATGATCGCCACGGCGATCTGGGTCGTGATGATGCTTATCAGCTTCTCGAGCGGCGACCAGATCCTTCTGGCTGCGAGCAAGGCCACACGGGTCACTCACGATGTTCATCCGCAGTTGTTCAACGTGGTCGAAGAGATGAAAATCGCAGCCTCTCTGCCCGCGATGCCCAAGGTCTACATCATCAACGACCCCGCGCCCAATGCCTTTGCGACGGGCCGCAGTCCTGACACCGCGTCGGTTGCCGTCACTGCCGGACTGCTGGCGCGGCTCAACCGTGACGAGCTGCAGGGAGTGATAGCGCACGAGATAAGTCACATTGTCCACCGCGACATCCTCTTTGTGACTCTGGCCGGTGTAATGCTCGGCTCAATCGTTCTTCTCTCACAGGTGTTCCTGAGGGGCATGTTCTACAGCTCGATGATGGGTTCACGGCGACGGTATTCGTCCGGCTCCGGAGGTGGCGGAGGCTACGCGCAGATCGTTATGCTGGTCCTTGCGATAGTCGTTGCAATCCTGGCGCCCATAATGGCATCCCTGCTGTACTTCGCGCTATCGAGGCGGCGCGAATACCTCGCCGACGCCGGGGCCGCCAGACTTACTCGCTACCCGGAGGGACTGGCCAGCGCCCTGGAGAAGATAGCTGGCGATCCTTCTCCTCAGTTGGCGACCGTCAACAAGGTGACCG
>Ga0209536_100011209_pt1 | contig 13155 bp, 14 predicted proteins | sample DeeMarSeWOR28_12_FD_187461 | JGI IMG/M metagenome (GOLD analysis project Ga0209536, IMG submission 187461) | Marine sediment microbial communities from White Oak River estuary, North Carolina - WOR-2-8_12 (SPAdes) (version 2) | ecosystem: Environmental > Aquatic > Marine > Intertidal zone >...
TCTTGGCTGCGTATCCCATTGAAAATCTCCCGATATCAAATTCGATGGTCATTAGAATATCTTAGGGTCGCTTAAAAGTCTATACCCCCGGTACAACCAACCAAATAAGCGATTATTGCCCATTTCTTCCCGCTCAATCCCCCAAGCGAGGACCTCACGGATCGCCGATAGAGCCACTTTTTTGCTGTTTTTACGCATATTTATTTCAACCGACCTTCCATTTTTTAACCGACCGATAAAATTCGCCTGAAACCGGCTTAGTGATCGAAAAATGGCCGATAAGGACACTATTTGCCGCGGAGGGGGGGCGGGTACGGGTGATACATTGCTCGCCAGGACGCTTTTGACGCGCTGATCCTGCTAAAAAACGCTTAAAAAACGGCGCCTAAACCCTTAAACACACGATATTGTGGAATGAAAACACCAAAACCACACTCTGTAGTGTTGTTACCCCCGGTAACAACTAGTAAGATCGCGCAAACCTGGAGAGGATATATGCAGCCGCCAGTTAGGCCGCTCGACAACGAAAATAAGCGCACTCTCTATGCTGGCGAAATGCCGGTACAGGCTCCCCTCCCCCCTGAAAAACACGTCAACGAACCTGGGCTCGGCGCAAAGCGCCAGGCAGAACACATGGCCCGCGATGTCGAGCTATCCGCGGCGTTGCGAAAAACACTGCCCGGGCCAATATCCGCGGCGTTCGATCGGATCCCCAGCGTGTTTGAGGGGCGTACGCGCTACATCGATATTGGCGCCGACTACACGAAGGGCGGCGCTGAAAAAAGATTCGAGGCGGAACAACGCAACGCGATGCTCTCTTTTAAGTTAAACACCGAAGGCAGGAAAATTCGTCAGATCCGCTCTGAATTCCGCCACTCCATCGCCCTGGTGCTCCGTGCTTTGGTGAAACAAGCAAACTTAAAGCCCGACCAGCACTTTGAAACGAGAAAGCGTCGACTGGATGTATTTGAGGCGTGGAACCGTGGTTATGCCCAACTCGCCGAGAAAACCGCCCTCGACTACAAAACAGTCAGGAAGGCGGTAGCCTTTCTCCAAGAGCAAGGTTTCGTACACGTGAAGCGTGAGCCTGCCAGGGTCAATAGCTCGGGCGCGATAAGTTTCGACCCGTTTCGAATATTTCTGACCGAACAATTATTTGAAACACTGGGTCTACTGAAGAAGCTATACAAGTTCATTAAGGATTTCGTCGCCAATCACAATTTGCGCCGTGCCCAATTAACCGCAACAGGCGTAAAACTGCTCGAAGCAAGAGAAACCCAAATGAACGAGCAGGGATACACACAAACGCCACGAGATGCGCGCCGACGGATCTTCGCGTGGCTTCTGGCGCCACCAGGCTAACCGTTCTGCGATCCCCTCCCCTCCTCCACTCTTGACCGGGAAACCGGTCAACGGTCCCCTATTGCGTATTTCGTAAAAACAGCCACCCAGACCCTCTGAAGACCGGTTATCCAGAGGCTACCGAGCCTACTTTCGCCCACAATCGTTTTGCGTTTACTTCATCTCGCTTATCTATACACAAAATACCTTCCACATTCGTAATTACCTTCCCGTCGAGATCCGGGATTTTATTGATGTAGCTTCCCTACATTGATTTATAGCTTCCCGAGTATTCATATACTTCTTTCATTAAATACTTTAATCAGGGGACGTGGATAACTTTAAGAGAGAGGAAATTGTCAGGCGCAGAACAAACAGCCGCTGACGCGGTGTTTGTTCACGCTTACAAACTTGTATTTACAGGTGAGGGTAAAAAACGTTTGTGACTTGTGGTTAGAGGAAAAACGCGACCAATACTGCAGGATCGCCTGGGCTTCTATTAGCGTTAATGAACACAACGCTCTCGAAGCAAGCCAGGACGGCGTGAAAGAGTAAGGGAACTACCGAAATAGGATCCCCGTCTATCTCGTACAGCAACGGCCTAACAGGGCAGACGCTGGAGCCCTTTCCGGTAGTTTAGAATTTCCTATTCGGTCGATAGCGGTGACTCAACACCTATTGCCATGTTCAACCGAGCTGGCGCGCTAGCGCCGAAGGCGGCTGGAGCTATGTGTCATAAGGCTAAGGCTTATGGGTCGTAGCCGACAGACTAATTAAAATAGTTAGATGCTACCTCTTTAACGATAGACTCTATCTGCTCGGATCCAATCTCCGGCACATCGTGTGTTTTCGTGAACTGATCATACTGGTTCATGTACTCATTAGCCCAAGCCGCCCAATACAAGACCTCGGTATCCGTTGACGCGTCCAGGTACATAACCGTTGCCCTGCGTGATTCTTCACAGATCCCAGCGAATCGCAAAAGAGCCTCCTTGTCTAAATTATCCCGGTAGAGACGATGGGTCGCCTCGAATACTCCACGCCCTTCAACAATGGCTTTGGAACTAAGCGTATGTAAATTGGCGTCGTACTTGGCAGGCGGTATCTTTTCTTGGCCAGCTCTTTTTCCAAGCAGTAGATCCTTGATACCCATCGTTTACTCCTTGCTTCGCTTGATAGCTTGTCTGCGTTCGGACAAGAGGAACAGACACCGGGTTTTAGCGTCTCGCCACTCGATCATTCGTAATATGGTTCAATGCGCGTGCCGGCTTTCTCGGCCGCCTCCAAGCCTGCTTTCACCCACTCCCACTCCATCTTTACAACTTCAACGCCCCCTCGAAACGGTATATCGGCCAAGGGTGTTGCTTGCCAAAAAACCTTCTCGGCCCAATATGGATCGAAGACTTCAATGTACGTCTTCAGTTCCCATTTCTGACCCGTCTCCTTGACCACCTGACCCGCGTATTTGTCGTACTGACTATTGTGCTCGGCCAGTCGTTCTTCGGGGTGACGCGTGGTTTGTCCGATCTTGTAAAGTCTCGGGTCGGACGGGTGTATCAATACGTATAGAAAGCCTGGCTTCATCTTTCCGGCCTAAGAATCCTGACAGGGGATTACTACGTTAAACTATTTTTTGCCAACAAGTACATAAATATAGATAACTAACAGACTAGGTGTCTGATTTGGATGGGGGAGACTGTCGGATTTGACAGATCAAGGCAAAGGACTGTCGGATTTGAAAACTTAAAAACTGTGGACTACTAGGTATCAGCTACGCTGAGAGGGTTATGGTAGCCGCCCTGCCCTCTTCCTTCTTGGCCAGAACACTAGGGAACGGCCGCGTTTTTTGGTAGCAGGCACGGCGGATCCTCGGGCGCTATGACCCGATCAAAAAAAGCAGCTTTAGTTGACCCTACCCGTCCGGGGGTGGACGGTCTCCGCGTAGTTTGCGGTTGAAGGCCATTACCATTTCGCGATCAGCGTTGGCGTGTTGCCGATCGAGCACCTGGCGAGCCGTGGCGAGTTTGTTAACTTTGGGGTGCTTGCGACGGGATTTAAGAATTTTCTTGTGAACGCCCAGTAGCTTGAAAAAACGCTCGGTAAAATATCGTGTCGCGACGGTGTCGATCATGCCGATCGAGGTAGGTTTAAAATGACGCTCGGTCACGAGGCAACCTGCTTCAGTCAGGATACGAAGCACCTCATGAACTGTCGACCGGTGGAACCCGGTGGCGGCCGCGATGTCGTCGACCGTGCAACGACGAATTTGGTAAAGGCGAAGTGAGTCGTGCAGCGTGACGTTGGTTCTGGCCAACAAGTACTTGCCCACCTGGGCCATGCTGTGGAGAGCCTGGTCTCGACGAAGACGATAGTGTTGAGGATCGGTCAGGCCTCGGTAGTCGGTTTTGCGTAAAAGCACCAACCGTGCCTGCAAGAGACGCAAGTCGCTGGATCGATAGCTTGGCAAATCAGCTCGGGTACACAGTCGGTCAAACCGCGCTAGCGATTCGGTAAGAACCCAGGGCACCCGACCACGGACCGGCGGCAACGTCACGCGCTTGGCGCGATGCTGCTCGTACCGGGTCATGGTCGCTACCACTGACATTGCCCTGCCCTACTTAACGCTACGGATTCGTAACGTTCCGACGCCCAAGAATTATGTCGGCGTCGGCTATAAGCTCATGAGCAGTTTTGTTACGGTCGACTCGCGGTACATATCGCTGACGACGCTGTTTAATAAAGCTAATACCCTTATAAAAAAATTTAATATGTTTCATTTTCAGTGTCCTCTTCTTTCAGGCAAAAGAATCCCATCCCCGATGACACCAAGTTTTTTTTCGTCTAGGATTGAATGTGTGAGTAGTCAATCCTGTGTGCCAACGGGATTACAAAGAGGCCGGGTGTAAACCTGGCCTTTTTTTAGATCTAAAAATTTATGTTTTTACCGCGCGCCTCCTTTTTTGGTTGATTAAAAAAACACTACCCCAAAAACGTCGAAAGGGTCCTGAGAGGACCCTTTCTGTGTACTGGTTCGCAAATGCTCGTGTCATTTGAGCTCCTTGAGAATTCTTTTTACTTCTCGCTCGATTTGATTCCGCAATTTGTTAGGCACATCCTTTTTCAATTCCAGCGTCCAGCGACCATTCGGGCGATCACTAATTCGTGCAACCACCCTGTTTGTGGTTTTCGATACGAATGGAATCTGTCTAACGTCTGGCGTGGACGTCTCTCGTGGCGACTGCGTGTTGGTGGTGTTCACAGAACTGCTGCTCGACCCACTTATCTTGTCGAGCGGAGCGTCGTAAATATCGTCTGCTTTGGTAACCGTTTTGTTCAGGATGCCAGGCACGAGCTGGATGGCCCGAGCTAAACTCTTCTTGTCTTGATTCGCTAGCTTCGCCAAGTGATAGCCGATCGCGTAAGGAACCTGGAGGATGTTTTTCCCAAATTCGTTGAGCACTGATTCGGGCAGATCCGCGAAGCCAATCATGTGGGAAAACTTGGCATCACTCCAATCCATCATTTTTTTGACTTGCACCTTGCTGTATCCGTCGCCAAGCATCATTTTGGCTTTTCTGGCGAGAGAGAAGGCGGATGGATTATGACGTCGGCGGTTCTCCTCGACGATGATCTTATTAGCCGTGTCATCGTCGCAATCGACTACCCAGACTTTTAGAAGTGAACCAGCCTTGAGCGCGCCGCGATAGCGCATGATGCCGGCGAGCAGCTCAATATACGGGAGACCTTTGTCGTCTTGACGAAGGCGACCAACTGACGGCTGGATTTGTCCGACCTCACCATAGGAGTCGGCCATCTCTTTGTCGTAATACTGCTCACCCTCCCAGCGGTCTGCTAATGGAGAAACGCGGCAACTCTGGGTTGGCACAAGATAAAACTCAGTTTGAATTAAGAAACGATCAAACGGATGCGATTCTGCGTTCCGTTCGGCAGCCTTTGCAGAGCCGGCCTTGGCGATCCCGGCCATCATGTCCTGAAGTACCGCCGACGCACCTGGTTTTTTGGGCATATCTAAATTCCGCCTAGTTATCTGTTGAGGGCAATTATCCGAGATCGCTTTGTTATTGCCACGTTATGGCGTATATTTCACCTTAAATGGCAACTACGAGTCAACCCATGAAAACAATTAATCACAAATACCTGGATCAGCTGTTTGAGGCCGGCATGTTAATCCAGAACCAGCTGATCCGATCTACGTTAGCCCCGGACGAGCAAAAGCAACCTATCACGCTCAGCCTACGGGAGGCCGCCGAGGCAATCGGCATGAGCCATACGCATCTACAGAACAAAATAAAGAGTGGCGCCGTAAAGTGTTCTAACGATGAAACCGGGAAGGCGTGTTTTTCTATCGCCGATCTGATCGAGGCCAGAAATGCACTTGGTATTGAGGTAGGACGATCGAAACATCCAGGACAACGCGGGATTCGGCTTGGGATCATGAACCAGAAGGGCGGGGCCGGGAAAACGACCTCGACGTTGAATACTGCACACGGGTTGGCTCGGCGAGGGCTTAGGGTGCTGATGGTAGACGCAGACCCCCAGTACACTTTGACCATCGCGACGGGCATGCGACCCGATCTCGAGGAGAGTGATGCCGAGACCGAAGCCCAGAAAGAACTCTTGGTTGAAACTCACCAAACCCTGGTCGGCGCTTTTATTTATGAAAATCACGAACTGGCCGACGACCCGGACTTTAAAGACTGGAACATCCGGAAGGCCATTCGCCACACCAATTGGCCAAACGTCGACCTCGTGCCCGCCAACGGGGAACTGGCTCACCTGGAGGTGGTTATCGCTCTGGCTCAACGAGAAAACTCTGAATGGCGGTTTGATTTGGCGGTGAGGAATGCGCTCGCCGAGATATCGGACGAGTACGATGTTATCTTGATTGACACGCCCCCAAACCTCGGGACATTCGCCATGTCGCTCGTTAGCGCGTGTGACGCACTCGTTATTCCCATGCAGCCGAATGCCTACGATTACCAGTCGACCGTGCAATACCTGAACCTTTTAAGCTTTCTGACAGAAAACACCGGCAAAGAATTTGCCTGGATCCGGATGCTCATTACCCGGGACAACGCGGGACAAACAGCGACGATGTTTCGGGGCATGATACTGGCGGCCTTTCCCGACGCGGCGATGGAATCAACGCTCAAGGAATCCGAGGCGGTGAAAAAGGAGAGTCTACAGTTGCATAGCGTGTTCGAGTCGACTGGCTACGCTGGTAATTCGCGCACTTTGAAGCAGGCTCAGAAGATGGTTGACGATATCGCGCTTGAGATTATCGACTTGTGCGAGAGAACCTGGGCATCCAAGCAACTGGATGTCATTGATCGGGTTGAACGAAGCAAGGTCGCATAAAACGGTAAATTTTTAGATATAAAAAAAGGGCCTACGGGTCCCTTTTTGTTGGCAAGGTTCAATGTTGACCTATGAATAAAGGGATTTTGAGCGGTTTTTAGATCTAAAAATTCAGAATCGCTGAGCAGGGAGCGCTTTTTCCCGAAACTTTATAGATCTAAAAATTTGGCAACCAGGCCATTCCTGCAACGGCTGCCCCGCAGGACGGCTAGTAAGGCAGATCCACGCCGACCCGCTGCAGGAGCCCCTGGAATTCCTCGTCCGACGAATAAGCGATCAACACCACGCCGTTATCAGCGGTTCCGCGCACGCGCACTTCCTGGCCCAGTGAATCGGTCATTTTCGTTTCCGTCGTCGCGGGCTTTCGCTTCCACACGGCGGAATCTCCCGAGGCTTTTTCCGGGGTCTCGATATCGAGGCCATTTAAGCGATCGGTTTACTCTTTGAGAGGTGATCCCTTTTTAAGATCAAGAAGTCGCGTGCACGCGCCACCGCGGCGCCGACCAGACTGAAATTTTAACGCGTTAAAATTACTCCTCTCGTTGGAGGAAATCCGTCAACCCTCCGATTTTTTCTCTGGAATTCAGGGGTAAAAGGCGAAATTTTTATTTCTAAAAATTGGGGGGGGAGGCGGCCGGCCGGCGGTCCTCCGGGAAGGCTAAATAGACAGCTCGATTCTCATACGCTCCATCAGCCCTTCAAATTCCTCCCCAGAAGTGTACGCGATCATTACTACCCCACTGTCACCACCACCCCGGATCTGGACTTCCTGGCCCAGTGCATCGCTTATCTGGCTCTCCAGCGAAGTGCTGCCGCGATGTGGTTTCGTCGGGGCGTCGACAACGGTCTCTCCCTCCATCTCGATATCGACGAGCGCGCTCTTCAGTTTTCTGACCGACACCCGCTTTCCGGTATCAACCTTGTGCTGGGCCACCATCGCCAGAATCTCTCGTTGTTCGGCAGGCGGGCGGGGCGGGGCCTTCGAGTACGCCTTTTCGCCCCGCGCCTCGAGCATTCGAGAACCCGACCGCTCGATGGCCGCGGGTCGAGCCGCGATGAGCCGGGCATGGTGGAGGGTGATTTCGTCATGTTTCAGTGCCTCCCAACCTTCAGGGATCAGGTGCTCCAGGCGAGCCACGTGGTGTGCGTACGTTCGCTCAATTTCAAACCGCTTTGCCGCGGCCGCTACGGTTCCGCCATTTTTTATAAATAAAAGAATTTGCTCGATCCGGGCGACCGGGTTTCCGTCGCCATAATGTTCATTAATCAGGCGGCGAACGGTCTTGGGGTCAGTGGGGCCGATGACGCACGGCACTGCTTTGTATTTAAGCTTGTCCGCGATCAGCCAGGTGCCAGGATTCCCAATGATCTCAGCCTCTGCACTTGGATCGTTGACCTCAAACTCGCTGACGATTACCGGCGCCAGGACGTCGATGCCATAGGCGTCTGCCGCCGCCATTTGGTCGGCATCAATCGGAGGGACACGACGACTGGCTCGATTACGCGTCAAATAAAGTCGCTCGACTGGCAGGGTAAAAGACATGGTTTGGACGGCCCGTGGCATATAGTGACCCGTTTCACTATAGCAGATAACAGGGACAAAACGTAAACGGTTATCTACGAGGAGCAGGGCAGACGGGTTGGGAGAAACGGAAAGCAGACCGGGTAAAAAGCTACCCGGTCACAATATCGCTATTCCGGCACCAGGATCATATAGTCGATCGCCACCGTGGTGAACTGGTCGCGCTCGATACCAAGTTTCATGCTGATATTTTTGGTGTATGTGCTGATGGTGTTGGCACTTTTATGCACGGTCGTTGCAACATCAGCACCCTTCATCCCGCTGGCCAGCAGCCGGAATACCTCCAATTCCTCACCATCGAGCACCTTCCTCGGGTCGGGCACGCGGGAGTCTGACAGCTGCATTTCCTTCAGTCGTTTCTCCATGCCAGGCATATAGTAGCGTTTTGCGATTTTTTGCCCGTTGGCTGGATCAAAACGTATATTGACCGTGCGTACCGCGGTTAACACTTCTTCGGGATCTGAGCTCTTGGTGACATAGGCCAGGGCACCGGAGTTGTAAGCCTCAGCAATTAGCTGATTTGAGGCCCGGAGCGAGTAGATGACCACTTTGGCCGTATGGTCCATTTCTACGATCTTCTTAAGAACGTTCAAACCGACCGCGCCTGGCATGTTCAGATCCAGCACGATTACGTCCGGCTTATTTTCGCCAAAGGAGGCAAGGGTGCTGTCGGCATCGGCGGCCTCGCCCACGATTGTATGGCCGTCCTGCTGAAGCATGCTCTTCAGGCCGTCGCGAACAATTTTGTGGTCGTCCGCTATAAATATTTTTAATCCGTTTTTTGCTTTCGCCATCACAGTAGTTCCAGTGATTTAAAAGAAACCGTCGTTAAGTTATTGGTTAGGAAATAAATAATACAAGATAGTTTTTGTATTACTTCATTAATTATAGCGTGTAACCATACAATGCAATAGTGTTATCTTCTACAACGCTTTGCTTGTAATCTCTCCAAATTTAGGTTTACACTCTCTGTCGTGGTGAGACGGATAGACCACAACCAAAAACACAACAGTTTGTTCAGATATGGAGTGGAGGGACTGAGCATGAACTCTAAAGACTTTGGTTTTCACAATCGCTTTGGCCTGTCGATGGTGCAACGCGCCCTGGGCGACAACGACGAGATGGCACAGATGCTGTTCGGCATCAACGACGAGGTCTCGCAAATCATTAAACGTATCGGGCTCACCGAGATCGAAAACAGTGAACGACAGGGGATCAACCTATTTGTCCCGCGCTACGGCAACAATGCGGAATTCTGGGACCACGTCATCACCGGGCTGACGGTAAACGATCCAAGCCTGATAGCCAGCGTCAGGGATCAAGCGATTTTACTGGCTGCCGACGACCTACACAGAAAGTAAGGAGCGCGGCATGGCCAAGGTAAAGCTCACAAGTTTTCCTGATGACATGAAGCCGTTCGGGCAAGAACTGGCCCGACTCGAAATCAGCGAAGCGGAAAAAGACAAGAAAAAGGTAGCGCGCAGACGGATGCTCTCACCGGAAGAGGTCCGCTTGGTTAACCTGGTCTGGGAGCTCCGGGCGATGGGCCTGAGTAAAAAAGGTGAAGAAGAGTTGACCGGTCTGCCTGACACCATCCTGCGAAAAATACGATCATATTCCAACAAAGAAAGGCCTGCGCGGGTACGGATAAAAAGCAGCGTGTTTGACTGGATCAAACGCAGCCCGGCCCGTCGTTCACATGCCTCGACACTGGCAAAACTGTTCCAGAAAGGCGAGGCCATGGAACCCTCTTTAGAGAAAGCTGAAGAGTTCATCCGCGTGTACAAGATTTATCTCGCCATGTATTCGGATCAGGAGATTCTGATTGACCCGGCCCGTTTTCTTTCTATCTGTGAAGTGATTCGGGGCAACGAGTTCGAGTTTCGTGAGTGCAAGCAATGCCATACCAGTTATCTGGCGGTAGGCGGCTCATCTGACACCACCTGCCCACACTGTGCGATGTATTCACGTACCGTCTGTGCCAACCCCGAGTGCGGGGTAAAACTTACCCGGGACGAGTACCTGCGTCAGACAAACAGGACTGTCGCTCGCGAACTTTGTTTTTGCGCAAAGTGCGAGGTAATGTTCCGCGGCGAACACGATTGAGTCCGGTCGGAGTCAAAATAAATCAAATTTTAGGTTAACTTGGCCGGTGAGGGAGGTTTTTGCCCACCAGAGTGCAGCCGATTAGCCGTTACTATACTGGTCATGTTTGGCCGGTTCATTAAATCAAGTTCCCCGCCCCCCAAAGAGGAGGGTCCCGCTGCGGTATTACCGCTCGGGGCCCTGCCTCTCTCTCCGGTCAGTGAACTGGTAAACCAGCAGAAAGGGATGGCTCAGCGTATTCAGGTTGCCAGCGGGATTACAGAAGATCGTTTCAAACAGATCTACCTGCCGTATATCGAGCGACTCGCGGCCCTGGTGCAAACCTTGCCGGCTACCCGGGCATTGCACCATACGCGCGAAGGGGGTTTGTTCGAGTTTTGTGTCGAGTGCGGTTTTTACGCGCTACAGGCAGCCAACGGCCATGTGCTGGCGGGCCACGCGCCGAATGGATTGCGCCGCCAGCTCGAACCGAAGTGGCGTTTCGCGGTGTTCGTGGCCGCCGCCAGCCAGTCGCTTGGCCGGCTAGGCAGCGCCATTCGGGTGGTTAGCGAAAATGGCGATCACTGGAATCCATACCTGGAGGACTTGGTCGATTGGGCCAAGGAAAGAAAATGCCGCTACTACTACGTTCAATGGGGGAAGGAAAACCGGGAGTTCTATCCTGGCGCGCCACTATTTGTGAACAGGCTGTTGTCTCCGGAGGCCATGTCGTATTTAACAGAACCCGAACCGGAAATTCTTGAACACGTCTTGAAAACCCTCGGGCGACAACTAGAGCCCAACGACTACCATACGATCGCGGAACTCGTCCGGCGCGCCTACCGTGCCGCCGTCGATATCAACCAAAAAAGTGCCGGTGGCCATATCCCGTTAACGACCCATACCCTCGCGATCGAGCGCCAGCTGCTCGACGCCCTGCGCCAGCTGAACAAGCAGCGCTGGAAAGGATCGTTGGCGTCTCCGGTGGTGGTCACCAAAAAGGGCGTTTACATCTTGTGGGACCAGGCGGCCGACGAGGTCCGAACCTGGCTCGAGCGACGCGACGTCCCCGGGGTGCCGAGCGATCCTGACACGCTGGCATCGATCATGATTGAACACGATTACGCGATGCCGTCTCCGTCGGGAGCGACCTGGATATGGCGAATCAAGGCGAGCTCCGAGGAGGCCGGGCCAGGCGAGCGCGCGATCCGATTGATGCATCCCGAGCTCCTCTACGCAGATCAATCCGAAATACCGACTGCCAGGGCATGCTCGATCGAGGGGGAGAATGACGACGAGGAGCCGGGCGATATTGATGCACAGCCCGAGGACGCCAAAGAGCATGAGCCTGTTACCAGTCCCGGGGAAAACGAAGGCAAGCACGACAGGACCCCGGCGCCGGCGGCCGACTTTCTTGCCGAAGCGGAGGCCGGTGAGGTGCTGCGCAACATCCTGCAGAAACAGGCAAAGCTGCACGCGCTTGGCGAGGGCAAATTGACGGTGTTCTGGTCAAGCCGTGGCTTGATGATGCAGCACCCGCAAAGTTTCGACGGCGCGACGAACAATATCAGCGAGACCCTGGCGGCATGGCAAGGAAACGGGTGGTTACTTGAAGATCCGACCAATCCAACCCGTCGCGTCTGGCGCGAAAAATCGAAGGGGAAAGCTGAACACTACGTGATCATTAAGACCGAGATCGGAAAACGGGTCGAGACGAGCCTTGGCATGGCTTTGCCAAGAGGGAACGATTGAGCGCGCAATACGAAATGATATGGCGACCGGTCTACGAGGGCAGGGCGGCCATTGGCTGGACCGGAGCGCTTGCTCTCACCCTGGGCGCACTGTCGTTCTCGGGCCTACCGTTCAAGATCATGATTGTCGCGGTATTGGTTGCCGGTGGGATTGCCGTCTACCGCTGGGTCCAGGCGGTGCAGCTGTGGAGACGCCACGCTTGGCTGTCGGGTCGTCCGATGGCGTTTGCGCAACCCAAGAACGTCGCAAAATTTGCCCGCAAGCAACCCGATCGGGTCTGGCTCGGCGTCGGCTTCGAATGGACGGAGCGTGAAGTGCAACTCGCGTACGATCTGCGCAAACGCAACCCGCGTGACATCAAGCTACCGATGCCCATCAAGAAGGCGAACGACTGGTTTGGGCACAAGACCGGGATTGACGAGCGCGGGGCCGAGTGGGTCATGTTCCCCCAGGTGGCCGGGCTCGTCATCGGCGACCGGGTCGAGATCGGCGCGTGCACGACGATTCAACGCGGAGCGCTGCAAAACACCGTGATCGAGGAAGGTTGTCGGATCTCCGATCACGTCCGCATCGGACACGGGGTTCGGATCGGCAGGGATTCGGTCGTGACATGCTGCACCGAGATCAGCGGCAGCGTGCAGATCGGTGAGCACGTCTGGATCGGCCCGCAGACGAGCATTCGAGAGAGCCTCACGATCGGTGATCGCGCCGTCATCGGAATCGGCAGCAACCTGGTCAAGGATGTGCCGGTCGGCACGACCGTGGTCGGCAACCCGGCCCGACCGTTCCGGCAGGAAGATCGCTGATCCTAACGTGCGAACTTCAGAATCCGGACCGATCGGTCACACAGCACGCTCGCCGACGAGACGAGTCCTGATCGTCGTCCCCTTTCTCGCGGTCAACGACGCGGTGGGCTTCGACACCCTCGCGATCAGGAATTGTCTGGCCGGAGACGGCTGGGAGGCGATCTCCCGGAGCGACTCGGGCGTGGCCCAGAGCTGGTGGGGGACTCCCTT
>Ga0209536_100011210_pt1 | contig 13155 bp, 11 predicted proteins | sample DeeMarSeWOR28_12_FD_187461 | JGI IMG/M metagenome (GOLD analysis project Ga0209536, IMG submission 187461) | Marine sediment microbial communities from White Oak River estuary, North Carolina - WOR-2-8_12 (SPAdes) (version 2) | ecosystem: Environmental > Aquatic > Marine > Intertidal zone >...
CTCAGGGATGAGATAGACAATATATTTAACAATTTTTTTGGGCGCGGTAAAGACGCTGACATTGAACGATGGGAAGGAATGGGGTTCAGGTCCCCTGCTGTGGACATGGAAGAAACAGATAAGGATATCATCATCAAGGCAGAGATGCCGGGACTTGATCCGAAAGATTTTCAGATTTCCCTGACCGAAAATACCCTGACAATAAAAGGAGAGAAAAGGGAGGAGAAGGAAGAAAAGAAAAGGAACTACCATATGGTTGAGCGTCGTTACGGTTCCTTCTACCGCTCCATTGCTTTGCCATGCAGTGTGGAGGGTGACAAGGTGGATGCAAAATACAATAAAGGGGTCCTAGAAGTCACATTACCCAAGGCAGAACCCTCAAAGGCAAAGCAGATTACTGTTAATGTGAAATAGACCTTTATAGGATTCGGTACTGTTGGAAAGAAATTATAGATAAAGGCCGGGATTGATGTATTCCGGCCTTTATTAATATCCAGTTAGTGTGCCTGTCTTTTCTGAACTTCTCTTATGCCTACCTTCCTTGAATCTTTTCAGTCATGCCATCCAATTATCCTTCCATTCGCTATCCCTTGGTCATCTATTCGGATCAAGTCTATCCTCGATCATCCGAAAAGCCTTAAAATTCTGAATGGCTTATTGATTGCCATTTGATATAATCAAGTAATCCACAAGACCTCATTATTAAACTGAATATTTAAATGAAATATGTTAATATACCCTGGAGGTCAAACATATGAAAGAACGCCTAAAATATCTTGCCATTATTTCATTCTTTTTGATCGTCATCTGCCTGGGATCATTTAAGATCGTCAATTTTGACTTTGGCTGGCATCTAAAGACAGGCGAATATATTTTTACGAACAGGACTATCCCCACACATGACATATTTTCCTATATCGCTGAGGGAAATCGATGGGTAGATTCTCACTGGTTTTTTCAACTCATCTTGTATCTCTTTTATGCCTTGGGCGGAGTCAAGGGCGTGATCCTATTACGTATTCTGGTGTTGCTTCTCACCTTTGGCTTTCTTTTTTTAACGATCTATAGAAAGGAATATTCCCCTGTCTCTATCCTGGTCTGTCTTTTGACCCTTTTTATCTCTTTTCAAAGATTCCTTTTGCGGCCCGAGATCCTGACCTTCCTTTTTTTGGCCCTGTTCTTTTACTTCACCGAGAGGTTTGCCGAACGTCCATGGCTTTCAATATGTATCATCCCTTTATGTCAGGTTATGTGGACCAATATCCATGGGCTCCATGTCTTGGGGATCATTTTCTTGTTTCTTTATCTTTTGGGAGATCTTCTCCAGATATTCCTCCATCGGTTTATACCTGTTTTCCCAGGTTCGGAGATAGGCAGGAAGGAATGGAAACAAAAGGTAATGTTATTCTTTTTGACCTGCGCTGCTTTGCTGTTAAATGCCAACGGAAAGGAAGGGATGCTTTATCCATTGAAGATCTTTTCCGAATTAAAAACAAAGGCCACCGTTTTTTCCCGTGTGACTGAACTGGTTTCCCCTTTTGCTGTCAAACATGTACAATTCCCGGACCCTTCCATCATATACAAGATTTTTCTCCTTGTATCCCTTCTGGTTATTTTATGCCAGTTAAAAAGGATTCGTCTGGCCCATATTTTGCCCTATGGCGCCTTTCTCTATCTCTCGCTATTAGCTATCAGGAACATGCCTTTGTTTGCCATCATTGCGACACCTGTCACGATTCGAAACATGCATGGCATTCTGGATTTCATAAATGAAAGATGGGAAAAATCGTGGTTCACCCGATGGCCTACGGCCACTGGTATCAGCATTATCTTGATCCTCCTGAATATTATTATCTGTTTTTTCATCATTGATAACACGCTTTATCAAAGATTGCACTATCTCAGAACCTTTGGGATCGGAGAATCCGATTATTATCCTGCGGAGGCGGTTGAATATCTTAAAGCCAGGGATATGGCCGGAAATATATTTAACAGCTCGGACATCGGAGGATATCTGATATGGAAGATGTATCCGCAAAAACAGGTGTCTTTGGATGGGAGGTGGGAGGTTTATGGAGATTTCTTAAAAAATATCCAGCAGCTTCAAAATCCATACTTTTTTACTCAGCTCGTTTCAAGGTATAATATTCGGGTGATTATTTTGCATAAGAGGTCATGGGAGGTTCAATTGATGGGTCCATGGCTGCAAAGGCGCCCTTTAGCTGCGCAGCAACGCCGCCATGGACAAAGGCCCCGTCGCCGGCCACGTGGATGGCCTTGATCTCGGTTCTGCCAAGCTTAGTGGTTTTCGGATACCAGTATCGCTGCACCGGATCCCAGAGATGGGCGATGCCGATTTGGCGGGTTAAATCACAGCGCGGTACAATCCCTTCGTGGACCACCAATACCCCCGCATCCAAGGAGCCCGAGTTTCCAGACGTTTTAAACGAGACATGATCCAGGCAGTCTGAGCCATGCGCTTTGTATTCTGTAACACCGCGGACGTACCGGATGCCGGCAAGCTTCAGATTCACCATCATGCCCAGGCCTTTCAGGAGATAGTCCGGCCGTATCAGGGCCTTTGGCACAACCGGTATACACGGCACGATGTTGCCCAAGGGCGTGGTGTCCAGAACCGCAGCGATGGCAACACCGAAGCTGACCAGGTGAACGGCTGTATAGAGGAGCAGGGGGCCGCTTCCGGCTAACACCACCGGGCCCTGGGGCACCATGTTGGCGCTTTTGAAGTTGGCATCCACCGCACCGGCACCCATGACGCCGGGCAGGGTCCATCCCGCAAAGGGAACGGGTCGTTCCATGGCACCGGTTGCGATGAGGATGTGCTTGGCATTGATCTCCATGGATTTGCCCTGACGTGAAAAACAGATATTTCCATTCGGATCAATTCGCCAGACAATGGCATTGCCAAGATACTCGGCCTTGCTGGTTCTGAAACGTTCAACCAGTGCCAGGCCCTGGCCGTAGTCCGGCCCCAGGATGGCCAGGGTATGATCTGAAGCTCTTTCAATATTGCGGTAGATCTGTCCGCCAAGGCAAGGCTGTTCATCGAGAACCAGCACATCCAGTCCATACCCCGCAGCGGCGACAGCCGCTGAAAGCCCTGCCGGTCCGGCACCGATAATGATAATGTCTCTGAAAGTGTTCATTTAGGCGCTTATTTGGTTTTTTCTGACAACATGTTCTAAGTAACTGAAGGTTTCAGGTGTCAGTGTTCAGGTGTCAAAATCCAGCACCTCAACTCCCTGACACCCGAAACCTTGTATGAAAATACATTAAAAGCGAACCGCAGAATATCGAATATCGAATGTCGAAGGGTGGTTTCGCTTCGCTCAGTCCTTTTTTATTAAATAGACCATTCGACAAAAAGGCTCATGACAGGCAGAATACATTACTTCGACATTCGATATTCATCCGCGCCGGGGCGTGGTTCGATATTCGCTTTTTTATAGTTTCTACTTCGATTTGATTGGCTGCTTTTCAAGCCGGCGGCAGGGCTGAAACCTGACACCTAAGTTGATGAACCGCGCCGTGCAGCCCCACTGGGGCCGCGTTGTCCTGAGGCCGTTTTGAAAGTGCGTTGATCTCAGTAGGCAAAGCGGCCGTTCTCATAGATCGTGACGGCTTTGCCGGACTGCAGGTGGGCGGTGACTCGTTTTTTTTCGGTATTAACCAGGTCCCAGTGAAGGGCGGATTCATTAAACCCCAGTTTTTGCTTGAGCGTCCGGTTTAACCGCTTACTGTCACCGGTATAGGTATTTGAGTAGGAGGATCCTAAAGCGATATGGCAATTGCCGTATTTGCCGCCGTAGTTCTCATCAAACAGGGTGTTGGCCATAAATTGATCTATTCTGGAAAAGCGTTTGTCCGTCAGGGAAAATTCGCCCAATTTGGCGGCACCTTGATCCATCTGCAGCTGGTTTAATAAAAATTCCCGGCCGGTTTCGGCCGATCCTTTTATTACTTTACCTCGGTTAAACTCCAGTGTGACGCCCTCGACCCGATTGCCGCTGCGATAAGAGGGCTGATCGGCATGATATTTTCCGCGGGTTCCGCGCCAGTCCGGTGAAACGAAAATCTCAAAACTGGGGATGTTGCGACCGGAAATACCGATCCACTGCCTTTTTTCTCCCGGTGTTATCTCCAGGTCGATCGTGTTGGATTCAACGTGCAGGAATTTTACCTTCATTGAATTCAGCCATTTTTTTATGGACCGGGCATTGTTATATATTTGTCGCCATTCGGAAACCGGGTCTGATTTGCCTAAAAAACAGGCTTTGACCACCTGGCGGGTGTATTGCTCCAGACTGATACCGGCCTGCCCGGCCAATTCGGCTGTCGGGTAGATACACAGGGTCCAGCTGAAGCTGCCGCGGGCCTCCCGGCGATTGAGAATGTCGCGCAATGATTTTTGGGCTACGGTGCTTTTGCCGATTTTCTGGGGCGCAACATCGCTCAGGTGGGTGATTGATTCGGGCGCATGCAGGTTTATTCTTCCGTTAAGTCGCGCCATCAACTCTTTTTCGCCGGGGGGGATAAAGACCAGCTGCCGGTTGGAGGAGCGCAGGTAGAAATCTTTTTCCATTGCGGCGCTTGGACTCACGCGCTGAACGGGGTGCATGCCCCTGGATAACAGTCGGGCATAGAGAACTTCCGCCAGCCGAACGGCAGCGCTGTTATAGCGAATCAGGACGATGTCATTTTTTTTAAATGGGACTTTTTTGGCGGTGGTCAGCCCCCACCACAATACATCCGCATAGCGTTCCAGCTGTTTTTGAGTGAACATCGCGGCTAATTCTCCTTTCGGGTTAGATGACAGATGTCAGAGGACAGATGACAGATGACAGATAACAGAAAATAGGTGTCAGGTGTCAGGTTTCAGGAGACAGCGGCTTTGATTTTAGAAGCCGGGATGCGGAAATTATAAGCGAGAAACTAGAAATAATTTTCTTTTACCCTAAATCTTGTGCCCTGCGCTTTACCGCATTTGCCTTGTGCATTCAACCTTATATGAAACTTCAAATGTTTGTGACCGTAGGGCGGACCACCGTGCCCGTCGAAGCTGGTCGGCACGGTGGCCGACACTACGCTAGCACAAGATCAATGTATTTTCTCGATTTGACGGGATGCTTGCAGGCAGCGGCGCCGCTTATAATTTTATACCTTGCGCCTCTGTCACCATTGCTGACACCTGACACCCGACACCTGAAACCTCCGTCAATCCCCGTGCTCGTCTTTCAGAAACTGCTTGTGATACTCCGCCTCCGTCAGATGGTTTTTCAGGAGCCGGTTGATCATATTAAATAATTCCAGCATTTCTTCGTCAGATAAACGTTTGGTGATCAGTGCCATGAACTTGTCGTCGGAAAATTTTTGGAGATAATAGATGAGCGTATTTTCATCGGTTTCCCGGTCGGCGCCGTATCCCACAAGTCCCCGGTAAGTTTCGACAAAGTTGTGCGTGTGCATGGTTTTCCTTTTTAAACCCTGAATAGACGGTTATTCAGCACGGACTAATTGCGGATCCATTAAAGTTATCAGACCGCTTGGCCGAAGTTATATTACTGAACCCAAAAAATAAAGGAGAATCACGCATGAAATCCTTTTTATTTGTTATGGCCCAGCTGAGTCTGGTAACTTTGGTCTATGTTTTCGCCTATCGCGCCGGATATCGAAGCGCCCAATCCAAGGCTATTTCAGTTGTCAAAAAATTTGCCGACCCGGTCACTTGCCTGCTCGACAGCCTGAGTGAAAATATTGAAGAGTCGGTCAATGCTGAGGACAAAAAAAGACTAGAGAAAAAAGCATCGAACCCGGCGGACAGCCCCTGAACATTCAACTTTGAAGGGCGGCTAATTCGGCAGGGTTTGGGGGGGGTCCAGTACCGTGCGGATGGCACGTGCCAGCTCATCTTTGACAATCGGCTTCATGATAAATTTATCAATTCCCATGGCCAGCGCCTTTTCTTCATTGATGGTTTCATTAAACCCGGTACAAAGAATCACCGGAATGTCGGGCTTGATGTCCATTATTTTGCGTGCCAGTTGATCCCCGGTCATTTTTGGCATGGTCATGTCCGTTATAACCAGGTCGAATTTTTCGGGCAGGGCCGCAAATTCTTCAAGCGCTTCCTGGCTGTCGGTTTTGGGCGTTACCGTATAGCCGAGGCGTTCAAGAATTTGCTGTTCAATGTCGATAATCTGTTTTTCATCATCAATCAATAGGATATGCTCATTGCCCTGGGTTGCGGTGGTGGTTGGCGCCGGCTCTATTTCAACGTCGACATCATCGATAACCGGCAAATACACGGTAAATGTGGTGCCTTTGTCCAGCTGGCTGCTGACGCTGATATCGCCCCCGTGATTTTTAATGATGCCGTGAATAACCGATAGGCCCAGACCCGTTCCTTTGCCCAGCTCTTTGGTGGTATAGTAGGGTTCGAAAATTCGCTCCAGTACGTCCGCCCCCATGCCATGCCCGGTGTCATTAACCGTTAGTTCGAGGTATCGGCCGACTTTCATTCCCACGCGTTCCACCGATTTTTCATAGCTGATGTCGACTTCCTTCAACTTCACTTCAAGTGTTCCGCCTGTTTCCTGCATGGCATGATACGCATTGGTGCAAAGATTCATAACGACCTGATGAATCTGGGTCGGATCTCCCATGATGTGACCGCATTCTTCATCGACTTTGCAGTCGATCTCGATGGTTGACGGGATGGTGGCGCGCAATAATTTAAGGGCCTCTTTGATGAGGAATTGAACCTGCAGCGGCTTGCGTTCCTGACCGCCCTGGCGGCTGAACGTGAGAATTTGCTGAACCAGTTCCTTGGCCCGGGTAGTTGCCTTGAGGACTTCTTCCAGATTTTGCCGGGCCTGGCTGTCGGCCGGAATATCGTCCATGGTCAATTCCGTATACCCCACGATCGGGAAAAGAATATTGTTAAAATCGTGTGCAATACCTCCGGCCAGCGTGCCGATGGCCTGCAGTTTCATAACCTGTTGCAGTTGCCGTTCAGATTGGGCCAAGGCTTTGGATCGCTCTTCGATTTTCTTTTCCAGGATCGTGTTCTGGTTGCGCAGCAGGCGGTAAAACTCAAGGCTTTCCAGGGCATTGGCCGTATTCAGCAAAATGATGGACAACAGGGTCAGCGATTTATCCGGGATGACATGCTTTTGATTCGGCAGCAGACCGACGAACATGCCCCGAATACGGGAATAGGTGGCGATCACGTGCAATATGAGCTGCCTTGAATGATCATGGGACGAAATCGTCACGCCGCGTCTCTCACGGATGGCCCAGGCAAAAAAACCCTCCTCGATCATGTAGCTGACCTGATCTTCGATGTATTGCTGTTTGTCCGATGGCTGGCAGGTAGATAAATGAAAATCCGATTCTTCCTGATCCACAACATAAAACGCGTTGGCTTCAAATGGAATTAAATAGAGCAGTCTTTTTTCAGCCTCCTGCAAAATATGCTCTGAACCATAGCCTTTATTGATATTTTTCTGAAAGTCGCCCAGTGACAACGCCATTTCAAGTGCATTCTGGATCAGGCGCCTGTTTTCCTCCAGATAATCTATTCGAGCCAGCAGTTTTTCAGGATCTAGGTTTTTGTTATTATTCATAGTTGATCTACACGTGCAATATGGTTTCCAGGGCCTTGAACTGGTGAGTCGCCTGGCCAATAACTTTTTCAAAACTGCTTATTGGAAATTCAAGATTTTCCCAGGCAACGCTGTCCAGCGGCGGTACGAACTTTTCGCCGCTGCTGCCGATTCCCAGGCTGTTGACCATTATATCTGCCAGGTGAACGATAGTCGCGGGGACGGCATGTTGCGCATCGGATGGATGGTGATGGTAAAAGACACAGTTTTCTAAAATTAAAGGCAGTTTCCACTGTTTCAAAAGCTGTCTGCCGACCGCAGCGTGGTCACAGCCCAGGTAATCTTTTTCTTCTTCAAAAAGCAGTTTGGAGCGGTTCCGGGAGCGGGTGATGATGTTGTGCGACTCCTTGGGAAAATGGATATAAAGTATTAACCGGCCGAGATCATGCAGTAACCCGGAGACAAACAACTGCTCGGTTTGATTCGAGTTCAGATGCGCAGCCAATACCCTTGAAAAAATACCGCATGCCAGGCTGTGCTTTAGAAAAGAATACATATCAATGATCTCTTTGGGGATATTTTTGAAAATTGAAAGAATACTGATCCCCAGGGCAAGTCCTGAAATTTCACGGGTTCCGATAAGGGTCACCGCATGCGATACCTTGTCTATTTTAGACGGGAAGCCGTAAAATGATGAATTGACTATCTTCAGCAGCAGGGCCGTTAAACTCGGGCTTCGATTTACCACTTCGGCGATATGTTCGGCTGAAGACAGGGGATTGGAAATAACCTCATTCAGCTCAAAAACGACGGCTGGAATTTCAGGCAAAATTATCTTTTTTTTGTTCAGTTCAGCCATAAAATCCCGCGTTTGCGTATGGTGGGGCAGTTCCGGCGCGGTAAGATGCAAATTGCTTGCGACTTCAACCAGATCATTTTTGCATCTGAACAGCACCGCTAATTTGAAAATTTCCCTGATGGCCGGATGATTCAAATCCACATGGCGACAAAGAATCGTCATACTGTCCCGGGCCTGTTGGACCAACTCGAAGTCAAGCTCAGGGTCAATTCTATCCGTGTGACTCTCTGCGTCGGCCACCTTAACTTCTGAAATTCCCCAGATCTTAAAAATTCGGATATGGTTCGATTGGATTTCATTGCCCCTGGCCAGCAGGAGTCGCCCGTTGATGTCCCGAACCTCCTCGGCTAGAATCTGACCGGGCTTTAATTTGTCAGTCTGTACGGCATTCATGGGAATTAAATAATAACCTGTTCGAAAAAGGAACTTTGATTAATCCGTCCTGAAAAATAACGCTTCCAGGGATGCAAAATTTTCTTTCAAAAATAAAAAAGTTCACTCGGCCGAAGCTCCCGCGGCGTAACTGCTTTATGCTGCGCCTTTTTTCTTTTTTCGATTAATTCCAATTATACTGCGGCATAGTCCCGCTGGGAGACGTATGAGGGTTCTTTAATACTATCGTCTAAGGTGATCAAAAACTTGAGCCAAAAATCGGTGGAAAACTATGAGCGGAATTTCAGGACAACCCTCATCGCGCCAGGTCAATTGCGGTAATTTGACGGCAAACCTCGTTCGGGGTTATTGCGTGTGCGAAATTCGGGTATTAAATAGAGCGGATACCTCAGTCGTCATTCATCTTGCGTCATTCGACATTGGGCCGGGCCGACTCAACCAGTTTTCCAACCGCTGCCAGGTATTTTTCCAGGCCGCGCATGAAGATATCATTGTGGTTGGCTCCGGGGATTTTTAAAAAAGTCCGGTCATCAGCCGGACAGGCTTGATACAAAGCCTGTCCATCAGAAAACGGAATAATGTGATCAAATTCGGCGTGAATGATCAGGGTCGGTTTACTGAATTTTTTGATTTTAGCAATATTGCCAAAGCCGCTTTCCTCTTTAAACCCCAACCCTTCAATATCGATCCCCAGCAGCTGCAGCAACGGGCCGGCATAGGCAAACCCACTTTCAATAATGAGCCCATCAATCACCGCGCAGTATGCCGCTGCCAGTTCCAGCACGGAGGCACTGCCCAGGGACCTGCCCATCAAGATGAGCGGGCCCCGGAAATCATTCCGGCGCAGCCAGTTGCGCACAAAATCAAAGATGAAATGACAATCCTGCATCATGGCGCTGACGGTCGGTTTTCCGGTGGAGCGTCCGTAGCCGCGGTAATCCGCTGCCAAAAAATTGATGCCCATCTGATTATAGACGCCGCCCAGTTCGTCGTAATCAGCTACAATTTCGCCATTGCCGTGAAAAAAAAGAATGTTGCCGCCGGTTTTTTCTGCCATATGAAAACGAGCCCCGATGGCGACATCGTCGGCCACCGGTATCAATATATCCGTGCGGCCGGCAGGCGCTGGGGGCCTTGCGGCGGATTGAAACGGCGCGCCGGATTCGGCGCGCGGATGAAACAAAAACATGAGAACTTCCGGTCGATCCAGGGCCGAGTAATCGATTGCAGATTTATCGTTCATTTCATGATCTCCTTTATTGGTGCTGCCAGTACCAAATCCATTGAAAGTTATTAGTTATTGGTAATTTGTTATTCGTTATTTGTTATTAGTTATTGGTTAAAGGATACGGTTTTTTTTAAACTATTCACCAATAGCCATTAATGAATAACTCCCATTCGGTCAAATCGCAATTCGGGTAGGGTAAACCGGGATGTTCATTTGTGCTTAACAACAGCAGACCGTTCGGTGTCCACATAGCGAAGGGCCCAGGTGGCGATGATGGAACCTGCATACAAAGAGTCTTTTTTATCCATCAACAGGTGGTCGGCGCGGTCCAGGGATATAAAACTCTTGGGATGACGTGCGGTTTGAAAAATTTTGGCTGCATTTTCGATGCCGACAACATCATCCGTCGGCGAGTGTAAAATTAATAGCGCCCGGTTCAAATTCCGGATGGTTTCCCGCATCCGAACCGACTCCAAATCATCGAGAAATTGTTTTTTAATTTTAAACGTTCTGCCGGACAGATCCACCGTGGCTTCCCCCCGGCGCTCGATGATTTCTTTCGAATCGCCCAGGGCGTGGGATACATGCGCGGGATCAGCCGGTGCCGCAATCGTAATCACGGCGATCGCAGATGGGAGGTTCGCAGCGGCCTGCAGCACCGCGGCCCCGCCCAGGGAATGGCCGATTAATATTTGCGGTGCCCGGTAGTTTTCAGCCATAAATTCGGCCGCCCGCACGAGATCATCAACGTTGGATGAAAAATTGGTGTCGGCAAAATCTCCCTCGCTTTCACCCAGTCCGGTAAAATCAAAGCGCAGCACCGCGATCCCTTCCCGGGTCAGCGCCCGGCTGATATTGCTGATGGCTTTGATGTTTTTCGAGCAGGTAAAACAGTGGGCGAAAAGGGCGTAGGCAGCGGGCGGTTGGCCTTGCGGCAGATCAATTCTGGCCGATAGCCTCTGACCGGCGGCATTTGAGAACTCGAGATTTTTGAAATTCATGGCGAGGCCTCAGTTCAATGGGTTGATTAAGTTGATTGGGTTGAAAGGGTTAAAGGATAGAGGTTCAAGGTTCAAGGATAAAGGATAAAGGTTTAAGGTTTAAGGTGTCTGGTAAAATAGCTCATAGCTCAAAGCTGAGAGTTCAATGCTCAATTCTTATTTTTTTCCATCCCTTTCTTACCTTCTCACCTTTTCAACCGCTCATCCTCAATTTGTCCGCCTTCCGCATCGCTGCCGCGGCATGGCTCGGAGAGCGAAGACGGGTCATGTGCACCCCAACACCGATCAGCTCCAACCAATAACTAATAACGAGTAACAAATAACTGCTTTTTCTGTCTTCTGACCTCTGTCCTCTGACCTCTGTCCTCTGATATCCGTCATCTGCCTTGAAAATCCACAATCGCCGGCGGCTTTAAGCTTTCATCCTCCAAAAGAGTCAACGCCGCTTTCAGCACCGCGTGCTGTTTGGCGGGATCGTTCGGGGAATCCAGCGGGTAACCGTGCTTAAACGGTACTGCCAGGGCCCGGGGTGGTCTTACCTTCTCGGTTGCCAGTCGCAACAGCTGGATCACGACTGTCGATATCCCCTGACGTTCCAATTCGGCCGCGACCAGACTCACGGTCTGGTTGCATATCGGTCACACGGGAATCAGCAGCGCAATGTCGACTCGATCTTCAACTAATTTGGGCACCACCTGGGGGATGGTTCTTTTTATCAGTCGACCGGGGGCGGTTACCGAGCCCATTATCGATAAAAACCTGTGATTAAGCGAGCCAATGACCCCGGCTGCCGCCAATTCCCGTAGACGGTCGGCCGGAAAAGCCAGGTTCGGATCCAGCCGGATACCGGCGTGATCAAACGCATCGCTGCGGTGGGTCTCGGTTAAGGTGCCGACATCAACATCGGATGGTATTTCGCGGATACTCGGGTCACCGCCGCGAATGGCGCTGTCAAAGGGCTTTTGTTTTGCGGTAACGATGCCCGCGCTCGATACCAGTACCAGCCGGCTTTCCGCCAGGGGTTTTTTCAAAGGCGTCCACGGTACCGGATCAATGCGCCGCCACTGGTAGGCTTTTAAAAACAACCGATATTTAAAAGGAAATTCGCTTAATTCGCCCAAAATTGATCCTCCGCGCAGAGCGTCAGCCATCCGGCAAAACCAGCTCCGGCGTAACTATGATAGAAATTGGAGTGATGGAGTGCTGGAGTGATGGTATACTGGAAATAATGAATCCTACTGAATATCCATCCCGTCCCACCAAAAAATTTAAATCCCAAGCATCAAATTCCAAATAAATCCCAATTACCAAATATCAATGACCAAAACTTTTAGTCGGCAACGGGCCGGTCATTTTATCGACTATGCGCTATGCCCTTTGCCCTTCGCGCTATTCCTTTTTTCCCACTTCCGCATTCCGCATTCCGACTTCATTCAATTCCGACTTCAAGCCATTCCTTTTCCATCATTTGCGCCATTTTGTATTTTTGGACCTTGCCGCTGCCGGTCATGGGGAATTCGGCGACAAATTTATAATGCTGCGGAATTTTTTCCGCCGGCAATTGGGCCCGAACATGGGCCGCCACCGTCTCCAGGGAGAGCCGGGATCCTTCTTTAACCTTGATCCAGGCGGCAACCGCCTGTCCTTTCTCTTCCCCGGGCGGATTAAATCCGAAAACCTGGACTTCTGAAACTTGGGCCAGCATATAGATGACTTCCTCAATTTCCACGGGATATATTTCAACGCCCCGGCGCACAATTACATCCTTTACCCGGCCGGTAATTTTAACATAACCCTGCCGATCCATGACACCCAGGTCGCCGGTGTGAAACCATTGATCGCGGTCGACGGCGGCTGCCGTCGCGGCCGGCATCTTATAATATTCTTTCATCAGAAATCCGCGGGTGCACAGTTCACCCTGTTGACCGGGAGCGAGGGTGTCGCCGGTGGCGGGATCTACAATTTTGACTTCATTGCAGGGCAGGGCATTGCCGATGGTCGAAACCCGCAGTTCAATCGGATCGGTGGGATGGGTCATGGTGATCCAGG
>Ga0209536_100011212_pt1 | contig 13150 bp, 7 predicted proteins | sample DeeMarSeWOR28_12_FD_187461 | JGI IMG/M metagenome (GOLD analysis project Ga0209536, IMG submission 187461) | Marine sediment microbial communities from White Oak River estuary, North Carolina - WOR-2-8_12 (SPAdes) (version 2) | ecosystem: Environmental > Aquatic > Marine > Intertidal zone >...
TTATCTTTAGCAGAGCCGACTTCGATTTTCCCTCCACCCCCGTTTCGTGACAAAATCCTGCCCTCCATGACCGTGGACCCTAATCAAAATCAATCAGAGTAGCGTTGCATGGCGCTGTTTCATTTTTTCAAACCAAAATGGCAACACCCCGACCCGGCCGTCCGCCGCCAGGCAGTCCGGGCGCTGACACTGCAAGACGGCGACACCCTGATAAAGGTCGCTCGCGAGGATGAGGCCCCGGCGGTTCGCCAGCTGGCGCTCCGGCGTATTGGCGATCTGGACATCCTGCACAGCGCCTCCCGCGAAGACGGCGATAAGGATGTGCGCGAATTTGCCCGCACGCGGCTGTCGCAACTGCTGGCGGGTAAACTGCAGGACAGCCCGGCTTTGCAGAACCGCATGGATTTCCTGTGCCGGCACCCGGAAGCGGATCTGCTGAAGTTCGTGGCTTTGAGTGGCACGGAAACAGAGCTGCGCAAGTCGGCCCAGGACCGCATCAGCCGCGAGTCGGTGCTGCGTGATGTTGCCATCAACGACACCGTCGCGGCCAACCGGCTGGCCGCACTGGAACGCATCACGCAGGCCACAGTGCTGGAAGCCGTCTATCGGCAGACCCGCAAGTCCGACAAGCAGGTCAGCCGTCAGGCCCGCGACCGACTGGACGCCCTGCGTGAGGCCGAAGAGCGTCCGATACGCATACGCACAGAGTCCGAACAGATCTGCGCACGCCTGGAATCGCTCGGCCGGGGTCAACGCTGGCGGCAAGAAGAGGCCGAATTAGCACGCCTGGAAGACCGCTGGCGGATCGTGGCCGATGAAACAGATGAGATCTACCGAAAGCGGTACACGGTAGCCCGACAGGCTTTCGTCGCGGCGTTGACGGCATTTCGCCAAGCCGAGGAAGTCGAGCAACGCGAGTTGCAGCACATCGAGGCGGCGCGCGAGGCCCTGCTCACGGAGCTGGAGCAGCGGCTGGCGAAGCTAGGGCAGTCCGCCACGCTGGCAGAGGACAGCGAGGCGTCGCACCGGGCTGAGCTCTCTGCCTGGCAGGCCCGCTGGCAGGAACTGCCTGCCTTGGCGGCGGCGCAGGCAAGACCTTTGGATGAACGTTGTCGACAACTACAGCAGGATTTACAGCAACGCTTGAGCCTGCTGCACGACTGCCGCGAAGTGGCGGCGAAGCTGCGGGCGCTGAACAGCGACGCAGAGCGGCTACTGGAGACGGGGCAGCCGCTAAGCGAGCAGCGGGTCAAGGCACTGGAGAAGCGCTGGAAGGCGCAACGCGGTTCGGCTGAGATCGGGGAACTGGCGGCGGCCAGGCAACAAGCCGAAGCGGTCATCGAGCAATTACGCGCCCGCCTGCGCCAACAGCTCGAACAGCGGGAAGCAGAACTGGCAAGGCTACCGGATCTTCTCGACCAGTTTGAGGCGCTGCTCAATGAAAAGGCCTCCAGGCGTGCCGGTCCAATGCACGACCGCATTCAGAGCAGCCTCGGTCACCTGAAATCGCTGGGCGTTTCCCAGCAACGCCTCAAGCCTTTTGCCAGCCGCCTGCAAGCCATGACACCGCGCATTCGGGAACTGCAGAGCTGGCGCACATGGGGTGCAGACGAGGCGAGGGAGCGCCTTTGCGCCGACATGGAAGCCCTCGCCGGCTGCGGCAAGGATCCACGCGATCTGGCCGCAGAAATCAAGCGGCTGCGCAACGAGTGGAATCGACTGCGCGCGGATGGCAGCAGCGCCCATCGGAGCTTGCGCAAACGTTTCGACAAAGCGGCCAACCAGGCTTACCAGCCCTGCCAGGCCTACTTCAAGCAACAGGCGACCGAGCGGACCGCGAGCCTGGAAGCCAAGCGCGAACTGTGCCAGCAACTGGAGGCGTTCCTGGCATCCGCCGACTGGTCGCACATGGACTGGAAGGCGGCGGTGAAGATGCAGCGGCACATCAGCAATGAGTGGCGCCGGACCGGTCCCGTCGACAGACGGGAAAACAAAGACATCGTGAAGCGCTTTCAACAGGGCATGGAGACCCTGCATGAGCACCTGGACGGTGAGCGCAAACGCAATCTCCGCCAGCGCCAGGCGCTCATCGAAAAGGTGGTCGAACTGCAGAGTGTCGACGACATTCACGCGGCCATTGATGCCTGCAAGCGCTTGCAGAAGCAGTGGCAGACTACGGTAGCGGGTAAACGCAAACAGGAAGATGCCGTCTGGAAGGAATTCCGCGACGCCTGCGACGCTGTCTTCGCCCGCCGCCGCCAGCAACAGGACGAACGTCACCAGACTGAACAGCACAACAAAGCAAACAAGCAACGGCTGTGTGAATGGCTCGAGTCCCTTTCCGCCACCACGCTCGACGCACTGCCCGATGCCGAGCGACAGGTGCACAAGGCGGTCGCGGAATGGGAGCAAAGCGGTGCCGCGGCGAAGGGTGACGATGCCGCCCTGCAACGGCGTTTTTCACAAGCCAGGCAAGCCTTCGACGCACACCGCAAGGCCCTGCAGCAAACCCGGCGGCGCGAGCAGCTCGAACAGCTGCGCAATGCCGCCGCACTCTGCCGGGAAGTGGAACTGCTGCTGGAAGAGCCCGATGAGGACCTCGCCCGCGGCCGGCTGCAGGGCATCGACGCTCGCTGGAACTCCCGCTCCGCGCTCCAGCACGGCGACACCGAAGAACTGATGCAACAGCGCTACGCGCGTGCCCAGAGGGCGGTGATCGCCGGCGGCGAGGAACGACGACACCTGTCGGCCGAGCTGTCAGCCAACCTGGCCAAACGACAGGATCTCTGTCTGCGCATGGAAATCCTTGCCGGGGTGGAATCGCCCCCCGAGCTCCGGCAGGCCCGTCTGCAGCTGCAGACCAGTCGACTGGCCGGCGCGATGGCACAGGGCGCAGGCGATATCTTCGGCAGCCGGGCAAAACTGGAGCACGACTGGTATTTGTGCGCTGCTGCACCGGCGGAACAGGAGAGCCTGCTGCAACAGCGCTTCGACGCCGCCCGCAACCAGTGCCCTCGGGACGATGAATCACGCGATTGACTGGCGTCTGTCCATCTGCGCACACCAGCCCTTGTTCCAATTTGCTGTATTTCTTCTAAAATAAGTGTGTCTTACGGACTTTCCGCGCAGGATGTAGCGAATGAACCAAGTGTGCAGAGTCACCCCTGCAAACCCGATGGAGGGCTTTCGGGCCTGGCAACGCTGTCACATCCGCCTGACCACGCTTTATGGAAGCGCGGTTCTGCTGACGCTGGCTGTCATGGCCGGCGTCTTCTATAAACTCGGTGTCGATGCCGCCATCACGGGCCTGCAACAAAGGCTGCTGGCAACCACCACCAGTCTGGCGAGCGCCATCGACGGCGACGCCATGGCCGCCATTCCCCTCGATTCCGACACCCTGACCCCGCTTCACCAGGCGCTGTTGGCGCGTTTCGAAGAGGTCGCCAGGCACGACCCGGATATCGAGACCATCTACGTGCTGCGCCCGACCCGACAACCGACGCGACTGCGCTTTCTGGTCGATTTTGCCAAGGACGGTGACACGGCGGGGCCCGGTGAAGCCTACGAAGCCAGTGAACTGCCGATCATGCTCAAGGGTTTTGTGGCACCAGCGGTGGAGGACGAACCCTACGCTGACCAGTGGGGCCTGACGCTGTCGGGTTATGCGCCGATTACCAACAGCGAGGGGCGCAGCGTGGGCCTGGTCGGTGTAGACGTTCAGATTGTAGAGATCGCCGCGCTCCGGCGACAGGTGCTGACCGTGGTGGCCGTCGCCTTCGGGCTTGCCTTCATGTTACTGGGCCTGGCGTCGATTCTGGTAGCACGCAGTGTGCGCAAACCGCTGACCAAACTCATCGACGGCACGGAAGCCATCGCCAGGGGCGAACTGACGACCCGACTGGATATGCGGCGGAGCGACGAGTTCGGTGTCATGGCGCGCCACTTCGACTCCATGGCCGAAGCCCTGCAGGACCGCGAATTTGTCCGCGAAACCTTTGGCCGCTACGTGAGCAAGGACGTCGCCAGTCTTCTCCTCGACCAGCGGGTACACGCCGAGCTGGATGGTGAAGAGCGCGTCGTGACCGTGCTGATCAGCGATATTCGGGGTTATACGAGTATCAGCGAACGGCTGCCGCCGGTACAGGTGGTCGACATGCTGAACCGCTACCTGAGTGCCATGAACGAGGTCATCGACGACTACAAGGGCTGTGTGATCGAGTTCCTCGGCGACGCCATTCTGGCCGTCTTCGGCGCACCGAATTACCTGCCTGACCACTCGGAGCGTGCGGTGCGCTGTGCACTGAGCATGCGCCAACGCCTGGTCGAACTGAACCAGGAGTGGCGCCAGTCGGGGCTGTCCCAGTACTGGCAGGATGGCGGCGAGGCGGGATTGTCCGAGCGTATCGGTATCCACACCGGTCCAGTGGTAGCGGGAAACCTGGGCGGAAACACGCGGGTAAAATATTCGGTCATCGGTGACAGCGTCAATGTTGCCGCGCGCCTGGAAGCGATGAACAAGGAGCTCGATACCGACATCCTGGTGAGCGAACAGGTCTATACCCAGCTGCCCGCCGAGCTGCTCGGCCAGTTTCGCGACCGGGGTGTACACCAGATAAAGGGCCGGCAACAGAGCGTGCGCGTATTCGGCATTGACAAGGGCAGCAGCGGTAACCTCACCGAGACAGCCCAATCGGCCTGACTCAACGCAGGTAACGTGACTCCAGGCGCATACGCAGCTGTCCGGACCCATCCCTCAGCTCCAGCGACTCGCCGACGATCCGTCGTGAGGTGGCAGCGTTGAGTGCATCCAGAAAGCGCGCTTCCAGCTGCGCGCTGGCCGGCGGACAGGCCATCAGGGTAACCGCGAGATCTCTGAAACGAAGATCGTTCGCATCCTGCTCGAAGCCGCCCGTGATGCGGCTGCAACCGGTGGAACCGCGCAACTGCCCGCCCTCGGCGGAAAGGACAAAGTGTGGCTCGCGCTGTCCGGCTTCGAGGACCACCGCTTCACCATCAATCTCTACCGGCGTCCAGTAGGTATTGAGCAGGCTGGCGCGGGAAGGCGCCTCGCGCGCGCAGGTCTCGCGCGGCCAGAAACGCTGGAAACTTTCCACGATCAGGTGTTCACGCGGCCCGACGGCGGGATCGCTCACGCGCGCCTCGAAGCGACCATGCAGGCTTGCCAGCAGCGGCGCGCCGGGATTGTCCTTGGCCAGCGCCAGGTACGCCTGTTCCATATCGATGTGCGCAGCTTCCAGACTCACCGGATAACGCTTGCCGGTACGGCACTCGTTGAAACTGGCGGCGTCGGCCATGTAGGCGTAAAGCCCCCGCAAAGGCATGGGGCCGGGCACTGCAGCTCCTGGCGGTGACAACCCGGCTTCGCGGCGACTGGCTGCGCCCTCCACAGCGTCAGCCCCTATCAGCTGCACAGGGAACAGGGACGCCACCGCCACCAGTCCCGCAGCTACGCTTACGACCATTCTCATAGCAGGTCTCCAGCTGACACGTCCGTAGAAATTGAGATCAGGCTAGCGCGACGACGCCGACCGCCTGTTTGCCGGTTTCGCACGATAGCCCGGTCAGCGAATGTAGAAGCTCAAGGCATTAGGGCTGAACTCGCGGGGATCGGCGTCCTCGGAAAAGCGATAGGGGCTGCGCTGATTATCCAGACCGGAAACCAGGTATCGCTGCGCCTCTAGATCGTAATAGACCTCGAGGGTACTCCACTGCACCGGGACCTGGTAGTAGTTCAAGGCGTGTGCCTCGGAAGTGCGCCACAAGTTCCCATCCAGATCATAGTTGTCGGCCACGGCGATCTGCCAGCTGTCCTCGTCGAGATAGAACACCCGCCGGGAATAGATATGAGTCATACCCGGCTTCAGGGTCCCCTCCACCACCCATACCCGGTGCAGCTCATAGCGGGCCAGCTCGGGGTTGATATGCCGGGTTTTGATGATATCGGCATACCCGGCGTCGCTGCTGTGAATACGGTAAGCGTTGTACGGAATGTATAGCTCCCGCTTGCCCAGCAGCCGCCATTCGAACCGCTCCGGCGAACCGTTGAACATATCGAATTCATCTATGGTGCGGAGATTGTCTGTGTTGAAAGCGGGAAATTCATGGGCGACATTGGGCAGCCGCACCACCCGCCTCAGCGCCAGACTGTACCGCCAGGTCTTGCGCGGGTCGGCGGTCTGATCGATTGGCTCAAGCGTCAGTAGCCCGTCTCCCGATAGCAGGCCCGGCTGAATGGTCTTGCTCTTCAGCGCCAAGAGCATATTCGGGAACCTGTCGCGCAGCGGCGTGCCTGGTGGTGCACCGTAGGGAAACGCCCAGTCCTGCAGCGCCAGCGTCACATTGTAGCGGCCCTTGCGGGTCACCGCCGCCTGGCCAAACGTGCGGCTGAGACGGATGCCGCGCCAGCGCAGATTGTGGTTCCACACCACCTCGACGCCACTCCGGGGTATCGGGAAGGGCGAACTGACGTTGGCGCCGACCACCCCACCCTTGCCTTCACGCACGACCTTGGCTGTGCTGGCGTTTTGCTGGACCGCGGCGTAGACCCAGTCGGGGTAGGAGGCGGAACGGCGCGTCGGGTAGACGCGCATGTGCCAGGTCTCGGGATAGGCGCGCAGCAAGGCCTTCTGCCCTTCGCTCAGGTTCTCGGCGTGCTCGTCCATATTTTCTGCGTCGATGCGAAACAGCGGCCGATCATCGGCAAAGGGATCCACATGCTGCCGACCGGACTCGTAGCCTGCAGGCGGTTCGGTGATACCTCCCGTCCAGGGGGGAATGGTGCCCTCGGCGTTGCCGGCGCGCTCTGCGCCCAGGGGTGTTAACTCCGCACCGCCGAGCCTGCCGGCTTGATCGGGGGCGGCCGCCACCGCGAGCTCGACGGCTCCCACTACCATGGCCAGCCAGAAGATCGTTGTCTGCCACATACTCATCACCACTAAAACGTGTAACTGATCCGCAAACGCACCAGGTCGCGGTCGGTCAGAAGATTGCGATCACCGGCACCGAAGAAACTGGTGTAGCTCAGGTTGCCGGTCCAGCGGTTGATATAATTGACCCCGAGTCCGGCAGTGAATGATTTTCGTTCCTCCAGGAACGTGCTCACCGGCGCCGGCGTGGTACCCCGCAGGTCGTGGGTGAAAAGCAACCTCGGTGTCAGACTGATGCCACCGAGAACGCCCTGATAGGTCAGTGCTCCCCCCAGCCGGTACCCCCAGGAGTCCGCCGAAGGTGCCTCAGTGGCCTGCAAGGGCAACTCGTTGCGGCCCGGCATATCGTGCACGTGCACCCAGGCGATATCGGCATTGGCAACGGTCTGGGCGGCGCCGAAGCGGGGCCCGAACAGTTGGGTGAGCCCCACGGTGGCCTGGGTGCGGTCCAGCTTGACGAATCCCTTGACGCGCTGCTCGGCACCGAACACCCCAAGGCTGCTGCCTGCATCGCTGAACTGGATGGGCGTCAGCACCGCCGCGAACACCTGGTTCAGGTCGATCTGGAAAGGATAGTTGCGGTGATGCGAGACTTCGCCGGAGACCAGCATCCCGCGTTTGAGCGTGGCGGTGTTGAAACTCAGCCCCACCATGGTGATATCCTCGGGATACTCCAGTTGGTAACCGGCCTGGTTGGCGTACTGGCTGGTGGTCAACGCCTCGGCCGTTTGTGCGGCTGCATCGGCGGCTTCGGCCGGCGTCAGACCGGTCGAGAGATAGGGTGACACCAGTGTTGCCGCCAGGGCGTCGACATCCGCCTGAGTGGTCCCATCGACCACGGCCTGACTGGCTGTCAGTCCGTTCACCAGCGGCAGACGGCTGTGGTAGCGCACCAGGTGAACAGAGATCTTGGCGGCATTGGTGCCCGGCAGAAACGCGGTCACGGTAACGCCGAACTGGCCGCCATCGCTGGGTGTGTCGCTGCCGCCGTTACCGGGCAGCTTGAAGAAATCCGGATCGAAGCCTAGCGTGCCGGGCGGCAGTGCGAAGGCGGCGTCCAGGTCCGTACCCAGATCCGAGAACCTGCCGGCGCCGAGCATGGCCACGTTGAGACCATCCCCGCCGAAGAGATCATTGGTGGAAAAATAGGAGCCCACCGGCGGCAAGCCGACCCGCTTCCATTCGTACTGGTAGTAAGCCTCGACGGCAACGTTCTTGGTGAAGTTGGCCGCCCCCCACAGCATGCCCTGAGGGATGAGGACGTCACGGGCCGGCGTCGCCGGTTGGTTGAGCGCTGACAGATCGAGCGGGTTGATGATGTCGATGCCGTCGCGGATAAAACCACTCTCCCCCCAGTTGACCACCTGGTCCCCGAGGCGAAACAATAGCGGGATACCGCCGACCGTGTGCTGCATGGAGACATAGTGGTCGAGCAGGTCGGCATCCTTGCCCAAGATATCCTTGCCGTCGTCACTCAGCGGCGTACGTGCACGGTCGTCCTCCTGGTTTTCGTAATCGTAGAAAGCAAAACCGCGGACATAAGCACCGAATTGCCGCCACGCCAGTATAAGGTCGGCGTTGAAGCGCAGGGCGTTTGAGAGTACACCCTCGTTGTAGTTGAGCGTGCCGTCGTCATTGTTGGCCGATGCACGCCGGCCACCGTTGGCGATGGCGACCAGTTTCTTGTCAGCGTCATCGACCCGCACGCCCAGGCCATAGGCCGCGGTCAGGTCCAACAGGCCATCCACCTGACCCACGCGGAAGTCAGCAGACCGACACGGCGGGGCAAGCAGATTCGCCGCCGTCAGCGCAACTGCGAACAGCCATCGGAGGTTCACCGAGGTTACTGACGACGAAATATTTTTCGTTGAAATTCCGAGATGCACGCGGAGTTTCTATCACATCACTCGAAATATTGGTAGCCAGTCGATCGAAGGGCGTCGCTCCAGTAAGCGGAGCGTCGGGCAAGAAAAAAGCCGGTACAGAGACCGGCTTTTTTCCTTTTTCGGGTGTCACAGCTACTCAGACGTCTGCATGGATTCTCCCGTTTCGCTGACCGCCTCGCCTGCCTGCTGCATCTTGTCACCGGTGTATTCGATGGCTTCTCCGGTCGCCTCTTTGGTTGCTTGTGCGGCATCGCTGGCGACCTCACCGGCCTTCTCCAGCGTGGTCTGAGTGTCATCACTCTTTTCACATGCGGTTAAGAAACCGCTCATCACCAGAGCAGTGATAACAAGAAAACGGTTCATAATCTTACTCCTCTCTGAGTTGATTCTTCGATGGCGCTGAGTCCTGAGCATTGAGCCTTAGTGCATTTATCGCGCCTGGGGCGCGCCATGTTATCCAGTTCGCTAGGTAATGCAAGTAAGGGTCTCGCATGTGACAGATTAGTGACGTCGAGCGGCGCACGGACATCACCCACCAAGTCGACACAAGCTATTGAATAAAATAACTTTTACCAAAGAACTGCCGAGCCGGGCAATTAGTTGCGCCAGGGTCATTCCGATTTGCGAAAAGTGGATAAATCCGGCGCCGAGGTTTGGTTTAGTATAATACACAGCGTCGCCACGACGCGCCGTTGGCCAGGTCGGACGAACGCACCTGGACAGCGCGTTCGTCCGAGCGAACCCATAAGCAACCGCAGTCTGATAGTCACCGCTCAACCGCTGCCGCCGAGCAGCTCGGGTGACAAGCGACCTTGCCCGGTGACCGTCAACAACAGAGGAGGACTCCGGTGGTCCTGAGATCTCAAAACAAGCCAGCAGCCCCGGCTGAACGGTTGTAAAAACATGATCAGTTCCATACTTTCCGCCCGCTGGTTCAAAATCTCCGCGGTGGTCGTTGTTATCGCTGTCGGCATTCTGATCGGGCTTCCATTTCTCATTCAGCAGCAGGCGCGCATATGGCTCGAGGAGAACGGTGGCGAGAGGGTCGTTATACGCGACGTGGACTTCAACCCTTTCACCGCCGAACTGGTGTTGGAGGATCTTCTTATTGAGGTTGAGGATCACCAGCCGCTGCACTTTGATACTGCCCGGCTCGAACTCGAATGGCTGCCATTGATGAAGAAACACATCGATGTGCAGGCGATCGAGTTGCAGGGCTTTTACCTTCTGGTCGATAACAAAGACATTCTTCGCATTGGCGGTATCCTGCTGCCCACCGCCGAAGCGGAACCGCAGGCACCACAGGCAACGGAAGAAACATCCCACTGGCTCGCCGGCATCAATATGCTTGCCTTGAAAGACTTTACGCTCGTCTACCGCGACGCAGCTCTGGATCAACGGGTCTACATTGATTCCCTGGAACTCAGCGGACTCAGGCAATGGGATCCCCAGGCACCCGCAGCGCTCGCTTATCGGGGCGCGGTCAACGAAGCGGCCGTGCAACTGGAGGCGAAGATGATGCCATTCGCCGAAACCCCCACCTACGAGGGCACGATCTCCGTCGACAAACTGTCCCTCACCGACTTCGAAGCACTGGCGAAGCCAGCGCTCAACAAACTTGCTGGCTTGCTCAGCGTTGACGGCAGTTTCGAAGTGGAAATGGATGGCGAGGATATTCGCGTCCGCGAAGCCGGTACGCTGGAAATAGAAGCTATCACTATCGGGCAGGAAAAAATGGCATTGAACAACCAGTCACTCGGCTGGGATGGCGACATCGAGCTCACCTTCAACACAGCCTCATCACACACCCGGGTGAAGAGCGAGGGCCGGCTGAAAGTCGAAGATACTGAGGTTGAAGACGAGCAACAGAAGCTGGCCAATCAGTTGCTGGCCTGGGATGGCACAGCGGATGTCGCGTTGGACACGGAGGCAGGAAAGACTCAGGTTAACGCCAAAGGCGAGCTGAAAATCGAGGACAGCAAGGCGGAACAGGGCGCGCTCAAACTCGCCAATCAACTGCTGGCCTGGGATGGCACGGCGGAAGTCAGATTGGACACACAGGCGGGAAACACTCAGGTCAACAGCGAAGGCGAATTGAGAATCAAGGAAAGCAACATCGAACAGGGAGCAGATAGGCTCGCCAACCAACTGTTGATCTGGGCTGGCACCACGCGCCTTGCACTCGATTCCGCATCCTCGCAGACTCTCGTCAACACCAAAGGCAAGCTGTCCGTCGAGGACACTACTGCTGAGCACGCCATGGGCCTGCTCAGCAGCAAGTCGCTGACCTGGGAGGGCGTCACGGATCTGGCTCTGAATGACACCGCTGCGCAGACCAGTGTCAACAGCGAGGGAAAACTGAGCTCGGCTGACCTGTCAACCAGGCTCCAGGAACGGCCACTGAAACTCGAATACCAGAAACTGGATGTCGACCTGCTTTTTTCCTATGCAGACAGCGAACCGCAGGCGAAACTGTTGCTGAATTCGGAGCTGCTGGTGTCCGGGCTGAATCTGTTTGCGCCGGAGAAACAGATCGACATCGTAAGTGCCCGCAAGCTGCAGCTGGCAGGGCTCGAGGTAGAGGGTCCGGCAAAAGTCTCGGTGAGGGAAATAACGGCAGATAGCCTGGATCTCGGACGTTCGCTGCAACAGCAGGAAATCGCCGTCGAGGATGAGCAGCGTGGACTGTTTCATGTCGAGAAGCTGCTGATTACCGAGTTCTCCCATATCGACGGTTTCACCGCCGTCGATAGCATCCTGGAGGAGGACGCACATGCCGTCTATCACCGCGATAAGGAAGGCAAATGGAACGTCGTCACCCTGCTGGAAGCCCTGGCGGCTGAAGACAAACCCCTCGCGGAGGGCGCCGATGGCGAAGGAGACAGAGAGACAGCGGAAAAACCCGATGCAGTAGCTGGAGAAAAAGCCAAGCAGCGAACTTCCACAGATGACTCGCCACCAGCGGCCGATGCTCCGCCACCGATCGCGGTCAGACGTATCGACATTTCCAAGGGCAGCTCCCTGACCATCTATGACGAACACGTAACTCCGCCTTTCAAGACGACATTGACGATCAATGAACTTTTCCTGGAAAACCTGGATGGGCGGAATCACGACCAGGCAGCCACCATCAAGCTGGACGGTCGTTTTGACAAACACGCCAGCATCAAGGCGACGGGAGCAATCAAACCCTATCTGCAGCCAGCGGAGATGAATATTCAGGGCAAGCTGGAAGCCATCGGACTGCCCCCCCTGTCACCCTACACCACTGATAGCATGGGCGTGATGATCGACAGTGGATCACTGGACGCTGACCTCAAGCTGGTGAGTAAGGATCAACTGATGAAAGGCGAGGCGGTGCTGCTGATGCATCAGCTCTCCGTCAAAGGCACGGACAGCAAGGATGGGCTGCAAAGCGCCATACCGGTCCCGCTGGACATGGCCCTGAATATCCTGCGCGATAAGAATGACACCATCAAGCTGAAGATTCCCATCGAAGGCGACGCCAATAATCCGGATTTCGATGTCACAGATGCGATCACCACTGCAGTCGCAAAGGGCGTATCGGCCGGCGCCACTTCTTATCTTGTATATGCCCTGCAACCCTATGGCGCCATGGTCGCGGTCGCCAAGGTGGCCGGTGAACAGGCCAGCAAGATCCGCCTCGACCCGATTGTGTTCGAACCGGGCCAGGCAAACCTCGACGACAGCGACCGGGATTACCTGTCCAAGATTGCCAAGGTCCTGAAAGAACGGCCCAAAATCGCTGTAAAAGTGTGTGGTGTGGCGGTTCAACAGGATATCGCTCACATACAGCCACCGCCGGCGAAGACCACAGAGCAAAGCGGTGACAAGGCGGCGCCTGGCAGCAAAACGGCGCCTCCCGCCGCGCCGCCGCCAGTGGACGAGCAGAAGCTCACCGCACTGGGCGAACAGCGTGCCGCCAGTGTCCGCGATTACCTGGTGGAAAATTTCAAGATCCCGGCGAACCGGCTGACGGGGTGTCAGACCCGCCTGCAAACCGACCGGGCCGATGCCAAACCGCGGACAGACCTGTTACTGTGAACACATCAGATCTGGCTGTGGCTTCTCAGGATCTGCAGCAGCAACTCGCCATCCTGCTGACTGAGACCATGCCCTCCCGGCGTCACGATTTTGCGTGCCCTCCCCCTCAGTGCCGCCACCTGGTTCATGTCCTGGCTCCAGGCCGGCACCACCAGATCACCCAGATTCAGCAGGCCGTCGTCATTGCGGACGATGGCAACATAGAGTGAGGCAGGGTGCTCTTGACGGTTCAGCCAGAACAGCAGGCTGCCC
>Ga0209536_100011213_pt1 | contig 13150 bp, 11 predicted proteins | sample DeeMarSeWOR28_12_FD_187461 | JGI IMG/M metagenome (GOLD analysis project Ga0209536, IMG submission 187461) | Marine sediment microbial communities from White Oak River estuary, North Carolina - WOR-2-8_12 (SPAdes) (version 2) | ecosystem: Environmental > Aquatic > Marine > Intertidal zone >...
CCTGCCGTGCGACTGGGCGCGGAGATCGGTCTGTCCCGGGTCTACGTGAAGGACGAGGGACTGAATCCCACCGGCTCGTTCAAGGCGCGGGGGCTGGGCATGGCGGTCTCGAAGGCTCACGAGCTGGGCGTGCGCGAGGTCTCGATCCCCTCTGCGGGTAACGCGGCGGGAGCCATGAGCGCCTATGCCGCCCTGGCGGGCATGACCTCCCACGTTTTCATGCCGCAGGATGTGCCGCGGCCCTTCATCTCCGAATGCAAGGCCCTGGGTGCACAGGTCACACTGGTGGACGGCCTGATCACCGACTGTGGCAAGGTCGCCGCCGAGGGCGTGAAGGAGCACGGGCGCTTCGACCTGTCCACCCTGAAGGAGCCCTACCGGCTGGAGGGCAAGAAGACGATGGGTTACGAGGTGGCCGAGCAGATGGACTGGCAGCTGCCCGACGTGATCATCTACCCCACCGGCGGTGGCACCGGGCTGGTGGGCATGTGGAAGGCCTTTGCCGAGATGGAGCAGCTGGGCTGGATCGACTCGCGCCGCCCGCGCATGGTCTCGGTACAGTCCTCAGGATGTGCGCCCATGGTGAGAGCCTTCCAGGAGAACACCGAGTTCGCCGCACCCTGGCAGGATGCGACCACCATCGCCGACGGGCTGCGGGTGCCGGCCGCCGTGGGGGATTTCCTGATCCTCCGTGCCCTGCGCGAGAGCCAGGGCACCGCGGTGGCGGTGACAGATGACGCGATGATGGCGGGAACCAACCTACTGGGTCGCACCCAGGGTATCTTCGCCGCCCCGGAGGGCGGCGCGGTGGTCGCCGCCTGTCAGCACCTGCTGGAGGACGGCTGGCTCCAGCCAGACGCGTCGGTGGTGCTGTTCGTCACCGGCAGCGGACACAAGTACGAACATCTGTGGGCTTGAGGGGAAGCGACCGCTCGCACGACGCGTGTTCAGACGTGTGAAAATCTCCATTACCCGCTTGGCACGGGGCGAGCGCGCATCTACCTGGATCAGATCGGGGGACGGTTACCCTCGCCGTAACCAGTCATCTCCACGTAACCCAGACCCGACGGTTCGCCGCTGCCTGCGGACCAGATCTGCACGGCCCCCTCCCAGTAGTGCAAACCCGCTGCACGTCGACTGACATTCTCCTGGGCTGGCAGCAGCGCCTCGATGCGCAGCTGCAAGCCAGCTGCGGGCAGTTCCAGGCGCCACGCAACTGGATACTCGGCCTGGGTCTCTGCACTGCGCCAGGTCGCAAGCGACTGCAACTGCCACTGGTCGGGAGCCAAATGCCGCACCCGGCCGTCTGTCTCGACCAGCGTCCCCCGGCCGAAGTCGACATCACCCTCGGCATCGCGCAGGTGGTAAAGCATGACCTCTCTCCCATCTGCCAGCTGCAGGCTGAACCAGTCCCATCCCACCTGGTCACGGTCCAGCTGGTTCGAGCCGAATTCGCGATCGAGCCAGCTCTGACCCGTGACCTCCCAGGTCTGCCCGCCCAGCTCGAGCGTGCCCGAGGTTTCGAGGCGAGTGAAGCTGTAGTACTGACTGGCGCTGGTCGGCTGACGACCCTTGCGGCTGTAACCATTGGGACCGTGCAGCACCAGCGGCTTGGCGGGCGACACGCTCAGTGCGAAGGCCATCTGCTGCGCGGCATCACGCATCGAGAAGGCGAAGCCCTCGTTGGTGCACACAATTTTCCAGACACTGTCCGTACCGGCCGGTGCCCGGGCCCAGGCGATCACGCTGTCGCCAGGAACACCGAATCCGCCCAGCAGCGGTATCGCCCGGTGCAGCAACTCGCTGAACACATGGCGCTCGCTGTGCAGATCGGTGATCGAGGCATGCCCCATGATCAGGTCGCCGGTCATCCACTGCGAGGCCGACGCCGGCGGCTCGGGCACCAGACCGACACGGAACAGGGTGAACTGATAGCCGAAGCGGCGCGCGGGATCATCCTTCGCGGCCAGATGTCCAGTCACGTACCACCACTCGGTACGGTAACCGGCGTGCGACCAGTGATCGTTCGGGAATGACCACACATAGTCAGGCCGCGCCGCCAGCCAGGCAGAACTGTCAGCTTCTGCCTGATCGGGAACCTGACGACTTCCTGCGGTCACCGCCATGGCTACCATCAGCAGTATCCCGACAAACGCGAGCCGCGGGGACCGGGCAAGCCACCCGGACCTTGCCCGCCATCGGAAGCACCCTCGCAGCCGTGAGCAGCCCAGCCAGCTTGTCATCTCACAGGTCCTCCCGGCTCAGCTCCCGGGCCGGCGTGCGGCTCGCCCGGACCGCAGGATAGATACTGGCCAGAACCGCCGCCGCCAGGATGGTGACCATCTCCTGCAAGAGGGCTCCCCCCGGCCAGGCCGGACGGATGGTCCAGCCGAAGTAGGCACGGTTGATCAGGAAGATGAGAATGGCGGCCAGGGTCGTACCACCCGCTAGACCGAGACCCAGACCCAGCAGGCCCAGACCCAGGCCCTCACCCAGGAAGATCCGAAAGATCTGCCGGCGCAGCGCGCCGAGCGAACGGTAAAGGGCCAGTTCAGCCACGCGCTCACGGGCCAGTATGATCAGGGTCAACGAAATGCCGCTGGTGGCGATGAGCAGGGCCATGGCCTGCAGGATACGCGTGATGGCAAAGGTCTGGTCAAAGATGTCCAGGATGTCCGTCCGCAACCGCTGGTTGCTGCGGATCACCAGCGGCCAGTGACGAAAGCGTGCCCTGAAGCGGTCGACGACCTTTTCCACGTCCTCGCCCGGGTGCAGGTAGAGCGCGAGGTTGTTCACCGGTCCGGGCCCGAACAAACGCTCCAGGGTGGACAGGTGCACCAGGGCAGATCCACTCTCGTTGCTGTAATCGTAGCTGATGCCCGCGATGGCCAGGTGGGTCACACCAGCGGGTGTGACCACGGCCAGGGAATCCCCGACCGCCAGGCTTTCCTTGCGCGCCAGCGGTTCGCTGATCAGCACCGCGCCTTGCTGTCTCAGGCGGCGGAACACCTCGTGGATCTCGCCCACCAGCAGCGGTCGCCGGTACCGGGGCTGCCGGTGGTCCATGGCCAGGCCTGCGAAGTTTATCCACCGCTCGCCCGTCTGGACCCGCAGCTGGCGCAACCACTCGCTCGACTCGACGGCGGGGTCAGCCCGCAGGCTGTCGAGCAGGGCCGACTCCAGGACCGCTTCCTGCCCCCCGCGCACCCACGACTGGGTGGTGATGTAGACATCGGCGCGCACGGAGCCCTCGATCCAGGTCTCCAGGGTGCTGCGGAAGCTCCCGATGAGCAGGGTGATCCCCACCAGCATGCTGACAGCCACGGCCAGCGCTGCCAGCGCCACCGCGGTGGTCTGCAGACGCAACATCAGGTTCTTCAGGCTGTAGGCAAAGCCAATACCGCTGACCGGTAGCCAGCCGCAGAACAGACGGATGAACAGCGGGGTCAGCAGCGGCAGCGCGACCATGGTCATGAAGGCCAGCAAGAAGCCGCTCCAGCGTACATCCCGACCCCAGACCAGGAACCAGCCGAGGGTGATCAGGGCGAGGGCGACGGCGGTCACTGCGAGGCGCACCGTCACGTGACGGGTCCTCTCGTGCAGTGTGAAGGCGGCCAGCAGAGAGTGGGTATCACGCCGGCTGATATCGACCGCCGGCAAAGCGGCTCCGGCCAGCGCGCCACCGATCCCGATGACCACGGCCAGCAGGTACAGGGTAGCCGACAGGCGCAGCGAATCGATCTCCTGGAGCAGATATATGTTGCTGAGAGTGGCGCTGACCACGTGGACGTTGCGGGTCGCCACCCAGTAACCCAGGGGCAGGCCGATGACAGTGCCGACCAGGCCCAGCAGAACGGCTTCCGCCAGGATCAGAGCCAGCACCTGCCGGGTCGAGGCGCCCAGCGAGCGGATCAGGCCGAACTCCGCCCGTTGACGCACCAGGGAAGCCTGCACGCTGCTGTAAACCAGGAAAATCCCGACGAACAGACTGATCAGACTCAGTGCCGTCAGGTTCAGACGAAAGGAGGCCAGCAGGCCGGCTGCATCCTGCTCCCGCTGCTCAGGGGTGACAACCCGTACCGTCGGTCCCAGACGTTCGAGAAGACGCGAGGTCACCTCGTCCAGCACCGCATCCGGGGCCAGCCTGACATCGATCTGGTGCAGCCTGCCAGGCTGGCCGAGCAGACCCTGGACCTGGGCGATGTCCATGACGGCCAGCTTGCGGCTCGCCAGGGGTGCATACGCCTGAAAATCCACGAGGGCTCCAACGATCAGCTCCGCCGTGCGGCTACCGCTGCTGACCCTGACCGTGTCTCCCTCCTGCCACCCCATCTCGGTTGCCATGGCGGGAGTCACAGCCACCCACCCCGTCGTGGTCATGGCACGCGCCAGGACCGCGTCCAGGCTGCCGCTCTGTGGATCCGCGGGCGAGCGGGAAGGCTTCCCGTGCTCCCCACCCTCAGGATCGCTGCGCACCGGTTTCAGCGGCATCTGGGCCGCCGCAAACAGGTCGATACCCACCACCTCGAGGAAGGTCTCCGGATCCGCGGCCAGGCTGACGTCGACCCGGTAAAGGGGCCAGGCGACCGCCACGCCGGCCTCGGCCAGGACCTCGGGAAAGATCTCCTCGCGCAGAGTGGGAGTGCGCCCGAAGATGCTGAAATCGGCGTCACCGCTCACCGCCTTCACACTGCCCACGAACGCCGCCAGGGAATTCTGATTGATTATCTGGATGCACAGCACCGAGGCCACGCCTAGAGCCACCCCACCGACAGTCAACAGGTACAGGCTCTTGCCGGCCCTGATGCGGGCCAGCAACGTCCTCAGGAAGAACCTCGTCACGACATCTCCAGCATTCCGCTGTGGAGCTGCCAGACCTGGTCGGCAAGTCCAGCCAGCTGTCGGCTGTGCGTCACGTAGATCAGGGTGCTGCCCTCCTGCCGGGCCAGGTGCAGGAGCAGATCCATGACCCGCCGGCTGTTATCGTCGTCCAGGCTGCCGGTGGGTTCGTCGGCGAGCACCAGGCGCGGCTTGCGCAGTAGTGCCCGGCAGATGGCTACCCTCTGCATCTCGCCGCCACTGAGCTTCTGCACCGCGTCGTTCGAACGATCGCTCAATTCCACCCGGTTCAGAAGTTCACTGATGCGGTAATCGATTGACCGGTCGGGGTTGCCTGCAATCCAGGCCGGCAAGGCAACGTTTTCCCGGACACTCAGGTGAGGCAGTAGGTGAAAGAACTGGAACACGAGACCAATGTTTTCGCGGCGCAGCAGCGTGCGGGATCGCTCGGAGAGGGTCGCCAGGTCAAGGCCATCCAGAACGACCCTTCCCGCCGACGGCAGGTCAATGCCTGCCGCCAGGTGCAGCAGGGTCGACTTGCCACTGCCACTGCGCCCGACAATGGCCACGATCGCACCCTCGGATATCCGGAAGCTGACCTCGTGCAGGGCCACCAGATCCTGTCGTCCCGCCTGGGCAAAGGTCTTGGTAACATCATGGAATTCAAGGATATCCTGGCCCATTGCCGCCACTGTCCTCCCCGGATCGCCACACACAATCACCGCCAGGCGTTTCTGGCAGGGCTCCGATTATGCACCATCTTCTCTATATTTGGCAACAACTTAGAAAATGTTCAATAAATGTACAGTAAATTCGTTGACAATCTATAAATTTGTTGTACATTCTTTGTGTCACAAGCCAAGCCGCGCTGAAAGTACAGACGCGTTGCCAATAGAGCGAACGGGACAGCAAAAGAGAACGAGCGAGGCCGGTACGAGGGGATGCGACAGCCAGGATCTTCATCGGAGGCGGGCTTCAAGAAGATCCAACCCGTGCAGGCTTCGCTCCACAAACAACGAGCATGATTACCGAGTAACGAAGAACGAGAACAAGGAGATGGAATCATGATCACCACCAATGCAAACGAGAACAAGAGCGTGCCCAACGTCAAGTACGTCGTGGATGGCAACGGTAAGGGCTGGATCTGCAATGCCAGTGTGGATGATAACCAGGACCTGCAAGGCCAGGGCTGCGTGTCCGCCGACGAGTGGCCTTACGACCGGATGTTCGGTGGCTAGGACCACCACTGTCACGACAACCCGGCGTCTGGTACGGCAAGACGGATGTCCGGGTCCAGGGCCCCTACCGGTCCGAGCAGGGAGGGGCCCTGACATAATTCTCCACTGTGCTTATTAATACATTAACGGGGTCAATGACTCGTCGTGATCACAGCCAGAGGCAACTCATCCGGGGGACATCAGCCATGACCGATCGTACCTTACCCATGTTTCCCCTGCCCGACTTCTTTGTATTCCCCGGCACTCTCGTACCCCTTCACATATTCGAGGAACGGTACCGTCAGATGGTGGGTGACTTGCTGGACACCGCAGGCCGCCTGGTCATGGCCAACATTCCCCGTCGTCACGCAAGTCAGGACCCAGAGTCGGCGGGAGTGAAGACCAAGGACCTCATAGAGGGCTCGCCCCCGGTGTTTCCCTACGGCAGCCTGGTCGAGATCGTGCACCATCAGAAACTGGACGACGGTCGCTACATGATCCTTTTGCTTGGCCTGTGTCGGGTGTCCATCGCGGAGGTGCCCAGTGAGCGGCTGTACCGCAAGGCGCGGATCGAGCGGTTGGAGCCCATACCTTGCAGCACCGAGGCGGAGCGGCGCCTGCGTCCGGCTCTGGAAGCGGCCGTGGAAGAGCGCACTCTGAACCAGGCCGAAATCGATGCGTCGACAAGCATCGAGAGTCTGACGGACATATTGTTGCAGTGCCTGAAGCTCTCACCGGCTCAGTTAGCCGAGGTCTTCGCCGAGCGCGACGAGTGCCGCCGTGCCGAGCGCGCCCTCTCCTGGCACTCCACCCCGGTCTGAACCGGTCTGCCTCAGACCACGTCGACCGCCACGAGGGTCACATCGTCCTGCAGAATCCCACCCGGGCACCATTGTCGAACCGTAGCGTGAATCGCCTCGAGACTAGCCTCGAGCGGGTGATCCTGCAGGCGGATGATTTCCTGCAGCAGGCGTTCATGACCGAGCTCCTGGTCACTGGCGTTGGTGGCCTCGAAAGCCCCGTCCGTGTAGAGGAACAGACGGTCTCCCGGGGCGAGCTGCACCTTCGCCTCCTCGAATTCAAAATCGTCGAGCACGCCGATGGGCAATCCCCGGGCCGCTGGACATATCTCGGCACCACGCATGTTGACCCGGAGTGGCGGTGGGTGGCCCGCTGTTACGTAGATGAACTCCCGGCTCTTCACGTCGAGAACGCCGTAGAGCATGGTGAAGAAGCGGCCGGTTTCTGGGTCCGCTCGGAACTGGCGATTCAGGGCACTGGCGACGGTGGCCGGTGGAGCGACCAGGTAATCGGACTCGTTTGCCGGCGAGCGGATGAAGAGACAGGATCCCTCGGGCTGCGAGGAGAGCCAGCGGTTGAGGGAAGCGGACAGCAGTGCAGCAGGCACGCCATGCCCGCTGACATCGAGCACACAGAGCCCGATATGACGATCATCGAGGCGCAGCAGCGTCAGCCCGTCACCGGCGAGATGCTGGCAGGGCTGGAAGGTCCAGGCGAACTGGAAGCCCTCCAGCTGAGGAATCGTGTGGGGCAACCAGGCCCGCTGGATCTTGACGGCCTCGTCCAGGTCCTCTTGCAGGCGGGCGTTAGCTGCCTTGAGCTCCTGCTGGGTGCGCCGTAAAGCGGCCTCCGCCTCGCGCCGCTCCGTCACATCGGACTGGATCCCGATGAAATGGGTGACGGCACCCTTGGGATCGCGCAGCGGTGAGATGGAAAGACGGTTCCAGAAGGGCCGGCCATCGCGCCGATAATTGAGGATCTCCACCGTGCAGTCGCGCTCCTCGCGCAGGGCAGCTCGGATCTCCTCGACAGTGGCTGGATCCGTTTCCGCGCCCTGCAGGAACTTGCAGTTGCGCCCGAGGGCCTCGCCCGCCGGGTAGCCGGTCAGTCGCTCGAATCCCTCGTTGGCGTAGATAAGGGGCCGTCCCGGCAGCGTAGCGTCGGCGATGGTGATGCCTTCGGCCGTGGAATCCAGTGCTCTATCCTTCAAGACGAGCCAGCTGGCGGTTTCGGATTTCGGATCGGTCGGGGTCACGGTGAGGGCCTCCACCCGTTCAGACCGGACCGGAGACCCAGGACAGGATCCTGGTCCACCGTCCGTTATGGCAGGACGGGAACACCATAACCAAAAATGGCCGCCTGGACAAACGCAGGTCGCCGTTCACTCCGCGCGGAGAGCGTCGATCGGGAAGAGCAAGGAGGCGCGACGCGCTGGGTACACACCGAAGAACAGGCCGACCGACAGTGAGACAACCAGAGCCAGCCCCGTGAAGTCCAGGGGGATGACCGTGTGCCAGCGCGTCGTCCAGCCCACAACGGCGGACCCGAAGACTCCGAGAAGAACCCCGATCAGGCCTCCTACCAGCCCCTGGATCAGGGCCTCGGCCAGAAACTGGACGAGGACATCGGAGCGCCGGGCACCGACCGCCATGCGCAGGCCGATCTCGGAGGTCCGCTCGCGTACGGCGATCTGCATGACCGCCAGGATCCCGATGCCGCCCACGAAGAGCGAGATCGCGGCGATGGCTGTGATCAGGAGCGTGAACGATTCCGTCGCCGTCTGCTCCGCCTCTATGGTCGTGATCTGGTTCTGGATCGTGAAATCGTCGGGGCGACCGTCGGCCTCCATGCGATGTCGTTCGCGCAGGATCTGGCGGATCTCGGCCTCAGCACGTTTCATCGTCTGGCGCCGCGTGGCCTGGACATAGATGTTGTCGATGTGGTTCTGGTTGAACACCCGGCGCAGCGCGGTGCGCAGGGGGATGATGATCTGATCGTCCTCGTTGGCTCCGTCAGGCGTGATTCCCTTGGGCTTGAGCACGCCTACGACCTCGAAGGGAATCTTCTCGATCCGGATGATCTCGCCGAGGGGGTCGTCTTGCACGAAAAGGTTTTGTGCCACGGCCGCCCCGAGCACCGCCACCCGCTTGGCCGCTTTTTCCTCTTCCGGCCAGAAGAAGCCACCCCTGATCACCTTGAAATTCCGGATCTTCAGGTAATCCGGTGTTGTGCCCAGCACCTTGGTCTGGAGCGTCGAGGTTTCATGCTTGACCTGCAAACGCTTGTGCTGCGCCGGGGCGACCAGGGCCACAGCAGGGCACTGCTCAAGGATCGCCTCGCTGTCAGCCCGGGTCAGGGTGGCCAGATCGCCGCTGTCGAAACGTCCACCGCCAAAGGCCTGCGGTCGCTCCGCGCTGACCACGAGCAGGTTGGATCCCATTTCCTGGATGATCCGCAGCACCTCTTGCTGGGCACCTCTGCCGACTGCGACCATGATGATCACAGCGGCCACCCCGATGGTGATGCCGCTCAGCGCCAGGATCGTACGGAGCCGGTGAGCAAACAGCGTGCGCCGCGAGAGCATGACGTTGCGGACGAGTTTCATCGCAACGCCTTGACGGGATCGAGTGCGGCGGCGCGGCGGGCGGGTATCAGGCCGGCAACGATCCCGATGAGCGAGGGGACCACGATCCCCAGGACGACCGCCTTGACCGGGATGGTGATCGGGATGTTCATCATCCCCGCCATGGCCCGCACTCCCCCGATGCCCACGATGATGCCGACCAGGCCACCGACGAGGGTGATGAGCATCGATTCCAGCAAGAACTGCAGCTGGATATCCCTGGCCCTGGCGCCCACCGCCTTGCGCAGGCCGATCTCGGCGGTCCGCTCACTCACGGAGATCAGCATGAGATTGGCGACCACCCCGCCGCCGACGAGCAGCGAGATCCCGGCCAGGATGGGCAGGAACAGGTTGAAGACGCGCAGCGCGCGCTGGACCATCTCCTTGACCTCGATCGGTGTCATGATGGAGAAGTCATCCGGCTCCTCACCGGTCAGATTGTGCCGGCTACGCAGTACTTCCCGCACCTGGTCGGTCACCTCAGCCATATGCTCCGGATCCTGGATCAGCAGCTTGCCGGCCACGATGTAATCCACGTTCAGGATGCGGCGCATCGCCGTGGTGATCGGAACGAAGATCTCGAGGTCACGGTTCATGCCGTGCGGATCGGGCCCGACGGTCTCGAGCACGCCGATGATGCGGAAGGGAATGTTGCTGATCCGGATCTGCTGGCCCAGCGGATCGGTATCGGGAAAGAGCTCGTCCACCACCGACTGTCCGACCAGCGCGACCCTGGCGTTGGTTGCCATGTGTTCATCGTTGAAGAACTCGCCCCGCGCCACGCCGCGGTTCCAAACCTCCGCCGCCCGGGGTGAGTGCCCCAGGATCCGCAGGCGTGCGCTCAGGTCGCGGTACTTGACCTCTCGTTCCGGCATCATCTGCATGGGGTCCCAGACGTAAATCAGTGGTATCGACTCGGCCAGCGCCTCGAAGTCGGCGATGGTGAGCGTGGTGACCTGGCCGTCGGTCTGGGGACGACCCATCATGCGACTGCCCCCGGCGCTGATCATCATGCTGGAAGCGTCGAATACCTTCTCGATGCTGCTCATCACCTTTTCCTGGGTGCCCCGCCCGATAGAAAGGATCAGCGTCAGGGCACTGATACCCACCAGAATGCCGAGCATCATGAAGAAGGTTCGCAGCTTGAAACGCTGCATGACACGAAAACCGCTGCGGATGATCCGGGTGGCCTTCATCCTGTCACCTCGGGAGGTGCCTCCGGGGCCGGCTGGCTGGCCAGGCTCCTCGACGCATCTCGCGGCGCGGTGACCGGGCTGTCCTCGACGATCTGTCCGTCGGAGAGACGGATGATCCGACGGGCGTGCCGGGCCAGTTCCTCGTCATGGGTCACCAGGACGATGGTCTTCTGCTGCCGGTTGAGCTCCTGGAAGATGGCAATGATCTCCAGACCGGCCCGGGAATCCAGGTTGCCCGTCGGCTCGTCGGCGAAGATGACGTCGGGTTCGTTGACCAGCGCCCGGGCTATGGCCACGCGTTGCTGCTGGCCGCCGGACAGCTCACCGGGGAAATGATTGAGTCGATCAGCCAGTCCCACCGCGGCCAGCGCCCGGCGGGCCGGCTCACGCAGATCGGAGCGGTTCGAGTAGACCAGCGGCAGTTCGACGTTTTCCAGGGCGCTGGTGCGTGGCAGCAGGTGGAACGCCTGGAAGACGAATCCGATCCTCTGGTTGCGGATGCTGGCCAGCGCGTCGATGCTCAGCCGACTCACTTCCTGGTCGTCGAAGAGGTAGGATCCCCGGGTGGGCTGGTCGAGCAATCCCATGATATTCATCAGGGTCGACTTGCCGGACCCCGAAGCGCCGACCACCGCGATGAACTCGCCCGCCTGGATCTGCAGGTCCACGTCCACCAGAGCCGTCACCTGCGTATCCGAACTGGTACGATAGACCTTGTGAATGCCGCTGAGTTGAATCACGGTTCTCCGATCATGACCGTCTCGCCCTCGGCCAGACCTTCCAGGATCTCGGTGTAGGTCTCGTCTCGCCAGCCCACCCGTACCTCGCGCTCCTCGATCTGCCCCTCGTTCTGAACCCAGACCAGGTACTTGCCCCGGTCGCGCCTGATGGCCTTGCGCGGCACCGCCAGTACGTTCTGACGAGTCTCGATGAAGATGGTCACGTTGGTGGTCATCTCGGGGCGCAGGATCCGGCCCTGGCGATCACCGATGCGGATGATGGTGATGTAGTTGACCACGGTATTCTGGATGACGGCGTTCGGATAGATCGACTGCACTTCGCCCGTGAACTCGGTCTCGGGATAGGTGTCGACGGTGAACACGGCCCCCTGCCCTTCGGTGACGCGCCCGATGTCGGTTTCATCGACATAGGCCCAGAGCTCGAGCCGCTCGAGATCGATGATGGTGACGAAGGTGGGGGTCGTGAAGCTGGCGGCGACGGTTTCACCCTCCTGGGTCGTCACGGATGACACCACCCCGGAAATCGGGGCGTGGATCTTGGTGTACGCGAGCTGGGTCTTCACGTAGACCACATTGGCCTCGGCTTCCTTGATCTTGAACTGGGCCAGGCGATAGGCTTTCTCGGCCGCCTCCAGCTCGTCGTGGGCGATCATCTCCTTCTCGGACAGTCCCTGCTTGCGCTGCAGTTCGAGTTCCGCGAAATCCAGTTCGGCACGGACCATGTTCAGCGCCGCCTCGGCCTGGGCCAGCTTGGCCTGCACCTCGACAGTGTCGAGTTCCGCCAGTAACTGACCCTGGCTGACGTGATCGCCGATTCCCACATGCAGGCGCTGCACGACGCCAGAGATGCGCGAGCCGACCCGCACCTCGGCGCCGACCATGGGCTTGATGATGCCGGTGGCGAGAACCGTCGAGCTGATGTCGCGTCGGGTGACTGTCGCCCGCGTCTGGTCCCGCTCGCTCTCCGGTGAGCGCTGGGGAACCGCGTTCAGGAAGGCGAATGTCGCACCGATGCCCAGCAGAAAGAGCAGGATGCCCAGTAGCAGCTTCTTCATACCACGACCTCCCGGCCCGGGCGGCGCATGCGATGAACAGGGTCCGAATATATCGATTGCCCGCGATCGGGACAAGTGGTAAACTATTATTTACTATGCCGTTAAACCTGGCCTGCCTGATCAATATTTTCCTGGCCGTCACCGCGCTCACGCTCTACTACATCGGCAGCAGGCGTTTCTACCTCGATTGTCATCCTTTTCTGCGAATTCTGTGGCTAGCCATTCTCATCGACGGCCTGACGGCCGTGCTGGCCTCCTTCGGAGTCACGCCCACCACGCAACTACCCTACTCCGATTTCGTCCCCTGGCGCAGCAAACTGTTCGTCACGCACGTCATCCTGGCCACGATCGGATTCTTTGGCTTCATCACGGTCGTGATCATCCTCATGACAAAGGGCACCCATCGACCCTACCCGAGACTGCGCCGCTTTCAGTACAGGATCTTGCTGCCCATCTGGCTCGTGGGTGAAGGGATCGCGCTGATGAATTCGCTGTTCAAGGTGCTGTTCCGGCTCCGGATCTACGACTACCTCTAGCGCGTCCTGCGCCCTGCCGTCGCCGAAAAACCATGATGTTCGCCGCGCCATCAGCAGGGTCGAAGCTGGTGCCTTGATAATCGGAAAGATGGCGGGCGAGGTGGAAGCCCGCTTCCTCGTGCAGGCGCTGATAGTCGCTGGCT
>Ga0209536_100011214_pt1 | contig 13148 bp, 8 predicted proteins | sample DeeMarSeWOR28_12_FD_187461 | JGI IMG/M metagenome (GOLD analysis project Ga0209536, IMG submission 187461) | Marine sediment microbial communities from White Oak River estuary, North Carolina - WOR-2-8_12 (SPAdes) (version 2) | ecosystem: Environmental > Aquatic > Marine > Intertidal zone >...
GGACGAGCTGCACCGTATTCTGGAAGTGCACGTTGTCGTCCATCATGCCGTGCATGAGCAGGAGCTTGCCCTTCAGCCCGCCCGCCTGCGTGACGGCCGAGCCGCGGCGATAGCCCCTTCGGTTCGCCTCCGGCAATCCCATGTAGCGCTCGGTGTAGATCGAGTCGTAGTGGCGCCAGTGGGTGACGCCCGATTTGACCACGGCGGCGTGGAAGACGTCGGGATGCCTGAGCACGCCCATGGCGGCCATGTACCCACCATAAGAGCCGCCACTGATTGCGATCCGTTTTGGATCAGCTATACCTTCCCGAATCAGGTATTGAACACCATCGGTGATGTCATGCTGCATGACTCCTGTTCCCCATTGTTTATTCCCTGCATTAAGGAATTCTTTCCCGAAGCCGGACGACCCCCGGAAGTTAGGCATGAATACTGCGTATCCACGGTTGGCAAGGAATTGGGCTACAGCATGGTATCCCCACGTATCGCGCGCCCATGGGCCGCCATGAGCATATATCACAGTAGGCAGGGCTTTTTCGGGAATCCCCTTTGGCAGGGTCAGATAAGCTGGGACCGTCAAACCGTCCCTGGTCTCATAACGAACCGGCTTCATCTCGGCCAGATGCTCAGACGGTAAATCAGGCCTTTGACGATAGAGCAGTTCGGCCTTATCTTTCTCGCGGTCAAAGATATAGACAGAACCAGGGTCCACATCCTGTGAGATCGAGATGACCCAAGTCTGTTCGTCCTTGGTCATACTGGACATCCCTATATTCCCTTCGCCGATCTGTTCTAGAAGGATTCTGAAATCTTCCTCAAAGGATTCATCCTTAAAATAGAGTCGAAGCCTGTCTCCCACATACACGGTTACGAGCAACTTATCAGTCAGATCGGAGAAAAGGGCCCCTCCAAAGTCCACTTCGTCCAGAGGATCCTTTTCAATGAATTCGGTTTTTCCGGTTGAAAGATCAAACAGTTCCAATTGACTTTTATCGATCCCGTCGCCCTTGTTTGTGACTAGATAGAACTGGTTTCCATCGGCTGTGAAACGGAGGGGGTTGACTGATTCCTCGGAACTAACAGAATAGATGGATATCAGGTTCTCTCCATCCAGCTTCAGTATCTCTGTTCCACCATCCTGGGTCAGGCGAATACCCAGCCGCAAAACTCCTTTTTGATCGGTCATCCAGCTGGCGACATTCTCGTTATTCTGACGTATCAGGGTTCTTTCTCCTGTTGTGAGATTGATACGATACACATCGTGTAATTGGGGATTCCTGTCATTTAATCCTACAATGATCTCATTGGGTGTATCTCTTGGTACTGCGATAATCGTCGCCCGAACCTTTTCAAGGGGTGTCAGATCTCGCGCCGGTGGGATCGGATTGCCCGGCACAGTTGGATCGACAGCATAGACCCGGAAATTCTCATCTCCCAACTTATCCTGAGCATATAAGAGATACTTACTGTCCCGAGCCCAGAAATAGGAGGTCACCGGACGGGTTTCATCACCGGTAAGAGGACGCGCTTTGTCAAAAGGTTCACTCCGTTCCTTTACCCAGACATTTCGTACATTGTTGTAGGGTCTGATAAAAGAGACGAATCGGCCGTCCGGTGAGATCTGTGCGCCGGATATTTCAGGATCTCCGAAAAACAACTCACGATCCAGCAATGGGGGGACTTCAGAACAAGCCTGTATCGCGAACAACAATACAATCGAAAGCAATATGATGCGCTTCATAAGATACCCTCCCGTTTTAGGTTATTGGTTCGTTATGCTGTCATATTATCGATGTAGGTGTTAATGTGGTTAAAAAACGCCTGGTGCTTGGTGTCGTTACGTCAGATATGTTGAAAGGTTCATTTTATTGATGAGAGGTCTAATTAATTGAGGATGAAGTATAGAGATTCCACCCTTTTCTGTCAAAGTAATAATGAATCCATGACATTCTCCGGAGAATCAGGCGGACCTCTCCCCTCAGATTATATTACTTCTTCAAAAACACATAATACTGATGAATATTCTCTTTCTCCTCAGACTAAAATCCATGAGTTTTCGGCTGCATATGATTGCTCCGGTCTTCTATTCCCATCCGGTTTTTGTTCCGTAGGGCAGGACCAGTCCGGTTGCTTCAATATCGTAGATTTTACCTTTTTTGATCTTGAAGAAGTGAATGGCAGGCATATTGAACGTCCCCTGAAATGCCGGTACGCTGTCCACTCCTGGAACACCCTTGAGCTTCATGGTTTTCAGCTTACTGTCATGATAGAGGTTGGAAAATCCCACAGCCAAGCCCTTCTGTTCGTCGATTACTAGCAGACGGCGGTTTCTGATTTCGGATATGTAACCCCATACACCTGCGGTGATCTGCCCTTCACATGTATTGGGTACAAGCGAAAGGGCCTTTGCCAGCTTCATCATTTCTGGGTCTACTCCCTCAGGTGGTGCAAAATCTCTTGGTGCTTCCCTGGGTTCAGGAAAATCCTCTTTCGTGCCTCCTACAGATATACCCCCATTCTCACGGCGTTGACATTCCAGGGCAAATGGGGCGAGTGTTCCGTCTTCGCCTGTTAGGGCATCATAGTAAGAAAGCCCGATATCGAGCATCTGATCTCTGGGAGTTTTATCTTCGGGAGCTATATCTTCTATAAGCCCGGGACGGGGTTTTTTCAGATTATGTATACTTATTTCATTACTCTTGACCACATGATGTTCGGCTTCGGATATTTTGCCCCGGCGTAGTGCAAGACGAACTCCAAGCAAAATATCCTCATTGTTGTTTTCCTTCATCATGACAAGAGCCGCCACCTGTTGATTTACAGGGTCGGCAGCATATACCTGAAATTCGGAAGGACCGCCGGAAGCAGTCTCCCACAGCCCGTATCCCACAGGAATCTCAGCGGTGTTCTGGGTGAACTTTACATACTTGTCAAAGGGGACGGCTGACGGATCATGGGCGACCAGGGCTGCCAGATAGTCTTTCATAAGTCTTACAAGACATTCACGATCGCAGGTCCCGGATGTATAGGCGAAAGAAGTTGTGGATAATAACGATATGAATACCAAGGCAATCCCGATGTGTTTTATTCTCATTTTAATTACCTCCCTTTGATATGTTTGTACGAGATCCGCACTGCACTGATAGCGGTTATCGAATAGACTGTATTTTATCCGACATCCCCTGCTCGTAGGGGCTCCAGCCGGAGTTCATTCCATAGGGGCATCTGTGAAAAATAGCCTCTATCCGTCGAATATGACCTTTTTCTATTCTAAAAAGTTCTGCAAGCTGCCAGGTCCAGTTCAGAGTGTCATGGTCAAAGAAACCAAAGGCAAATACGATCCCGCGCTCTCGGTCCACGGCTACGAATCGACGATCCCGGACTCTCGATATAAAACCCATAGTCCCCGACTCAAACTGTTCCTTACATCCCCAGTGTGATGAATACATGGTAGCCGTTTTTGGATCAGGCCTTGTCTGACCTTCCGGGACAGGAACATTGGTGGCCGGCATGCCGTTTTCAACACGATGACAGTCGTCCGTAAAGGGATAATACCCTTTGCCATGATCATTCTTCTGCAATCCCGAAAAGTAATAGTTAGCGGTCTTGATCATTTCCTCGCGGGAAGGCCGTTCCGATTTCGGTATCACTTCTCGATAGATTTTGTGGGGCTTTACCATGTCTTCAATCCTTTTTCCTACAGAGAACTCCCCCGTCATGCCCATGGTATCGCTGTCCGGACGAACAACAATCTGCTCTGCCTCTGTAATCAGGCCATTCATAATTCTCAATCGAACAGCCACAGCCACAAATGGGGCTTGACCCTGTTGATTGGCAACGCCTTCACGAGCCGTCCCGATGAAAGCCACTTGTTGTGTCTCTACATCAGGAACGTAAAACTTATAGTTACCCTTTCCGGACATATTCAGCCACAGACCCTCATTCCCTAGGGGGAGCCGCACGCCATTTTCAGTAAATTTGCAGTCCCGGGAAAAGAGCTCAAGGCTTGGGTTATTCTCGAGCATGGCGTCCATGTATTTGTCGACGACATTTTCCAGGCAGGCACGGTCGCAGGAACTGCTGTTCTCTTGAGCCTGAGCAAAACTTGGAAGCAGCGCCAAAACGACAATAATCGACAGAAATCTAATCCACATTGATACTCCTCCTTTCTGTTACGTCGAATCTAGGCGAGATTCAACCGGCAATTCGGGGCTTCACATAGATACAATTATTTGTAATTCCAGTGCATTTCACTTTTCGAGGATCCCGATGCAGTTTTCAGGGAATCCTTTAGACATCTCATCTCCTTGGAAAAAAGTGTCTCATCTAACGAGCAACACTTTTTGAAGACGATTCATTTTCTAGCACATTCTATTCCCGTTTCAAACCCGGTGCCGGTGTGATTATAGTTTTTCCGGTCACGGGATGTTCACAGTGAAAAGGGAGCACCTCATGATCAGGCCACAGAAGGGGTTTGATGTCGGTCAGTTCATCAGGACCATAGGGATCATCAGGATAGGTTGTCGTGCTGTTCGGAACAAAGTGGGGTGGAGTATAGGCCCATCCGTTTTCGTGAGTGGCATGCCATACCGGGCGGTAATTGAGCATTTTTATTCTCCACACACCATCAATCCGCACATATGCGTTTTCGTAGAGCGCACCTTCCCACCACTGCCGTGACACCATGGCGGGCCTGGGGTCTTTTTCATAATGGGTACCCGCCATCATCATGCATCGAAATCTGGCATTTGCTGTTTTCCTGTCAGGCGCCACATCGACAACGTCCTGCATCATGGGGTGATCCAGAAGAAACCCGAATACGGGGCCGTTCTTTCCACCGGTGAAACGTTCCCTGAATCCGTCGCAGTATGCGCGACGTATGCCGGCTTTGCCTTTGAAGACTCCCCCGAAAAAGTAGAACTCGCAATCGTCGGCATAGCAGTCCACGACTTCATCGTACATGCATTTGTCGAGAAAGTAACCATACAGATGATGCAGCCTTCTGATCGCATGTACATCCTCGAGGATCGCCAGCCTGTTTTCCAGTTCCTCAACCCGGCTTTTCAAATCTTCGTCACCCATGAACATACCCTCCTTTTCTCTGCAAATAGTCTGTTTCGAATTCGAGTCTATGTGATTCATGAATCATCCTCAAGTTTTTTTCACAATGATCTAATTACACGTGAGAATCCGTTTCACTTCACCCAAAAAGGATGAAACCTGCCGAACCGGCGTTTGAAAATGTCTAACCCACTTTTCATGCTGATTTTCAGCGACTTGCTTCTGAAAAAGGTCAAGGAAGTCCATCTGTAACTCTTCAGGCCCTCTATTCCTCGCATTGGCTCGGAATAGGGGACTTGTGTGACACACCGTAATGACTTGACGCTTGCGTCAAGTGAAAGTAGATTGAGGAATTCGCGATGCTATTTCGATAAGCTTGCTATCCAAGCCAGTATGGCTTATCACATGATGGTAATCACATTTTTTGACAAGAAGAAACCAGAGGAAGAATGATATGGGATCAAAGTACAAACATGTGTTCGAATCTATCAGGATCAGAGGTGTCGACTTCAAAAACCGTCTGGAAATGGCACCGCCGTCTCCCAACCTGGCTGACAGAGAAGGAAGAGTGACGCCGGAGTTTGTGAATTTCTTCAGACCCATAGCAAAAGGGGGAGTGGCAATGATCCACGTGGGTAATTCCGTGGTCGATATCAGAGAGGCGAGTGATGAGGAGCGTCAGCTGGACCTGGGCAGCGATGACTGTATCCTTCCCCTTACCCGCTTTGTGGAAATGTGCCAGGGCTACGGCGTACAGGCTTCCCTGGAGATCAACCACAACGGTAAGGATTCTCAGTTCGATAAAACCGGTAAAGCAGCATTTAGCCCCTCATCCATGATTACATCCGGAGAGGTACGGCTTGCACAGATTCATGGCAGGGATCCCATTCCCACAATCGAGATGGATCATGCAAAGATCAAGGAAACCGTCGAGAAGTATGCCATGGCCGCGTACCGCTGTAAAAGAGCGGGCTTCAGAATGTGTATGATACACGGCGGTCACGGAAACCTGATCTCCCAGTTTGCGAGTCTTCTCTATAATAGACGCGAGGACGATTATGGCGGATCCCTCGAAAACAGGGCACGCTTTACCATAGAAGTCCTGGAGAGAGTCCGTGAACTGTGCGGGAAGAATTTCGTTATAGAGTTTCGTATTTCCGCTGACGAAATACATCCGGACGGAATGCACTTTGATGAAACACTTAAATACATCGATCTGATTCAGGACAAGGTCGACATTCTTCACGTTTCTGCAGGTCTCCACGGCGAGTTCAAGTATATGCGTAACTGGTGGCAGAACTATATGATGGAGAGGAAGTACAACGTACATTACGCTGCCGATATCAAAAAAGCGTTCCCGAATCTCCTGGTATGCACTGTCGGTTCCATCATGAACATTAAGAGCGCAGAGGAGATCATAGCCTCCGGTCAAGCCGATTTTGTGGCCATGTGTCGTCCTCTACTCGCAGACCCCGAAATGCCACGCAAGTATGCCCTGGGGCGAGAAGATGATCACCGTCCATGTATCCGTTGCCAGTACTGCGGCTACCGGCTTATTATTCCGGCGGTCATCAATTGTGCCGTCAATCCTTTTCTGGGCAATGAGACCGAGTTCCCTGAAGGCAGAGTCAAAAAAGCTGATGTGAAGAGAAAAGTCGCCGTCATCGGCGGAGGTCCAGCCGGTATCCAGGCGATGCTTACCCTTTGCGAGCGCGGGCATGACGTTACACTCTATGAGATGAGCGATCAACTGGGCGGAAACGTCATTCCGGGCTCGGCGCATTCGTTCAAGCAGGATATCCGGGATTATTTCAAGTACCTGGTGTATCAGGCGAACAAGGCTCCGGCTCGCGTACTTCTCAATACTGAGGCGACAAAGGAGATTCTCGATGCTGAGGGATACGATGCGCTCGTGATCGCCGTAGGTGCGAAACCTTTGATTCCAGGACTTCCCGGAATTGATAAGCCTCATGTCCACTGGGCACCTGATGTCGGTGTCGGCAAGGCAGAAGTCGGCAACAAGACGGTTATAGTGGGCGCCGGGTCTGTCGGCATTGAGTGTGCCATTGATCTCAAAAAAGAGGGCAAGGATGTAACAATCATTGAAATGGCGCCGGATCTCTCAAATCTCATGGCCTCTTCCGGCGCCGTAGCCATGGAGTTTATGAACCTGATTAGCGAGCTTGATATTCCCATACATTACAACTGCAAGCTCGCGGAAGTAAGCGATCACAGCGTAGTCTGCAGCAACACGAATACATCTGAAAAAATCGAATTCCCTGCTGACACGGTGCTTCTGGCTCTCGGCATGTCCCCGAGGCATGATATTGCCGACTCTCTGCGGCGCAGTGCTACGGAGACAGAAGTCTTTGTCGTCGGCGACGCCATCGAGCCCGGAAATATCGGCCCGGCAGTCATGTCTGCTTTCAAAGCAGCTGCGTATATTTAAGTTCGAATTCTCCGCTGCTTGCAGCGCGGGATGAATTCGAATTCATTAGTATTCAGCTTCATCGGCGAGGATCAGGAGCCGACGTGATACCCTGTCCCGCTTTCAGCGGGACTGCAGGGAGAGTTCATTCACTCTGGATTCAGTCCCTGCCGTTTAATCATCTTCCCTAGCAGGGGGGCCACTTGTCCTCCGCTTCGACAAGCTCACGACAGGCCGCAATAGGTTGCTATGGATGGCGGGCTGCGGAGGATGGATCGGAGCGAAATAACAATTATCCCCAAAAAACGGAAAGCCGCATGGCTTCGGGATCAGAGTGGATACCTATGTTCTATCTTTGAGATAGGGACTGGTGACATGCCAAAAGGATTTGACATTGCTCTGCAGTACGGGTAACCGAATCGTGATCAATATCTCTTCACATGCCACAGCGACTTGGAATATCGCTGCAATTCTGAATACCCACGTAAATTCAAATAGGAATAGGAGTAGAATGGCTATGCTCATAAAAACAGCAGCTATTTTGGCCCCATAAGTATGATAACTGGGGACCTTTCTGAATTTGATCAAACCGGCAATCAAGGGGGCGACGTAAGCGGCAATGGCAATAAGGACAAAAAGGGCTTCCCGCTTTAATATTTCTGGCCACAGCCACCATGCGCAAATCGGGACCGTTAAATATATAGCCATATCCCCCAGACTGTCTAATTTTGTGCCAATCTTAGACGAGACGCTGAACTTTCTGGCGATATATCCATCAACCGCATCAGAGATCAGGGATGCTAAGAGCAGCGCTATGAATGCCTTACGATAACCTTCCCAAGCCAAAAACAAGAGGATGGGCGCAGCAAGTATTCGAACCGCGCTGATGATGTTAGGAATTCTCTTGATTCTCAGTATAATTTCAGCCCTCTTCTCTTAAATCAGTTCAGTCATAGCTGTATCCTGAGGTCGAGGAAAAATGGTGTAGTCCGGACCGAACTGCTCCAGGAACTCGAGACTAAATGCTCGAAAGGTGTATGAAATAGGTAAGGTCACCACCGATCCAATATAGGGGATCGCTAATAGGACAAAACCAAGGCAGCAAGTAGACAGACCCGCCAATACCACAGTGATGATCACAAAAAAACGCAGCACGAGTACCAGCAGGCCATAGAGGATAAAGGAAAACCAGTGTCTTGAAAAAAGGGGCAGAAAGCGGTGCCAGGCTTGAGTTGTCGTCACGTTGTGGATGTACATGATGGGAACCACAAAGTCGTTTAGGAATAGCAGGATGTATGCAATGATGATCATGGCTGACAGCCCTATTAGAACCATCCCTAAAATAGCCAGCGCAAAACCAGCATGAAAACCCTCATTGTGAACCTGTGCAGCAATGAAGAAACCTCGAATCAGAAGCAGTATAATCACGGCCAAACAAATGAGGCCGAATACAAGACGCCACAAAAAAAGTGAGTTTCCTTCCATTTTGAATTGGTGCCACGGTTGGGTCACTCTGGCACGATCATGGACAACATTATCGAGGAACATGAATTTACCCCGCGAACTCAACCAAGCCAATAGAACGCTCACTATCATCACAACCGCAATTCCGAGAAAAAGGAGGACAAGCCATACAACATGATCCATGAGCCAGTCCCAGGAGGTGTATGGAAAACCCACAATATCTCCCCAATCCACCTTTCTGTCTCCAGAGAAACTAGAGCCGCTGCTACCGTTGCGGCCACTCAATAGGCCTGCCAGAAATGCCGTAAATCCGAGGACAAACCATTTGCCGATATTGAATGGCTCAAAGAGCGCTGTCGTCATTCGGTTCCAGGCGCGAGATAAGGGTTCGAAATACGCTACGTTCATACTTGTCTCCTTCAACCTAAACGAAGACTCTACTCTATGAGAGCATGTTTTCCGTCCTGCTGATCAGGTCATTTTGATTATCAAGTCCGAGCTCAACAAAATATGCGGAAAAGCCCGCGATGCGAACCACCAGGTCCCGATACGTTGCCGGGTCAGACTGAGCGGCTCGCATGGTATCTGTGTCAACGATGTTGTACTGAATCTCAAGACCACCTTTATCGAAATAGGCCTGGGTCATCATGCGCAGTTTCGCTACCCCTTCTTCCCCTCTAAGCGCTGTAGGATGTATCTTGATGTTCACACACACGCCATCCATGAATTTACTGTGGTCATAGCACACAGAAGAAAGGCACACGGCCGTGGGACCATTTCGGTCCCTGCCCTGGGCGGGAGAAGCTGCATCCGCAATCGGTTCACCTGTTCGTCTTCCATCGGGAGTCGCCCAGGTTGTATGGCCCTGGCCGACATGATCGGCGGCGCTATAAAGTCCGGCCTTATATACCTTTGCCCGTTCACTGTGACATTGTTTGCAGACGTCATAGTAGGTGTCTATGACCCATGTCATCATTTCGTCGGCATACGCGTCAGCATTGCCAAAATGGGGGACCTCATTCAGAATTCTCTGTCTCAGATCCTCATGACCTTCCCAGTTCGCGAGGACCGCATCGAGGAGTTCATGGGCAGTGCATAGCTTCTTATCAAACACCATGTACCGGATGGCGGTGAGCGAATCGGCAATGGTGGCAAGTCCTGTCGCTGTACCGCCGTACGAGTTGTATTTGCAGCCTCCCCACGTCGCATCCATTCCCTTTTCCATGCATCCATCCATGGATATGGACAGGCCGGCCTCAGGAGCATTGTACTGGATAATATACTCCACATAGTTATCAACACTGACCTGCAGCTTCAGCACATATTCAAGAATCTTCCGGTAGGCATCTTTCACATCATCGATGCTCTCCATTTCATATAGGTATCCTGTATGAATCTTGCACTGCTCATTATTGAAGGGATTAATGCCGTTGTTTATCGCCATATCCAGTACAACCCCGTGGTGAATAGACGCATATGGGGGTGATACACCGTTTGCGGCAGCATAATCATTTCCGCTTCCCACGATTTCCTGACACCCGATAATGCAGTAATCACGGGCATCTTTCAATTCAAAGCCCAGCTGCTCTACGAGTCCGGGAATAATGACATCATCATTCTGAAACAAAGGCAGTCCCCCGCAGACCTTTGATGTCCTGATCGCGAGATTCCAGAGGTCCTCAGGCGTGTTTTTGTTTATTCTGAGGGATATCGTGGGATCATGTAGACGAAGCCTGCTTATAGATTCTAGGACCATATATGTGACCGGGTTTGTGGCATCCTCATTTGTTTCAGGATCCACACCACCAATGGTCGTATGCTGGTAGGTATTACCAGCACCCACGGTCTCAACGAGCTTACCCGTTCCACCCCCGTAATAGCAGTTTGCCTTAAGGAAAAACGCATCCAGGTACTCCTGAGCCTGGTCCATATCAATTCGCCCGGCCTCCAGGTCTGCTCTCAAGAAGGGCCATGTATACTGGTCAATACGCCCGAAAGCCGGACCTGGAAAATATGTTTCCGAGTAAAGATAGAGCTGATAAAGAGCGGTGAGCTGCAGGGCTTCCCAGAATGTACGTGCCGGATTCTCAGAAATCCACGTGAGCCCGTCACCCATCCACATGAGTTCCTTCTTTCTCTCTTCATCCTCACAGTTTTTCGCCTTGTTATGACACATCTCACCATAACGTCTAATAAGCAAAGTGATGGCGTCACAGGTAATCACAACAGATTTATAAAAAAGATATTTCTTAGTATCTTCACCCATGATGTTACCGTGGTGTTCATCGATCCAGTCCTGTGCCCGTTTTTTGATCGCACTGAACCCACTGTTGATGATCGTTTTGTATCCGGGTGAAAGGTGTCCTGACTGCATCATGATAAGGGGAGAACCGGGCACATTCTTGCTGACATTCAAACGGCAAAGATCATCATATCCATCCGGCTGCCATGCGTCAGCAATTCTGGTATATGCATGTTCTTTCCAGTAATCTGAAACGCCTCTTAATTTTTCAACGTCTTCGGGTGAAATGGTAAGTCTTACCAGATCTTCCTTCGGGTTGTGGTATAGACCATCCTCCCCAATGAGCCATGACCCTGGAATAGATGGGTCGTTTGAAAAGACGTCTATATCAAGATCCTGCCATTCCACAAGATGGGTGTTGCCGAGGAAATACTCGCCCCGATTTCCGACAATGACTTCAAAGTCTTCCACTCTGACCTTCTTTTTTTTGCAGTACTCATACATAGCCAGGGGTTTCTTGATCACGGGGACAACATGCTCATATTTTTTATGTGCCTCGGTCATGATGACCGCTCTTTCAGCATCGTTACGAATGACTCGATCGCGAATCAACTCTCTCATATGCTGAATACGCTCTGTGACCGGCCTTGATTCATGCATAAATGCCTACCTCCAAACAAAACGTTGAGAGTCACTGTGTCAGAATGGACTCCTTAATTCATTGCGGTTACACCCATTGTATCTTCTCTATGGTCATGTCAGATTCCACATTACCGGTATTTGGAACGCCTTCCGGCTCGATAAGAATGGCTTTGTATCCGTTCTCGGAGGAAGGCTTATGCTCAACCCCTTTGGGAATGACAATCATCTCCCCCTTGTCAACCTCCACTTTCCGGTCACGGAAATTCATGACCAGTGTGCCTTCGATGATCATGAATGTCTCATCGGTGTCAGGATGGCTATGCCAGACAAAGTCACCCTTGAATTTGACGATCTTGAATTCATAATCATTCATTTTGGCAATCAGCCCTACCGCGTAGTCGCCAACCGGTAGTCTCTCAAACTTGTCCAATAGATTGATTTTTTCAGAACGCATTTTTCGCCCTTAGCATGGTGGCCGCACAGGTTTGTGTCACGTGTCATGAGCTGACTCAGCCTTCTCTCAGTCCCCCGGCGAAGTCGGGAGGTTACATAAAGGAGATCATTCTGGAGCCTGGAATATGCCCGGAATAGGAAGAACATGTTCCGAACAGCTGTCCGGAAACAGAAATCTTGCCTGCCAATGCAAAGCTAAATGAATTCCTTTTAACGGATACTTCTTCTCCACCCGCTCGACCAATTCATGCCCCGTCTTGGCCGTCGCCAGAATCTCATCGAAATCATTCAGATAATTGAGGGTAAAGTCGATCGTGGCAGTGGGGTCCGTACTGAACTCATCGAAAAGCGTATGACCGGGGATGACAATCGCCGGCTCCATTCTCTTGAGTTTTTCGAGGTCAGCCTTCCATAACTTGCGTCTTTCCACGTCACTTTCGGCCGTCCAGACAAAGACCTTATAGAAGACCATGTCCGTGGGTATGGCCGCTCGCATCGAGGGAATCCAGACAAGCGTTCCGTTAGCCATATCCGCCTGCCAGCCATCGGAAATCTCTATCTTATGCCCCTCGATCTCCAGGTAGTCCTTGGTTAACGGCATTGGGAAATAGATCCGACTGGGAACATCTTTTCCAAAGAGATTTCCCCAAAGCATCATCTTATCGTCCGCGCTGTATACGATGTCTCTCGCCACGCTTTTGGTGGCCACGACCTTGGCGTCCGGGAACGCGTTCTGAAGAACCTCCGCTCCAAAATGATGGTCCGGATGGAATTCAGGGATAAGGATATGCGTAAGATTCTTTCCGGTATCCAAAATGCCGGCAGCGAGCCTGTGGGCGTCACTCAGAAGAAAGGTGG
>Ga0209536_100011215_pt1 | contig 13148 bp, 13 predicted proteins | sample DeeMarSeWOR28_12_FD_187461 | JGI IMG/M metagenome (GOLD analysis project Ga0209536, IMG submission 187461) | Marine sediment microbial communities from White Oak River estuary, North Carolina - WOR-2-8_12 (SPAdes) (version 2) | ecosystem: Environmental > Aquatic > Marine > Intertidal zone >...
TGCCCGGCGAAATAGGGACATGCTGTTCCTGGAACAATTATTGTCTCAGTAGTCGCACTGCCCATTACCTGACTTGTAGCTATCAGAACAAAGCTGCAAACAACAATTATCAGTTTTTTCATCATAATTCTCCTCAAACGTTTAAGTTGCATCCTTACAAACAATCTGTTTTTGACAAGAGTCAGATCAACGTTAGCACTGAAGGGTCTTGCGCACTGACCCTCCATGTTGTATGTAGGTAAAACTGCCAAATAAGCAAGATTGGTGGGCCACAAATGAATATAGCTCGGAAAGATGCTGGCGAAAGCGCCCTGGGTACCGCGCCTGGTACGGGATCCGCCTGACACCACTCCTCCGTTTCCTGCCGTATTACCTAATTTCCAACTCTGTCCCATTCCTGATCACGCATCAGGTTTTGCCCAGGAACCGTGGATACGTAATACGCCCTAAAGTAAAACTGGAGCAGTTTCCTCATGCTCTTTATCTATTTATACCAGATTTTCCATATTCCTGTCAAGAAAAAGTTCAAAAAAGTTTTCGTCGGTACGAAATATGCCTTCACTGCATGCAAAAAACATATCAGAAACCGCTCTGAAGGGCATTTTAGGGTATTTAAAGCACTATTTAAGCACATTTCCACAAGTTATGTAATTGTTAAGAATGACCTAAAAACCTCAAATTTTTCGCCTATAATAAGGATTAATATATGTCACTAGTTAACTGGAGGATTTGAATTTCAACTGTTATTCCGGCTGTTCAGCAAAGCCGACATAGCCAGAAACCTTGAATTTTCCCTGCATTCTTGATACTATATTCAGATAAATATCTCGGCAGCGTAGCTGAGTTGGTTAAACTATATCCAAGTGAAGGGTATCCGTAGTGTTCAAAGAGATCTATCACGCAAGGAGAAAAGGGATGGTGCATAACGTTGTCAATTTATTTGCGTTGATATTTTTTGTTTTATGGATTGCTGCGCCGGTTATGTCGGCATCGATTTCGATTGAGAACGCCTCTTTTGAGGCCCCGGTAGTGGATCCCAATGGCTTCGGTGCGACACCGCTTGTGGACGGATGGACGGAGATTGATATCGATACGTTGTTCAGCACTAATACCGGCGTTTTTGCCAATACGGAGCCCAATAGTGTCGATCATATAGTCAATGCCGACGGCAACCAGTTAGCATTCCTCGGATCTCAGATGGGCAATGCACTCCAGCAGGATCTGGAGACCGTATACAAAGCAGGTTGTAACTACCGCTTGATAGTTGGAGTCAGTGTCTCAGGGAGATTCCCGCCGGCAACAGTCGAACCGGTCGACACACTCGGACTGGTGCTCTACTATCGCGATGCAAACGATGTAGTGGACATAGCTCATCAAACGGTTGAGGCCACGGGCCAGTCTTACACGCAATTGCAGGATTTCTCGCTGGAGTTACCGACAGTTGAGGCTGGTGATGCATGGGCGGGAAAGGCAATTGGAATTGCCCTGCGCGCAGCCGGTCAAGCCGGCGGATTCTGGGATTTGGATAACGTCCGCCTAATCGAATCGGCACCTGTTTCGATTGCGATAGAGAACGCCTCATTCGAGGCCCCGGTAGTGGATCCTAATGGTTTCGGCGCAGTACCTCTTGTGGATGGCTGGACGGAAGTTGATATAGACACGTTGTCCAGTACTAATACGGGCGTATTTACCAATACGGATCCCAGCAGCTTCGATCATATAATCAACGCCGATGGCAGCCAATTAGCCTTCCTCGGATCACAGCAGGGCAACGCACTCCAGCAGGATCTTGCTGATACATACAAGATTGGCTGTGAATATCGACTGACAGTAGGCGTAAGTGTTTCCGGACGATTCCCGCCATCAGCCGTAGAGCCGGTCGATACACTCGAACTTGTATTTTACTATCGTGATGCGAACGATGTTATAGACATCGCTGTGCAAAGGATCGAGGCCACGGGCCAGTCTTATACACAGTTGGAGGATTTCTCGCTGGAGCTGCCGAAGGTTCAGGCCGATGACACCTGGGCGGGTATGAACATCGGTATTGCCCTGCGCGCAGCCGGCCGGCCCGGCGGATTCTGGGACCTGGATAATGTCAGACTGATCGAGTCGGCGCCAGTTTCTATTCCAATTGAGAATGCCTCGTTCGAGGCTCCGTTGGTCGATCCGAACGGTTTTGGCGCGGTGCCGCTTGTGGATAGCTGGGCGGAAGTTGATATAGACACACTTTTCAGTACCAATACCGGCGTGTTTGCCAACACGGATCCCAACAGTTTCGATCATATAGTTAATGCCAACGGCAGTCAGTTGGCCTTTCTCGGATCGCAAACGGGCAATGCACTGGAGCAAGAGTTGGACTCTGTTTACAAAGCAGGCTGTGAATATACGCTAACGGTTGGCGTTAGTATCTCAAGCAGATTCCCGCCATCATTTGTTGAGCCGGTCGATACGCTCGAACTTGTGTTTTACTATAGCGATGCGAACGATGTAGTGGACATCGCTCATCAAACAGTTAAGGCAACGGGCCTGTCTTATACACAGTTGAAGGATTTCTCGCTGGAACTACCGACGGTTCAGGCCGGGGATGCCTGGGCGGATATTAATATTGGTATTGCCCTACGTGCGGCGGGCCAGCCTGGCGGATTCTGGGACCTGGATAATGTTAGGCTAATCGAATCGCTGCCTGATCAAAAAGCAGCATCGACGGTTAAGGAGTAATTGCCATTTTGGATAAGACCGGACACAGTGGATTAAGAGTACTTTGTCTGGAAAGTAATATGCGGAAGGTAAGCTATACATCAAACGTCAATAGCAGGCGGCACACCGGCTTCACACTTATCGAGCTGCTGGTAGTGGTAGCTATTCTGAGTTTGTTGATAGCGATATTGCTGCCGGTACTGAATCAGGCTAAACTTCATGCACGTCAAGCAGCCTGCAAGGGAAACCTGCGCCAAGTGGGCATGGCAATACATATGTATGCCGAGGACTTCGACGACACTATCCCATACGGACCCGCGGGCAGGCCTGTCACCGGCTCTAATTTCTATACTGTAACCGGAAATGTAACCAGCCTGCTGTCACTGGAAGACGGGGCTCCCGTGGGGCTTGGATTGCTGCTGGAGGACTATCTCGCTCATCAGCCCACAGTTCTTTTCTGTCCCGGCGCCGACCAGCCATCCGAGGCAAAGGAGCAACTTGCCAGGGTCGGGCAGGCCCAGGCACAAAGTGACTTTTATTACCGACACGCATCTGTTGCCCTGCTGACAGGCACGCCCACAATCTCTCATATCAGATTGAGTGATTTGGGTAAGAACAGTAAAAACCAATCCGTATCCGCTCTGGTAACCGATGTGCAGTTTCTTGCGCATCCTTCGCTGGCTGCGTTCCAGGTTAAAACCCGGACAAGTCATAAGCGGACGGCAAGCAACATCCTTTTTGCAGCCGGGTATGTTCGTACTGTTTCGAACAGAGCGGACAAGATGACGGTGGATATCGGCACTGCGCCTTATGATGCCCTCGAACGAATCCTCGCAATGTTCGAGCTGGCCGATGAATATCGTTGAAAACCGGCAATTTCATCGAATAATTTTATCTGGCCAGCATAAAAAGCGAAATTTCGGCTATTTTCGGCATAAAATTGGTAAAATAGCCGATAAATACAGATTTTTTCGGCTGCGATAGGGATTGATTACGAACAAACCGATGGAACGGGCGTAATACGGTATGAAACTCAACCTCCTCCTTCAAAAAATAAGGGACGCCTAATCAAATGGGCGTCCTTTATTTATTTTATAGCATAAAAATGTATAATTTCGAAATCAAAGGACAGGTACTTATTCGATGGGCAGAAAAATTGTCACAGTAGTCCCATTGCCGGATTCGCTTGTGATATTCAGTATGCCTTTATTGACTTGTATGAACCGTGCGGCGTAAGCAAGTCCCATTCCTCGTTTTCGCCCCGCCGGTTTTGCCGAGAAAAATGGTTGGGTTGCCTTTTTCAGCGTTTCAGCGTCCATTCCACAGCCCTGGTCTTTGATTGCCAATTCCACCAGTTTGCCCGATTCATCTGCATTGGCGGTGATTTCTATCGGCCCGGGTTTGTCAGCGTAAGATTCGACGGCGTTGGAAATTATGTTAGCGATTGCCGATACAATCTGGGCAGAGTCTACAAAAACACTCTGGATCTGTTCATCAACTTCGATATTGACATCGAGATTTTCGATATTCGTTTTTCTGCTGGTTAACTGTACTGCCTCATCGAGCATTTTTTTAACGTCCGTAACGGCGGCCCTGGGTTGACGCGGCTCGGCAAAGCTCATCAGGTCATCGATAATTCCGGATGCCTCTCGGGCGTTTTCATAAATCTGCTTTAAGATCTCTTTCGTCTCCTGATCATTCTGTGCTTCAGCAAGCAATTGAGCCCTGCCGGATATCACCGCAAGCGGATTGTTCAGTTCGTGCGCGGCGCCTGCCGCCATTTCAGCCAAAGCATTCAGAGAATTCTCTGCCGGTTTTATCCGGTCGGCTACTCCGGCTTCCGGGGAAGGGGCCGCCGGAACTGCTTTTGAAACAAGCTGAGCGAAATGCTCGGCATAATTCTGCTGGTTCTGCCGTCCCATCGCCATGTCCAAAACAATCGCTGCTATCGACGAGGAGGTCCTGAATCTTTCGACAAACAATTCGGTGTCACCCGGATAATTAAGCTCAAACGCGATTGCACCGACAGCCCTGCCGTTGGAAAGCAGCGGCACAAGTTTGGTACGAGTCCGGTCGAATTCAGTATCCAGTTGTTCGAACAGCCAGCCGATGTGTTCATGAGCATTCAAAATAGTAAAGTCTTTAGCAATTTCTTTCGGTACAGCCGATATATTAGCAGGGACATCAATGATGACAATATTGCATTGAGCAAGGTTCTCCACGACTACGGCTTCGAGCGTTTCAGTTCCATTCGGAGGAGCCAGGTACAGGCAGACCATCCCCGTCTGATAGAACCTTTGCCATCGGGCGGCGAAGTTTTCCGCTATATCTATTGCCGAAGCAGACTGACTTACGTTCTGCAGAAAATCCGCCGCAAAATCAAGGTGGCTTGAAGCGCTTTGCAGCCGGCAATTTTCATCGGACAATTCCGCCTGCTCTCTTGCAAACCGTGCCGCTACGGCATGAGCGGACCGGCAATACTCTGTAAAGTTGTCGGGAACTTCAAGGCCCAGCACCGCGGACCTGCGGCCAAGTTCCGCCGGAAGACCATGACGAATCTCCTGAAGCTGGTCGATTTCTATCCCGAGACACTCGGCTATCGGTTCCGGTAAAACGGGCTCATTGAAACTGCTGGAGGAACCTATGCTCAACTGCCGTGACATCGAATCGGCCAGTTGTATCACTGCAGCAATTTTTGCTTCGGGCATCTGCTCGGAGATGGTAACGGCTTCGCTGTGATGCAGCCATATCGCCAGCGTAATTTGATTCGGAAACCGCCATCTTTGAGCCAGATGTTTTCCAATAATCGCATGGTCACAGCCGAGATGTTCCTGCTCAATGACGCAGGATGATTGCTGCGCCGATTCAGCTTCCCCGATAATACGTACAAAACTTTTCGGCATTGCCTCCTGCAGTGCAAGTTTTCCTATCTCATGCAGCAAACCGGCAAAGTATGTTAATTCCGGATCTATTTGCGTCGAAGCAATCTCTGCGATTTCTTTGGCGCAACAGGCGACCGCAAGGCTGTGGAGCATCAGCTCTTTTCGAATCTGGATGCTGTCGCCGGCAAAATTATCGGCCGTCTCGAAGACCTGCAGGATTTTCGCCGATAGAGCAATATCGCGAACCTTATTTGCCGAAAGTTTATCAAGCGCCTGATTGAGTGAGAATCTTCCGCCGGGCCGGATCAGACCGCTGGTGCCGATAAGGGAAAGTGCTGACGCTGCCAGCGCGGGATCTGATTCTATGATATCAATAATCGATGAGGGCGAGAACTGCCCCTGCCGGAGCTTTGAAAAAAGCTTCGCGCCAACACAGGGCAGCGTTGAGAGTGAATCGAGTCGGCCAACAGCAAGCTCCACCTGTTGTGCGGCGATTTTTGGATTTGATAATCTGTCCGGCATGATATTCATCCGTGTTCTACATCGATCATTGAGATTTCAAGCAGCCCCATCGGTTGCATCGGATTATTTCATCTGCAGGACCGAGGTGATTTTGCCGGTCAGTTCAGCAACATCGAACGGCTTTCTTATGAAATCCTGAGCGCCGGATTTAAGCAGTTGAGCGATTTCTTCCTGTTTCACAACGCCGCTTACAATGATAATTCTGATGTTCTCGAATTCAGGATTCTTTCTGATTGTCTGGCAGACAACGTTGCCATTTACATCCGGCAGCATGTAATCGAGCAATATTAATTCGGGCCGAAACTTTTCAGTTGCCATTCCCGCCTCGTAACCGCTCGAAGCGGTTTTAGTCTCGAACCTGCCGTCCCGATTGAGAACATCGACTATAAGCTCGATGATTTCGGCGTCATCATCAACAATAAGAACTTTTCTTTTGCCGGACTCGATGGAATCGAGAGGGATCTTGTTTTCCTTCATGAACTTGACAAGACTCTGGCGCGGAATCCTCCGGAATCTTGAGCCGGGAACACGAAATCCCTCCAGCCGACCGGCATCGAAGCAACGGATGATAGTTTGCTGGCTTATTCTGCATATCTCCGCAGCTTCTCCGGTGGTAAATAAATCCTTCATTTTATCCATTCCTTTTCTTTGAACAAATCCTTTTGTTATAAGCTTCCGCCAGCTTACCTTTGCCGCCCAATTTAACTGCCGCTTTCTTAAATTGTCAAGCATAAAAAATTCGAAATTACCTAATTTTATTTATAAAAGGTTTATTATTATCAGTCCTTGCTCCTCTTCGGGAATGACCGATAAAATAATAGCGAATCTTCGAGTCACCATCGTCAAGAATGATTTATTTAAGTCTATAAATTCAAAAGACATATAACACCTCATGATGTCGTGGATCGTTTCAGCTTGTAAATTTGCAAAAAATTCTTTTATTTTTTCGTGAACAATCAGCAAGATATATCGAATTATTACTATATTCTAATATAACACAAACTTTTTGTGAGATTATAAAATGGATAAGAAAGTAGCAGAGCATGTAGCTGAGGTTTTGAAGGCTGTAGCCCATCCGGTAAGACTGCAGATCATTGAATTACTGGAAGCGAATGAAATGTGCGTCGGCGATATTGTAACGGCAGTGGGCGGCAAGCAGGCTATCACCAGTCAGCAGCTAAATATGATGAAAGACAAAGGTGTCCTGAGTTGTCGCAGAAACGGAACCAAGGTGTATTATCGAATCGAGAACAAGAACGTTATTAGGCTCCTGCACTGCATTTATGATCATTGTAAGGCCAAGAAGCATTGAAAGCAACTATCAGGCAAATAATAAATAAAGAGTTCGTAATCAATTTCTGGAGATATAAAGATGCATAATAAAGTTACAGAATTAAGTGAGAATCAGTTTGATGTTGCTGTAGCCAATGGCGTGACACTTATTGATTTTTGGGCTCCATGGTGCAGTCCTTGCAGAGTACAGGGGCCTATTTTGGAAGAAGTGGCCGAGAGTATTGACGGCCGGGCGAAGATTGGCAAGCTTAATATTGATGACGCCGGAGACGTTGCCGATCGATTTGGCGTACAGAGCATCCCAACACTTGTATTGCTTAAAGATGGAAACGAAGTGCGGCGTTTTGTCGGTGTACAACCCAAGGAAATCTTAATCGACGCCATTAGCTAGGCTGTTTAATCCCGTATTTACGTTGGGAAATTGGTTCAAAACTTAATAATGTACTCAGGAGATTGATTAAATGAAAAAATCAATACTTCGAAATTGTAAAGCATGTGATAAAGAGATTAGCCGCTATAGTCTATTTTGTCGTAACTGTGGTCATCCGCAGGGATCAATGCTGGCGCTCTGGTTGCTGGTACTGTTTCTCCTGCTGCTGGTCGCGTACTACATTGCATTCTTCACCTATGAAATGACGTTGTTCAAATAAACAAGGCTTAAGAAATACGTAAAGTTAAAGGTAATAACAATGGTTAATACGTCAAAAACAGTAACAATAGCAGGAATATTGGCAGGAATAGCGATTCTTGTTGTTCTCGCTGTAACTAATAATTACACCGATTCTGATGGTCAGAGCAACTCGGCGGCTGGTTCCGCAGAAAGTAAGGGAGTCAACAGTAGTGTATCAATAATAAACTTGAATGTCGATAATTTCAACAAAACCATAGCAGAGGGTGTAACACTCGTTGATTTCTGGGCTTCGTGGTGCGGACCTTGCAGAGTGCAAGGGCCTATTTTGGAAGAAGTTGTCAAGAGCATTAATGGCTGGGCGAAGATAGCGAAGGTCAATGTTGATGAGGCCAGAGACCTTGCCGGTCGATTTCGCGTACATAGTATCCCCACACTTTTATTGTTCAAAGATGGAAACGAAGTGCAGCGTTTTATCGGTGTTCAAAATCAAAATATACTCATTGAAGCAATCAACAAATTGAAATAAGGAAATTAGTAATGTCTGAAGAAAAAAATGAAACAATGCCAACGAAAAGTAACTGGAAAATCTGGGTAGCGAGTATCATTGGTGCTGTGATAGGTTTTGTATTATGTGGTATCATTGTATTTACCACAATGCCATCACTGATGATCGTTACCAGGGAATGCAGATTAGGATTTGACGAAACTATTGCAGCCCTCGAAAAACGAATTCCCGAACACGGGTGGGTTATATCAGGGGGGTAACCGATAGATATGAATAAATCTATGGCAAAACATGGAGTGACCTTTAAACCGCGTGTCAAGCTTGTAAAGCTCTGCAATGCAGAATACGCAAAGAGTGTATTAACAAGCGACAGAAATATATCTTGTATGATGCCCTATTCTATGGCAGTATAGGAAGGTGATGACGGCAAAGTGTATCTGTCCGAGATGAATATGGCTCTGATGGCAAAAATGTTCGGCGGCAATGTCGCGAAAGTAATGGGTGAAAAAGTGGTCCATGACGAAGAGGAAATGCTCCATGGATTGTTGAAATAACTATATGGATAATGCGGCCTTGTTGAGATATACCTGCCGATTCTTTTAAGCATGAACGGCTTAAGCCGATGTAAGGCAGCAAGGGAGGTAAATTAATGGAAGTTTTCAGGAACACAGTCTATCAAATTTCTGATAAACCCGCCAAGACTAATATGAGCGGGATAAGCGAAACTGAAATTGGACCACCCCCGGTATATGGCGGCAGCCCAAATTCATTGAATCCGGAGGAGATGTTTGTTGCATCTGTGAACAGTTGTATCATGCTGGTCTTTTATCATTTTGCAAATAAATACGAGGTCGAGATTGCCTCTTATCATTCGGAGGCAGAAGGGAAAGTCGAAAAAACCAAATACGGTCTGCGTTTTACAAACGTTGAAGTTAGGGCAAAAGTAAGTTTGGTCAGTGCCGAGTCGACAGCGAAAATAGAGGAGATTGCGCAATTAGCTGAAAGGTATTGTCTTGTGTCCGGCTCACTTGCGTGCCCTGTTCAATATAATGTCGAAGTAGTTGAAAATAAATGAATAAATGCTATCCGGCCTTTCACCCGGCTGAATTGTTCTGAGATCGACAAAGGCAAGTTATATTATGTGGCGAACAACAGGTTATCTGATAATTATCGTGCTCGTAGTTGTAAGCACATCTATTCTTTCGAGCCGGCTCTGGAGCGGTGGGCAAGAGCAACTGCCTGAAAGAACAGCGGTAAATATTGACAAAACCGAAACTATCACCGAGTTTGGTAAGAAATATCATCTTGACAGGAAAAGTCTGAAAAAGATATTCGACCTTAAGTCTCCTGATGATCTTAAAAAGAAGGTTGCCGACTTCGGGATGAATGAGGAGTTGATAAGTAAAAAAGTCAATCAAGTGCTGGCTATTCAGGCTGAGCACGCGTCCAAGAACTGGTTTAAGATACCGCTTAAAGGTATCCTGTGGTTTGCTTTTCTTCTCGCCGTCTTTATTCCGATAAGGAAAGGTAAAATTACCTCCCGAAATCGAAAATGGATATATATTGCCGCAGTCGGTGTATTCGGCGTAATTTTAGGAAGTGATCCGAGTCCTATGGGAACAGTCAAGGATGCGATTGTTCTTCTGGGCTCGAAGGGCGTGATTTTCCCGCCGAGGCTTATTGCGTTCGGCATCTTTCTTCTGATGGTCATTCTGGCGAATAAATTTATCTGCTCATGGGGTTGTCAGTTAGGAACGCTGCAGGATTTAATCTTCAGATTTAACCGGGATTCCAAAGACAGCAAAGGATTGTTCGGTCAGGTCAAAATCCCGTTTATAATATCCAATTCAATTCGAGTTCTGTTCTTTTTAATATTAATACTTGTTGCATTTGTCTGGGCAGACGATATTGTCGGGCCGATTGATCCGTTTAAGGTTTTTAAGCCACAGGTAATCGGTATAGCAGGCGGGCTGTTTATAGGTCTGGTTCTGGTTGTGAGTCTTTTCGTTTACAGGCCGTGGTGTCATTTCTTATGCCCGTTCGGTTTGGTTGGCTGGATGGCCGAAAAAATCAGCTTGTTCAAAATAAAGGTGGATTACAGTAAGTGCATTTCATGCCAAGCCTGCTCGAAGGCATGTCCATCGACTGTGATGGATGCTATTCTAAAGCAGGACCGAATAATCCCGGATTGTTTCTCCTGCGGAACCTGTATGGAGACATGTCCTGCAACCGCGATATCGTTCGGGTACGGCAAAAGACAAAAACCTCCGGTCGGGAAATTTGACAAAGATGCAATGAGCGATTAAAAGCAGGCACAATTGTAGTTGGAAGGGAAATTTTCTTATATGGCTAAGAAGGTATTGATAGTTGGTGGTGTTGCGGGCGGTGCCTCGGCAGCGGCAAGACTTCGCCGGCTGGATGAGAAGGCCAAAATCATAATATTCGAAAGAGGTGATTACATATCGTTCGCCAACTGCGGACTGCCTTACTACATAGGCAGAACAATAAAAAACCGTGATGATTTGCTGCTCCAGACGCCGGAGTCATTTAAGAAGCGATTCAACGTTGATGTAAGAGTGAAAAGCGAGGTCGTTAAAATCAACCGTCGGAAGAAAACAGTCGATGTCATCGAGCTTTCTACCGGCAATAAATACACTGAAAAATATGACCGGCTGATTTTATCGCCCGGCGCCGAGCCCGTTCGGCCGGCCATTGACGGCATCGATTCCAGCAGGATCTTTACATTGCGAAACGTCGCCGATATGGACCGGATCGACGAGTTTATCAAAACAAACAATGCAAAAAAAGCCGTTGTAGCCGGAGCAGGTTACATCGGACTTGAAATGGCGGAGAATCTTCACGACCGAGGCCTGTCCGTACAGGTCGTTGAGATGCTCGACCAGGTCATGCCGGGCCTGGATAAGGAAATGGCGGCATATCTGCATACCCACTTGAATGAACGAGGCGTTGACCTGCAGTTAGGTAACGGTGTAAGGTCAATAAATCAAACAAAATCATCTCTTCAAGTATCGCTGAAATCCGGAAAAGAGCTTGAATGCGACTTTGCAATTTTATCGGTCGGCGTCAGATCTGAAGTAAAGCTGGCGAAAGAAGCGGGCTTGGAAATCGGATCGTGCGGTGGTATTAAAGTCAACGAATACCTGCAGACAAGCGATCCGGATATCTTCGCGATAGGTGATGCTGTCGAAGTGCGGGATTTGGTCCTCGCCAATGCTACATTGATTCCGCTTGCAGGGCCGGCAAATAAACAGGGCAGAATGGCGGCAGACAATATATGTGGCAGGAAGCGCACTTACCCCGGGACACAGGGCACTGCTATCCTGAAAGTCTTTGATTTGACCGCTGCGATGACCGGCGCGAATGAAAAGTCCCTGTCAAAAACCGACATCGAATATGAAAAACTGTATCTCCATCAAGCTAATCATGCCGGTTATTATCCGGGCGCCAAAATGATGCACATAAAGCTGTTGTTCGGCAAACCGGAGGGCAGGATTCTCGGTGCTCAAATCGTCGGCTCCGATGGTGTTGATAAAAGGATTGATGTTCTTGCCGTGGCGATTCGTGCCGGGATGACCGTTTTCGACCTGCAGGAACTGGAACTTGCTTACGCTCCTCCGTACGGCAGCGGAAAAGACCCGGTCAATATAGCAGGCTTCGCCGCGGCGAATATCCTCGACGGTACGGTTAAGATCAAGCATTTCACCGAGCTTAAAAAGGGTGATTTTATACTCGATGTTCGCACACCCGCGGAATTTGACAGAGGCAGGATTCCGAATTCCAGAAATATCTACGTCAATGAACTTCGCAGCAGACTCGACGAGCTTCCGACAGACGGGACCATTCACGTCTATTGTACCGTCGGATTTCGTAGCTATATCGCATACAGGATTTTGGAGCAAAACGGTTTCGATGCGAGGAACATGACCGGTGGGTATATAACCTACCGAACAGTTGCAAACGACAGTCAGTTAAGGTAAATTGTATAATTATTTTTTGGCGGATACGAAAATGGAATTAAAGCAGAAGATTACCGAATACTCATTAGCTCATTACAAACGTGTTACTGTTATCATGGTTGTTCTAACGTTATTGTTAGGGGCCATGATACCACTGATTAAGATTGATACCGATCCGGAGAATATGCTCTCGGAAGACGAACCGGTGCGCGTCTTCCACAACCAAACAAAAGAGCGGTTTAACCTGAGCGATATCGTAGTATTGGGCGTTGTGAATAACAAAGATCCCAACGGGGTCTTTAATCCTACTTCATTGACGAGAATATACGAACTGACCGAATTCGCAAAGAAGCTGCGCTGGCCAAGCAAAGAAGATCCCAACGAGCAGGTCGGCGTTATTGAGGTCGATTTGCTTGCGCCTTCGACCGTTGACCATATCGGCCAGGGCGGGCCGGGAGTAGTGACATTCGAGTGGTTAATGCTCAAACCCCCGGAGACAAACACCGATGCGTTGGACATCAGAGACAAAGCTATGTCCAATCCTCTGCTCAAGGGGACTCTAATTTCCGAAGACGGTAAAGCAATTTGCCTGTACCTGCCCCTTACCGACAAGCATCTGAGTCATGAGGTTTACAAAG
>Ga0209536_100011216_pt1 | contig 13148 bp, 19 predicted proteins | sample DeeMarSeWOR28_12_FD_187461 | JGI IMG/M metagenome (GOLD analysis project Ga0209536, IMG submission 187461) | Marine sediment microbial communities from White Oak River estuary, North Carolina - WOR-2-8_12 (SPAdes) (version 2) | ecosystem: Environmental > Aquatic > Marine > Intertidal zone >...
CCCCTCGGCGCGGCAGAGGATGTAGAGATCCCACAGTTCCACCTCCTGTATGCGATGGCGCGGGTTGAGGCAGATATCGATGGTGGCCTGAATCATCTCCAATTGAACCACCGATATAGTTGGTAGTCGTATTCGAGCCGTGGGTGGTTCCATAGATCCTCGGGCGACACCAGCGGCGCGGCTGTTCTGTTCTCGTGCGGTATCTCGTCGATGCGCCAGCCCAGGACCATCTTGAGGTAGTACACCATGGCTGAGTAGGCATCAGTACGACCAACAAACTTGAAGTGCTCCTCGATGTTGCGCTTGGCCTGCTCGACGTGCTTTTCCTCGACGGGGCAGGTTCCCTTGGTGACCGGGGCCAAGTGCCTGACCATCTGGTTGTCGCACAACTCCGGGCGTGCCCACGCGAACTCCGCTGGACTCTGGTTGAAACGGTTTCGGATGTCGCGCCGACGGTACTCGCTGATCACACGCTCTGCGGGGTCTCGCAGGATGGTGATGTACTTGACCGGTCGTTCCAGAAAGCGGTGCAGCCCGAACGGCATGTGACCCAGCCAGGCATCGCACTCCTGCATCTCAGGCCTGTGACCCATCGTCCGGGCGTAGTCCTTCCCCGGTTGACCGATGCTGGAGAAATTCTGCTCCATGATGCGACGGAGAGAGGTGCCCCCGGTGCGGGGGATGTGAACGAAGATGACGGGGTCTAGATGAAGAACTTCCACGTTTCATCCCTCATGCAAAACTGCTCGTACAACTCGTTGGCCTTGCTCTGCGTACACTTGGGACACTTGCTCACGTCGATGGAGGCCATGATCTCCTGGTGCTTCAAACCCCCCCACAGCGCCGCTACCTCCGAGAGGTCGTCCCACCGGCACAGCGTCAGAGCAGGGTTGTTCTTGTGGTCGCAGCACAACTGCAAGGTGCCGTCAGCCTCGAAGGTCGCCCACATGCCCACCGCGTGACAGGTCTTGAAAGGATGCTCCACCTCGAAGTGCTGGTTGTACTTCCCCGTGCCCCCGATGACTTTTATCCCATCCAACAACTTATGCGCTTTGGCCAGATTCTCCATTGCCATCCGGACGGCAGCTTTGGTGAACTGGGTCTTCTTGTTATCCCACCACCTGGGCGCAGCGGGGCGGAAATGGATGTACTTGCACCCGATGGCCTCGGCCAACTCCGCAGCACGGAACATGCCCTTAAGATTGCCTGGGTACATTACAAACTTCCAAGTGACCTCCAGCCCCTCGTCAAGGCAAGCCATCCGGATGTTCTCGACGACTCGTTCAAAGTCGTGACCGCCACCCTTGAGTGCGTCGTAGTCCTCGGCGTTGCCCGCGTCCACGCTCACACCCAACCAGTCCAGCGACGGAAGAATGTGCTTGTGATGGTTGAGCAGCACACCGTTGGTGTAGAGCCCGATCTGGATGTCCGCCTTCCGCAGGTTGCGGATCAAATCGTCCACCGGACGCCACATCAGGGGCTCGCCACCCCCGGTGATGTAGACAGCCCCGACACCCCAGTCACTCAGAAACCCGGGAAGCTCATCCACTGCCCACTCGGGGAAGCGTGCCGTTGCGGTCTCCGGGTCCGTCCGCTGCTTCTCCGCCATGCACCAGACACAGTCGAGGTTGCAGAGGTTGGTGGGACTGAGCTGGACGCACAGAGGCGGAGGTATCTCCATCCGCTCCATCACCTCCCAGTAGTGCATGTTGTAGAGAACCTTCTCAGGGCTGAATGGATTCATCGTCATACTCCCAGTCGGACCATTTGCTGGTTTGCCTCACTCTGTTCTTCTCCCACGTTCCGGTCACGTTCCCGTCGATTTCCCACTTATGAATAACCCAACCGTCAAGGTACCGCTTGTCATTCTCTGGATCCCTATCAGCCCATGCCATGGCATCATCCAACTCTTCAAAAACGCCCTTTGGGTAGTAGCCCTCGTAATCGACCCATCCCAGTAGCAGATATACGAAGACTATTATTCCTTCAGCCACGATAGACCTCCTTGTCTGTGGTCTCCCAGCGCAGGTTCTGCAGCCTCGTGCGGTCCTGGGCAGTGAGCTGGATAGGCAACGCAGCCTCCAGAAGCTCCCGGCTCCAGCCGTACCTCAGAGACCAGTACCACCACTTGTGCAGGTTGTTGATCGCCGTCTCGCACTCGATGTCAAGCACCGTTTCCGCCGTGAACAGGTCGCAACTGCACCCGTCGATCAGCATATCCCGGTCCAGCGCAACCTTGGCCAGCGGGGTCTTGGGCAGCGGCTGCCAGATGGCGCACCATGAGTCGTAGGGTTGGATCTGCTTGTTGGCCTCCCACGTTGCCATCGCATCCTCTAACGGGTCGTCCACGGGTAGGCCGATCATGTTCTGGAGCCGCACCCGAACGCCACGTTGCTGGAGGCTGTGGACAATCCACTCGAACTTGTCGATGGAGATCTGAGGCCGGCGCAGCAGCTTCTGGGTGGCCGGCACCGCGCTCTCCATGGCGAGATTCAGAAACGTGCAGCCCGAGGAGGCCAAGACGTCGATCATCGTCTCGTCAATGGATGACGGGTGAGCAGACCCTATCCAGGGCAACTGGAGCTCCTCGTTCTCCTCGTACCAGTCGATCAGCCACTCCAGGTCACGGCAGATGTTGTCGTCGTTGAGATAGACCAACTCCAGCCCCCACTGCTCCCGAACATGCCTCACCTCGTTGGCCAGGTCCTCGGCAGGACGCACCTGCTCCCGCTCCGTGGCTGGATACATCTGGTGATAGAGACTGTTGAAGCAGTAGGAGCACCGATGGTTGCAGTCCCGGCGTGCGATGAACCTCTTCATGGGCGCATTGGCCAGGTCTGGACGTTCGGAGTACTGGATCTCCCGGTCGGGCCAGGGCATCGTGGACAACAACGGGTATGGGGCGAGCAGCGCACCTGAAATCGCACCCGATGCCGCATTTGCAATCACTGCCTCCCCCGGACCCTGCACAACAACGTCAGCGCACGAGGGGGCATCCTCCGGGAAGAACGTGAAGTGCGGGCCACCCATCACGATCACTGGCCGGTTGGACTGCTTGCCCAGCCATGTCGCCACGTCGATATGCCATCGATGCGTGCCAGTGACGGCAGAGAAGCACACCACGTCCGCGTCAGGGAGCGCCCCCCTCATCGTCACCTCGTGACCCGCCCGCTTCAGGACCGACGACAGCGTCATGATCCCCAGCAGGTCCGTCCTGACTCCCGGCTCCGTCGCGAAAACCACCCGTGAACCCATTGGCCCTCCTTTTCTGTAGCAACGCCCTCCCCAGTATCCGGTGGGCCTCCTTGTTGGTCTCCTTCCACACCTCGTCACGACCCCACATCCCCCAGTTGTGAGGCATGCAGATCTCGCTCCAGCACTCCAGCAGCCGACCCTCTTTCCTGGCCTTCTCGGTGATGTCATCGTCGGCATACATCGAGTAATACTCTGGGTAGTAGAGGTATCCGCAGTGCTCGTACCAAGCACGGGTGCAGCAAAAGATGGTGCAGATTCTCTTCTTTGCACCGTAGCCGATGCACCGACCCAGCGAGCCAGGTTGCATGGGTATGGGGCCCACCGTGGGTCCGTCTGCTATCCCCACCACCCAGGGCTCGTCCACGTCGGGGATCTGACGCAGAATCTGCTCGTCCCAGTTGAGGCACGGGTTGACGTCGTCCATCACCTGGATCAACACGTCCCCAGTACACACCTCCGCGGCAGTGTTGTAGGCAGCCACGTTGCCCTTGCCCTTGTTGATGACGTGAATGTCCGGGTTGGCGATCTCGTACCGCTCTATAGTGGCTACCTCATCGTCCTCGTCGGTGCAGAGTACCAGCTCGATGCGCTCCGGGTTGGCTGCGGTCTCCCGCCACCACCGAGGCACGGCAGGGTAGACACGCCTTCGCCCTCGCGTTGCCCACAGTAGAGAGAATTTAATCATCGATTGCCCTTTTCTCTTTCTGAATGGCCGCCGCAACAATCAATACGGCAGTGGCAAAACCGTCTTTGAACTCGTCGCTTCGGTCATCTGGCAATTCCAACCCCAACAACCACGTCTGCAGTTTCTCCAGTATTACGCGCCGTCCGCGTTGCTCCCCCTGGTGAAAAATGGATGGTTGGACCCGCATGTCACACCTTCTTCATCACATCGGTGGAAGCTGACCCGTCCTTGGTGAGGGCATCCTTGGGGGTGAATCCGTGGTTCCCGTAGTGACGCAGCCACGGCAGGGTGGTGGCATGCACCTTGTGGCCCAGGTCTCGCGCCCGCTTGCAGATGGCCCAGTCCTCGCTCAAATAATCCACGTTCCCCTCATGGAACTCACTCTCCGCGAGCATCGGCAGGAAGTAGGGACGGAACCCCTGGACGGTCAGGGGCATGGTCATCACCTTGATCGAACCGTCGCGCATGGTGACAGGGATAGGCGAGTTGTCGTGGATGTCCTGCAACACCGACAGGGGGTAGGCAGTGAAAGCTGACCCCACGTAGTACGATGGGATGATCTCGTCCACACCGAAGTCCAGCGTGACCTTCTCCGCCTTGAAGTCTGCCTCCCACTCCTTGCAGAACTGCGTGGCCAGACCATCCCCCCGGGACCGCTTGCTCACCAGGCCACCGACGATAGACTGGGTCTCCCACGCCTTCCAGGCCATGTACTGGATCGTACCCCGCGGCCAGACGATGTCCGCATCGACGAGCATCAGCACATCGCACATCTCGTTGCTCTTCTCAGGCAGCGCGTTGTAGAGGAAGAACTGACACAGACGGCTGCGAGCACGGTCCACCAGGGCATCGTTGGACATGTGGCGGTAGTGGGTCTGGAATGCCTTGTACTGCGGAGACCCGGACGTGATGATCTCTCGCATGATGCAGGTCATGGTCAGGTCCACGATGGAGCGGTAGATGGTCATCCCCAGCCACACCCGGATCACGCCAGGCTGCGCGGTGCCCTGCGGAACGTAGCCCTCTGGCGGCACCCACCCCTCGCCGGGGGTAGTCTCCGTGATGTTCTGCTGGTCGGGCCCCGGCAACCCCGCACGCTTCTCCTTCTCGCTAGCCATCTTGATGACGTGAGTGTGCTTCATCGCTGCGTCGGGATTCTTTTGCTCGTCTGATGACATTGACTGCCTCCTGTGCGCTGTAGACCACGGCAAGGTTCCCGCCGGCATCCAGCCACTGTGCGTGAAAAGTTTCTTCAGCCTCGGTGAGTTTTTCTCCGGGCCGCTTGAGCTCCATTAGTCCGGTCCATGCCCAGTGCCCCACCGTGAGGTCTGGGTAGCCTTTGAGGTGAGGGCAGCGAGCTGCGATGTTCGAGGTCACCGCAACGGCACACCCCTCGGCGCGGAGAGCTGCCACGGTTGCTGACTGGAAGGGGTCTGTTCTGCCGCGAGATCTAGCCATGCCACTCCCTCGTTCTCTGCTCGAATTCCAGAAAGCCGCCCATCTCCATGATGCGGTCGTAGATGTGGTTGCCGTAGCGGTCCCACACCTGACCAGGGGAAAGGTTCGTTGTGATGATGGTCTGGCGCTCCTTATTATATCTGTCACGCAGAAGCCAGTTGATCTTCTTCGTCCCCCACTCCACGTTCTCCTGCCCGAGGTCATCCAGAACCAGCAGGTCTGCCGCATGCCACTGCTTACTCACGTCGCGATGCGCCTCGGTATAGCCGGTGGCGTCTACAAATTTTCCGCGCACTCGGTGAAAGAGGTACCTGCACGCAGAGGTGGTCTTCTTCGTACCCACCGGACCATGCAGCACCAAGAAGGTCCCCGTCCGCATGTACTCCTTCAGCCGCCGGTAGTCTTCGCTTTCATCTCGTGGGTTGGCCAACAGGGTTTCCACGACGTGATCGGGTATGCCCGAGGTGGGTATCAGACTCCGCACACGAGACCGCAGTGATTCCTGGTCCCATTCCAGGGACTTGTCTGCGTTTATTGCACCCAGTTGCTCGCACTGCTTGATGGCTGCTTCCAGATCTGGTGTCATTCGCGCCCCTTGCATTTTTCGCTTGACATCGTCCGGTGTCACGAGCTACCTATCCTGCGGAGTCTCACTCGGCCTTCCCAGTTGCCGTCCTTTTAGCGCCGGGGAGACACTGTCCGCACGACGGGCAGCGCTCGGGCCAGCCATCCTGTAGAACCTTTTTGCCGGTGAGTTTTTCGATGTACCTCTTGAGCCACCGAGATGGGGCCTGGCGCTGGTTGAGGATGCTTGAGAGGTGCTGCCGTGAGATGTCCAGTCTCCTCGCCAGCTCACCGAGGCTGATCCTCTTCCACTCGGCCCATGCTCTGAGGTCGGTGCAACTGTCCCCGGTTCGACGAAAGTGGATGCGAGGCTTTTTGTACACTTTTGTTTTCCGTGCCATGTCCTACCTGTAGCACACATTTCAACTGACGTCAATAGATTTAGCTTGACAAGCTATCCCGGTCAGGTATGATGAAGTTTCCGGGGGGCGATGCAACGCGCGGTGGGCCAGTGAATCCTTCCAAGCGGCGTCTCGCCCCTCGGCACCAAAGGAGGAGACGATGTCACAGATCTGTCGGTTGAGAGTGAGTGCTTGGTTTGAGGCTGCCCACAGTCTGGAGATGATGCCGGACGGTCACCCGTGTCAGCGAACGCACGGGCACCGATATGAGGTTACCGTTGAGGCGATGGGCTCGGTGGACCAAAAAACGGGGGTAGTGATCACATATGAGGAGATGCTAGAGAAGCTGGGCACAGTCCTCTCTGAGCTCGATCACCGCAACCTCAACGACGTTCGGTCCATCGGGGAGACGACTACTGAAAACCTCTGCCGTTGGGTTTGGAAGCGACTTCACCAGGTGGGGCTCAACCGTATCTCCGAGGTCAAAATCCAAGAGAGCCCAAACACCTGCTGCGTTTTTCGGAACGAATGAGGGTGTACGTCGGACAGACCTGGTCCGGGTGGGCTCTAGAAGAGGCTCGTCGCAGGGGGTGGGGGGAGATGACGGTCAGGGGTGACCGAATCCCCCCCTTCCGTACTCCGTGGGTGCTCGATAATGGGAGCTACAGGGACTGGAAACTCCTCGAACCGTTTGATCGTGGGGCTTGGAGGGGTGCGCTGATCGCTGCAGCTCAGGTCGATCCCCTTCCAGAATGGACGATTGCACCCGATGTGCCCGGTGATTGGGGGGCAACGCTCTCTTTGTCGATGCGGCTACTGGCTGACATTGAGGAATTCCTTCCCGGTGTGCCTGTCTACTGGGCGTTGCAGGACGGTGTGCGGCGGGAAAACGTGCCGTGGGAGGTTCTAGACGGGGTGTTTGTGGGTGGAACGAACAGTTGGAAGTTCAAAATGGGTGGCCGAATCGTAGAATGGGCCCATGATCGGGGGCTGCCCTGTCACATCGGGAGGGTGGGAACGATAGCCAAAGTTGGCTGGGCCAGGAGAATCGGTGCCGACTCTATAGATTCTTCGTTCCCGTTGCGGGCCAAAAGAAACTTCTGGAGGTTCGTGCAGGCGTTGGAAGAGCAGCAGGGCGAACTAGCCTTCGACAAGGAGACATGATGGAAAACCTAGAGAAGCTGAAAGAGCCGTTCGCGCCCGAGGATATAGAGTGGCGGGTGCAGCAGAGCGGGGAGAAGGGCAGCAAGGTGTGGGCGATCGTCCTTGCCTATATCACCAACAGGGCCATAATGGACCGGCTCGATGCGGTGTTCGGCCCGATGGGATGGCAGAACGAATTCGCGTCAGGCCCGGACGGGGGTGTGGTGTGCAAGATCAGCGCCAAGGACCACGAGACCGGGGAGTGGATCTCGAAGTGGGATGGTGCGCCGAATACGGACATCGAGGCGGTGAAAGGTGGTCTGTCGTCCTCGATGAAGCGGGCTGCCGTGCAATGGGGGATTGGGCGCTACCTGTACAACCTCGAATCCAACTTCGCTTCAGTGCATGGCGGCGGGCGGTACAGAGGAAGAACGAAGAACGGAACTAACTTCCGCTGGGACCCGCCTGAGTTGCCGTCGTGGGCCTTGCCCGAGGGATACAGCGGTGAGCCCACCTTCGCGGCAGAGACTGCCATCCCCGACGAGAGCGAAGACCCGGCACCGTCTGGTGTAGCCGACGCGGACCCGCCCCGCAGTGACTCCAGCCCCGCGGCCACGACCAAGCAGAGGAACTACCTCAAGAGCCTGTACGGGTACCACAAGGAGAAGCTGACCGAGAGCACGCAGGAGAAAATCCGGCAGGCCATCCAGAAGGAGAACCTCACGATCAACGAGTGCTCCGGGATGATTGACTGGATAGTGAAGACCTACGGGCACAAGCCGAGGGGGGGGTGATGAGAGTCTGGCCAAGTGAGTTGAACCTCTTGCAGCACTGCCCGGGGTCCAAGAAGCTCAGGGGGTCTCTGGTCGAGGAGGGGGTTGATCTCAGCACCAAGTGGATGTCGTTCGGGTTGCTGGCCCACCGCTGGGCCGAGGAGTGGCTACACACCCGGTCCTACAATGCAGCGGACGTTGCTCTGAGGGAGATGAACCGGAAGGAGGGTTCGAAGTTCGAGCCGTCTGCCCTGATCGACCTCTCGGTGGCGATGGTGGAGTGGGCGGACTGGTGGTCAGCCGGTGAGGCGCGGCTGCTTCCCATCAGAGAGGGCATCGAGGAGAAGCTCCAGGTCCAGTTCGGTGACGTGGTCATCTCCGGCAAGGTGGACTACTGGAAGCTGGTGGAAGGCACCGCTGGTCGCACTCTCGTGGTGGCAGACTGGAAGTGGTACAACAACCCCTCCGCTCTCCTGCCGCTGGAGGATGATCTCCAGATGCTCTGCTATGGCGTGCTCGCTGACCTCAAGCTACAGGTCTCGTGGGACGTGATGGCTATCAACCGGGTGCTCCTCAAGCAGTGCAAGATGGACGCTATGCTCCTGTCGAAGGCGAAGCTGCAGGAGGTCCACGACCGGGTGTTGCACATCATCCAGAGGGTGGCGCGTACCGACGAGTTGATCCCTGGGCTCTGGTGCGGCAACTGCTTCTTGAAGTCCTACTGCCACAAGTACAAGCGTCAGGCCGAGGAGGTGGTGGCACTGGGGCCCTACACCGGCAAGGCAATCGCCAACGCGAAGGAAGCCCTCTACTACCTGCTGCGTCTGAAGCCGGCGAAGGACCGTGTCAAGGACCTGGAGGTCGCCCTCCGTTTCTTCGCTGAGAAGCACGGGCACATCGAGCACAACGGGCAGGTGTGGGGCAGGCACGAGCGGAAGCAGGACGTGATCACTGACGCCCCGGCTGTTATCAAAGCCCTGATTGACGCTATCGGGGTGGAGGCTGCCATGGTAGCGGTGCAGACAACGAAGTCCGCTCTGGAGAGTGCGTTGGTCAAGGCAGGGGTGGCCCCGGCAGACCGCAACGCTTGGATGGGACGCATGCGGAAGAAGGGGCTGATCAAGAAACAGGCGGGGGACCGGTTTGAGTGGCGAAAGAAAGGGGGCGGGAAGTGAAGCCATTTATCGTTACAGAGATTGAACTACCAGAGGGGACACTAACCCTGTTGGTCAGCTCGCAAAGACCGCCCGCCCATGCATGGGGAACAAGGGAAATCGCCAAGCTTACCTGGAAATACAACGATAGACGGGCCACCGGCCGCGAGGCGGCGGGGCTACTTTTGCAAAAGGCAAGGGCGGTGGGAAGATCAGGGGATGCGACACCGCCACTAGCCCGCCCCGCAAGCGATGAGGAGAGGTGATGCAAGACTGCTGCCCAGATTGCAATGGTTATCTGTACTGGCACGCGACGGGCTGCCCAAAGACAACAATCACCGGCGACGTTCGCCCGCATCGAGGCTGCACTCGACAAGGAGAAATAATGTTCAGATCTAACGAGTGGTGGCAAAAGCAGTGCGTTGAGGCCATGCAACTGGTGGGCACTTACGAGGCGCGGGCTCTGAAGGCGGCGATGAATGGTCAAATGAAAACGTGGTGCTGGAACATCTGGCGGATGGTCATGGCGTTTGGTTGCCATAAGGTGGCAGCTCAAGTCCTATTCCTTCGAACCTACCCCACGGAAACTCTGGACCGGGATCTCGACGACGAGCCGGAGCCACATGACAGTGACCCAGCATGCGGGTTAGATATGGGTTCGCCTCGATCATCTGGCGAATCAGACCCTCTAGTGAACTGAGACACGGCTCCGGAAACTCCGTGAACATCGGACCCTGAGTCTCAATCCCCCACGAGATCCCGTTGATGCTCCCCGCGTGGTAAGCCTTGTGGTCGAGTGGCACGCACTGGATGATCTCCCCATCCCGCTGCACCACGAAGTGGGCTGACACTTTCCGCCTGTCTCCCGGGTATTGGAAGTAGGACGCGATGTCCCCGTCGCTCACCCCGCGGTGGATGATGATCGTGGTGGGTGGCTTGATCAGCCGCGGGCCAAAGTAGCGGGCCTGGATTGCCTTGTACTCGGTCCACCAGGTTGGCAGAGAGTCCGCGGACACGCGAGGGATGGGCTTGGAGTAGTCGGCGCAGATGGGACAGATCACGGACTGCTGGAGCTCGTGGTCGGTCCAGCCGCCTTCGCCTTCGCAGAGGGGGCAGTCAGGTTGCATGAGGGTCCACCATTTCCCAGTGATTTTCCGACACCACCGTGGTGTCCAGTACGTCCTTGGCGATCTCTCTCACCACCTCGGGGCGGAAGTCCCGGCAGGACTGGATGCTCAGCATGAAGTACGCGCCATCAGCCCGGGTAGCGTCCCGGTAGGGCCACCCATGGATCGCAGCGTGGGACGTGGACAGCAGCAGCACCGCGGACGCGCCGCCCTCATCCTCAAAAGGCTCCCGGCCCAAGGCTTCGATGGCAAAGGGGACGTCCAGAGCAACAGCCTCCAGAGGCTGCATCGAGATGGATGCGCACACGTTCTTGAGGAACGCGCACAGGGCTTGGTAGTCCCCCAGAATCCCCCGGGCACGAGCCCACCCGTGCAGCGAGTATTCACGTCCAACCATGGTACACCTCCTTGATCCGGCGCAGGATCTGCACCACCCGCCGCGCCCAAACCCGAGACCCCGGGTTGTATCGCGCCCACCACCACCCGCGCCGACAGTACCAAATACCCGGCTTCTCAGCACAAAGGCGCTTACCCCGATGCAGAATCACCGCAGCCCGCAGCATAGCTGCCCTGGACCCGAGAAAACGCCGCACTTTCGCTGGAGTGCAGCCCGGGACGTGAATCTGCATGACACCCACGTCACACCCGCGCCTCCCGGCACCCCTGCCCCGCGCTACCACGTTGCGCCCCCCCGACTCAGCCAGCAGCAGGGCACCCATCAGAGCCTCTGACAGCCCCTGTGAGCGTGCGACAGTCCGGAGGTCCACAGCCAGCGCATGCATCCTCAACGGGCCTACGCGGGCCTCTGGCTGCGCGAGAAGAGCCAATGTGAGCAGGGCCGAGGTCACAGCTTGCAGGCTTTGATCACCGTGGTGGCAATGTCGAGCACAGCCCCCGCAGCCTTTGAGATCTTCTCCTGCTGTTCCAGGCACTTGGCCCGTTTCTCACCCTTCAACATGGAGCAGACGAGTAGGCTTGTGGCCGATGCCACCTGGTGGCTTCCCTGTGCGATGTTCATCGCCTCGCAAGGGTCGAACTTCTTTCCGCTTTCAGTGGTCATGCACGAGAATGTGCACAGGGCCACCAACAGGACGATCCATCTCATCCTCCACCTCCGTTCTTGACCTTTGCCCTCGCGAGGTTGTATCCCACCACACCAAGAAACGGCGCAGTGAGAGCGATGGCGTCCTGCACCGAGGATACCCTGCCCAGGCCCACGAGGACATAGGTCCCCACCAGGCACGCGAGAGTGACCCAGAACTCTGTCGTTTTGATTCCGCTTTTCATCCTGCCTCCCAGATAATGACCTGGTACACTTCCAGGTTGCTGGCAACGCTGTGGTAAACCTCCAGCGTGATCCACTCGCCGGCAGTGGGTACGGTCAGCGGAAGACCCGCTCCTGAGGTATCGAAGTCTCCGTTGCTGAAACTCATCGGGCGCCACTGCGCCACCTGGTTCGCGATGTTGTCCTCGGAGGAGGTGTAGCCGCTGGACTTGATCCTCCATGCCGAACTGGACGCATCCGTGTTCTTGCAGAAGATGCCACAGCGGATCACATGCACCGTGGTGCCGTCCTGCTGGGCGTAGGCCGGAACGTAGATGCCGCCCTCGATGACGGAGGTCCAGGCCCCGGTGGTTGCGGTGGTTGCAGCAAAGGTTCGCACCGCTGTTGTATCGGGGTCTGCCGCACCAACGGAGCAGATGATCCTCCGGTTGTTTGTCCAGGCGTCAAGCTGACCCGTGACGATGTCAGCCACGTCTGTGTCGATGTGCTCCGCCGGCAGGTACTCGTCCGGGTCCAATACGCCGCTGATCGAATCGTCAATGTTGGCGTGCTTCTCCTTTATGGCACCGAACTTCTCTGCTACCTTCTCGCCCCCGACTGCCGGCGGGAGTTCCCACGCACCGAATCCCATGATAGCGACGTAGGTGCCGTTGGTGATACTCGCGATAACCCGTTCGATCATCGATCCATCAACTTCGACGTTGAAGAACAGGTAGAAGACCTCATCATCATCGTCGACATCGAAGCCTACGTTGGTCAGGTTCGCATACACCACTTTGGAGACGGAGGCGCCGGTTTCGCTGTCCACGGTCAAGGTGACGTCTGCCACCGCATGGTCCGCATTTTGGATCTGGGCGATCTGGATACAGCAGGTCAGCCAGCGTTTATAGGACCCCGAAAAAGTCGGCTCGTCCAGTGGGTAAATAAACGAGACCTTGTCCATGCCCGCCGTTTCAGCACCAGTCGGATCCCAGGAGTTGAATGGCAAAATCTTGCGAGCGTAGAAGTTGAGGTAGTTGATCAGGTGTGCTGCAGACGACCAAGTCAGAAACCGCACGGGCTTGGCCGTGGCGCACTCCTCATCAGAACCCAGAAGCTTCTCCGGGAAGTCGAGCAGTTGGACCTTAGCCATCGTAAGGCTCCGCGTATATTATTGCCGAGAGCAGGGTGGCGTAGGTCACGTAGATGTAGATGTGGCACATTCTGCCGTAGCTTGTGACAATGTCCGATAGCTCCACACTGTCCTCGGTGAATGCTGCATCATTGGAGTTGGTGATCGTTCCAGAGACCGAGCTGACTCCGA
>Ga0209536_100011218_pt1 | contig 13148 bp, 15 predicted proteins | sample DeeMarSeWOR28_12_FD_187461 | JGI IMG/M metagenome (GOLD analysis project Ga0209536, IMG submission 187461) | Marine sediment microbial communities from White Oak River estuary, North Carolina - WOR-2-8_12 (SPAdes) (version 2) | ecosystem: Environmental > Aquatic > Marine > Intertidal zone >...
GATATAGTAATTGTGACTATACTGGCTGAGCGCGCATCACTCCCTCACGGTCGTCGTTTAGGTAGAGGAGAAATCTAATGGCTCAACATTTCACCGGTTTCCCGGATGAAGCCTTTCGTTTTTTGAGAGAGCTTGAGGACAATAATGAACGTGATTGGTTTGAAGCTAACAAGACCTTCAATCGTGCCTTGTTCCCGTCTGGCATTAGAGGTAGCAGAATATGCCAAAGAACAGGGGAAGTTTGACCAATTTCATCTGGCCGTCTTTAAGGCATACTGGGAAGAAGCTAAAAACATCGGACTAAGAACTATCATTCATGAAATAGCAAAGGAATGTGATTTAGATATCGATAAAGTTGACTTGTATCTGGACGAAGGACGATATACCCAAGTAATAAAAACCCAGAGCGAAGAGGCTAAGAAGTCAGGGATTTGTGGTATTCCTGCTTACGTTATAGGTGACTACACAGTTGAAGGTGTGCAACCATACCAGTTTTTCCAAAAAGCCATGGAGGTGGCGTTGGGTAGAGCTAAGTAATAAATTATGGATTATGGTCAAGCATATCTATCAGTGTTGCAGGGAGAGTTCGACTTAAGATAAAGTACCGATAATTATAAACCCAAAGAGTGGTATCTATATTTTAGGCAGATTACATTCATCAGCCAAGCAAAACGCATCGAGCAAGTAATAACCTTTATTTATTATTAAGTTCACTTTCAAGGAGGACCATATGACGACCGGTGGAACACACGAAAACCGGCAGTATGTAGATGTCTTAACCGGAAATTCGGAAGAACAACAAGCTACCCCGGATATTGGGCGGTTGGGTATTGGTAATACGAGTGTTGTATATACAGATGATGGTGTAATAGTTATTGATGTACCTATGGGTAACCGTTTTGGTAGAAAAGCGGTTGAGGTAATCAGAGAACGAACGGACAAGCCTGTCTACGCTATCATCTACACTCACGGACACATAGATCATATCTGGAGTGTACCTGTATTCAATGCAGATGCCGAGACTCGTATGTATCCCAGGCCGCATATTATCGGGCACAAGAATGTAGCCAGGCGGTTTGACCGTTATCAGAAATTAAAGGGCCAGCACGAGCATATAAACACGATACAGTTTGCTATCCCAGCGGGTGAACCAGTTCTACCTCAGCAATTTTTCTACCCGGATACCACCTTTGATGACGCTATGCAATTCCAGTTCGGGGGACTGACCTTCGAGCTATACAGCTACTATGGCGAGACGGATGATTCGCTCTGGGTATGGGTCCCGGAACGGAAGACGGCGCTTGTTGGTGACCTGCTTATCAGTGGTGCGCCCAACGTGGGCAATCCTTTTAAGGTACAGCGCTGGGCGCTTGAGTGGGCGGAGGCTCTAGAAGCGGTTGCCGGGAAGAATCCTGACTATGTGGTTGCGGCTGGACAGGTTCTACCTAGAGACCTGGCGAGCGAGGTCTTGCTGGATACCGCGAGATATCTCAGGTTTATCGAAGATGAAGTCGTACGTCTGCTCAATGAAGGCTACTGGATTGAAGAAATTATCGATAAGATTAAAATACCTGAAGACCTGACCCAAAAACCGTGGTTACAGCCGGTATATGGTCATCCGACCTTTATTATCCATGGCGTGCACCGTCGTTATGCTGGTTGGTACAATGGCAATCCTGCCGAACTCTTCCCTGCGACAAGCAACGATATCGCTGCCGAGATTGTGAAACTGGCTGGTGTGGACAACCTAGTGCAAGAGGCTAATATGCTCAGGGATGACGGAAAAATCCAGCTAGCTCTGAATATAATTGACTTCGTGATACGTGGCACTGAAGACGGGGCGGAGAGAGAAAAAGCTCTACTACTGAAATCAGAATTGCTTGATGCACGCGCCAATGCTGAACCGAGCTACATTGCACGCAATATCTTCAGCGCCGGTGCGAAATTAGCCAAACAAGAGGCGGAGAATCATCCCGGTTAGGATATTAGAAAGCCTTTCAGAAGCCTCGGCATTATTTCAGGGAGAGTCGAGCATGAGTCTTAACAAATATCGAGACGAGGTCGCTGAATTCCTTGAGCAGATATCGGCTACACAGGAACCCGTATCGCGAGTCATAAACATGCTCGATGAGGAGGTCACCCTGCTGAAAGAGTCCCTGAATGACCGCGACCGCCTCAGTCACCAGCTATACGATGTGCTCTTTCTCCTTTTCGAGATTGCGGCGATGTGTGACCTGGACATGGATTCCGAGTGGATTCAGGGCAGAGAAAGAAAGCAAACCAAATACCTGGAGCACAATTAGGTAGAAGTGTTTCGCAGGGCTTTGTTTGCCAGACTGTCTGCCTCGGCATTCTGCGCACGAGGAACATTCGTGATGGTAAAGCTTTCGAACTGACTTAGGAGCTCTGCCACCCTCAGGTAAAGCGGCCTGAGGGCAGCATTCTTCACCCGGTACTGGCCCTTCATCTGCTTGACCACCAGCTCCGAATCGAGTCGGATATCAACCTGTCTGGCACCCAGTCCGATGGCCTTCTCCAGGGCTGCAATCAAAGCCCGGTACTCCGCCTGATTGTTGGTCGCCCACCCAATACTACGTGATATCGAGACCAGCAGGTGACCCTGCTCATCCTTTATGGTGGCACCGATGGACGCCGGTCCCGGATTGTGGCGGGAAGCGCCATCGGCATTTATAATAACTCTATCTGCTGTCATTACGTTTTATCAGGCGAGAAAGAGGATACGTCCGCAACTACCACAGCGCACCAGACCACCGCCCCTGACCTGTTGCAACTCGGTGGTTGGCAGTGTTATCTGGCAACCGCGACACGTCCCCTGCTCCACCCTGGCCACCGCCGTACCTCTCCGCAATCTCAACTGTTCGTAGATTTCAATCGTCCCGGGTACAATCCCCAACGCCAGTTGCTGTCGCTCATCGGAGAGCCTGGCATGTACCGCCTTGAGCTCTGCCAGCTCAACCGACAGCTTCTCCTGCTGGCTACGCCATTCCGCCTCCAGCTTGCTCAGGTCACCAGTCAGGTTGTCGATACTTTTGGTGATAGACTCAGCCTGGTCCATCAGCCCCAGTGCCCTGTCTTCCAACTGGGAACGCCTTGTTTTCAGGTCGTCGGCCTCACGCTGGAGGTTGGTCAACTCCTTGGGATTTCGTATCTTGCCGCCGAACAACTGTTCCTCGGTAGCTTTTAGCTTGGTTGTCAGGTCGTCGATTTCCCATTCCACGTCATGCTGTTGACTCTCCAGCTCCTCCAGCCGCTGTCGCTCGGCCTCCAGTCTAGCCCTGACCCGGGCCACTTCCTGGCTCTCTCCAAGCTGACCATTAACCCGATCCTGCTGCTGCTGGTTCGCAGCCAGCTTAAGGTCGACCTCCTGTAGCTGATAGAGTTGCTGGGCAATACTCATCCTCTCCCCTTCGGGTATTGTACAACGGCCACCTGGCAATATCAATTTCACCAAGGCCCTTACACGATTAATGACACTCTTAGATTCTCTAGTACCTATTCAGTAGTGACGGCCCCATCCCCTAAATTTATCTTTTCCCACCCACCGCCTTATAAGGAAAAAGAGGGGCTACGCCCCTCTTAGACTCCCCCTCACAATGTAAAACTTATGCTCCTCGTAAACTCGCCTTATTATTCTGTGGCCGGAATAAAGAACGTCCCATCTAATAGAAAAGCATGCCTATAAGGTGTGAACACACCTGCAGTCATACTGCAACAATTACTTCCCAGTTGTGAAAGAGATGTCACTTGCCTGACTCAGGCGTGGTTACTAGATTGTTAGGAGTTTGTATTAATTGTTACAACAATATATAGGACAGGGTTAGTCAAAGGGAGCGGATATAAATAAGTTTTGACCTGTCTCTACTGGATATTGACCAGTCCCGTTATAGGCTAAAGAAAGGAGCAATATTATCTTTGCTTTTTGTTAACCGCGAATTTGCCTCCGTCAGTTGGGCAGCTTTCTCTAAAGAAGCTAAAAATACCTTCAATCGATATCCATACAAGGTTGACTTCGCAAATAATGAGGTCTGTGGCGGAGGTACATGGGTAAATCCGAAATATCGTGGACGAGGCTTGCATTATTATACACTACGAAAAAAAGAAGAATATCTATTTCGTATGGGGGCAACAAAAATTCGCTCCATAACGTTATCAAGTAACATTGCCAGCCAAAGAACAAGCGCTGGTTTGGGTGAGAAGTTAGTCGCCAAAGCTCGCTACATTAGGATATTTGGCCTGCAGTTTTGGAGAGAAAAGCCAGTTAAGTCGATTGACTAAGAAGTCTAGTAGACCATTGAAGAGATGCTAGCCTCTATCTTGCTCAGGCAGGGAAATAACACCCATTTGTTGCATTAGACTTAGCCTATCCTCTAATGTCCAACCTTCGACAATCTTATTATTCACTACTCGGAAGATAGCCATCTCCAACCATATTACTTCCTTGCCTGTTGGTGGAATACCCTCGAATTCTCCTTGGTGTTTACCTGATTCTACGAAGCGGACAACTACTTTGTCTCCTTCTCCAATCATATCTTCTATGTCCGCATGGAAGTTGTCGAAGGCGTCGAAGAATGTAGTAAGCATTTGCTTCATGATGTCCGTGCCAATTACCTCTTGTCTGCCACTTCCATGGAAAACACAATCACTCGCAACAATCTCATCTATTTCTTTCAGGTTTCTCCGGTTAACTACCTCCTGCAATAGACGACGGACTATAGATTTGTTTTCTTCTACCGACATAGTGCTTGCTCCTTATTGATAGGCTACCAGGTTATTAAAGATTGGTGAGTCTTAAATCCACAAACAATACCACCGTGAAAGTGGGAAGTCAAAGAAAAAGGCTAGCAGAGCATTGAAGACCTGATTGCCCTTACTTACTCTTCCTTTATTACTTCTAAATATGCGAAGGCACTAATATTAGGGTGTGCTTGTCTCGCCAGTTATTTCTATGAACTCATCTCTCAGTTTGCTGCTAATCAGGGTAGCAGAGTATTCATATTCAAACTCGTCTATAGTGTCTCTAAGGGAAGTTTCAGCGCTTGTTGCACTATCAAATTTGTACCAACCAGTGATATTCAGCACTTCATCGTTAGGTTGCTTGTTTTGCACGCAGGTTCCACCAGCTAAAATTTCAATATCATACATATAGTCCGAACCGAATACATAATAACCGACAGCAGCAGGCAACCTGTCTGCTACTGACTTAATGTCCTCATCATCATACATTGAAGAATCCTCGTTCTTGTGGCAGCGGATGCAGGTTTCAACTGAGGTTATATCACTAACCACAATCATGTTGTCTATAAAGGCTAAGGATTGTTCTAATAAGTCATTGGTCCAAATTTCTATCCCCTTATATTCACCTTCTACAAAATAGTTATATTCCAGAGCACCACGGATATCTTCGAGATTAAAGTCACCTACTAATATAAAAATTGAATGTAAGTCAGTTTCGGCAGTGGCAAAGGCAGAGACAGTTGAAATATCCATATCTATATCATCAAGTAAATGGTAACTCAAGTAGTTAATAATATAATCATATGTATAACTGAAATCAGGGTCTTCCACTATCGCTTCCATATCCATACACGAAATCATATCAGTATTTATGGGTGCAATCTTCATTACCTGTACAAGGTAATTGTCTGTGGGCATACACGCGGTAATTACGGAAGCAAGTACAACCAGTACAATTAGTACCGAGGTCGTTTTTGTCTTCATTACACACCTATCCTACTAGTTGCGGGTAGAGTCCACAAACAATACCACCGCAAACGTGGGAAGTCAAAGGAGAAAATGATATGAAACAGCGTTGATAATCAGGTCACAAGGCTGTCCATACTCTGCATTGTGCAATTCGTGCACCTTTCGGATTATCTCCGTGCACCGGGTCAAAAGAGAAATCGTGCAGCATTTGACAAGGGAAATCTGGGCATTTCCCGCAATGAAGTAATCCTTTATTCTGACAACAGATAGCTACAGAGCATTCGCCATGAAAGGGGTGTCCGTTTGTTTCAATACAACCACCGCACCCGGTTCTCTCTCTGAATTCGCACTTGACACAGCTAAGACCACATCTAGTGTCAATTATCAGCCCCGCATTAGACTTCTCTTCCATTTCATATCCTCTGTCGCTGCCGATTCTGAATGAATTGGGGGCTAGCAGACCATTGAAGAGCCGCTAGTTTTCTCAGCGATGAGAACGAGCAGCCTATTAGACTGAAACGCTAATTTGAAGACATGCTTCAGTATAATCTTATCTATTTACTGACTGGGAGGGGTGGCGCCTAACTGCTGAAAAAGGCTGAGCATATCAACGTATGTAACGAGTTCCACTTCCTTGCCGCCTGCGAAGCGATAAAAACAGCCCATTTTCACATTAATCTGCTTGCCCGTCGGAGCAATACCCATATACTCGCCCCTGTGTGTACCCGTCCATGTGTACCGGACTGCAACATCGTCCCCTTCAGCGACCATGTCGTCAATTGTGAAGTGAATATCTGGAAAAGCGGCACGAAGCGTTGTGACCATTTGCTTGACGCCCTCTGGACCTTTTATTTCGCCGACGACGCTATGGTAAACGTAGTCAGGCGAAATAATTTCATCCGCTACTGCCAAGTTCCCTTTGTTGAATAGCTCCTCTTCATGCTTGTGCCGTAAAATGGCTTTGTTTTCCTCTACTGACATACGTTTATCCTCCTTCACCAATAAAATAAGCACCAGTCACCGCCATTTATTCTGACGATTCTGGTGCTCTCTTTACCTCTCACCACCCACCTCCTGACTTATTCCACAAGAGGTCGGGTATGATTGGGTATTAGTATTGTACTGGGGAGTTGATTGTAGCCCTTTGGGGGGTCGTTGTCAATTATTTCCTTCTATAAAAACGTGGAAGCCACATTGGTACTTCTCTCATATATTGCTCATATTCTTTTCCGAATCTCGCAAGTAAGAGCTTCTCTTCATAACGTGAAATATAATGTAGAAAGTATATAGCTATAATCCATACTACAATTGCAGGTAGGGATATATATAACATCAATAAACCTAAATATAGTATGACTTCACTCAAATATAGTGGATGACGTACGAAACTGAATACTCCTTTTCTAATGACGCCTTGTGAATTCGCTTTTATACCAAATACAATCGAAAGCCCGGTTCCTGCCATGTACCCAGATATAATCAGTAATAAAATACCAATAGGTAATCTTGCTCCTACTGGTATATATTCATTAACAAAACTCGAATACTTCAAAAATATATCAGATATCCAAAGTGCCATAAAAAGACAAAAAAGTATTAGCTGACCAATGTCGCCATTACGATGCTCTCCGGTAAGATTATCCCTGTGTCGATGAACCATATTACTTGCCTCTATTTAATTGGTAGTCAGATTATAACACCACGTCAACTTGACCTGCCCCCGACCTGCCCTCTACGAAGAATACCACTATTTAAGTTAGAGTCACAGACACTATGCCCATTTTATAGATTTATTAAGCGTGATTGCCATAATTATGGCATTTCTGGAGAAGATGTTCATCGTTGGGACTACTGATTCGGTGGAGGCCTCTATCCGTGTCAGCCGCAATGAGGAACCTTCACTATATGGCGACAAAGACATTAAATCAGTGGTGGATAAGTTGCCTGAGGGTGTCATCATTACTATTTCTGGAGGTCAAGTCGGCTACAACATTCCGGCTCTGGCAGGTGGATTCTCCTTTAGAAAGGCAGCCAGTGGTACAACTCTGGAAATCACGGGGTGGTGCAAGTTTGAGAGTGAAGCAAATGCGGAAGCCGCGCTGGATGATGTTGAGTACCAGACAAAAAATATGTGGGGTGCTACTCACATGGAGGGACAACTGAGAGGTGAGTTCATAGAATTAACTGGTGAGATGGAGATACCAGAATACTAATACTACCACCAGTTGACACCTCCCCATCTTCCGCTATAACATTGGCTATCCCTTTTCATAACGGAGTCAGCGTGTCATGACAGACAGCAAGAAGATAGCCGTCATTGGATTCGGTAACATCGGCAGCGGGGTTGTCGAGGCGCTCTACCAGAAAGCGTTCGCCAGCCTGGAACTGGTCAAGGTGGTCGATATTGACCTGGAAAGCCCCCGCCCCATCACCCTGCCAAAAGAATACCTATCCAGTGACTGGCAATCGGTCATCAGCGACCCCGGTATCGACATCATCGTCGAGCTAATCGGTGGTATCGAGCCGGCCAAGAACATCCAGTTGCAGGCCCTCAAGAACGGCAAGGACGTGGTCACCGCCAACAAGATGCTGCTTGCCCAGAAGGGACAGGAGATTTTCTCCCTGGCTTCCGAATTAAAGCGCCGGGTCGGTTTCCGGGCAAGCTTCGTCGGCTGTCACGCCCTCATCCACGAGTTCCAGCAGGCCGGAGTCTCTGCCAAAAAGTACCGCCGTATCTACGCAATTCTCAACGGCACCTCCAACTATATCCTGTCGACCATGACCAGTGAGGAAGCAGAGTTTGCGGAAGTCCTCAGGGAAGCACAGGAAAAGGGACTGGCCGAAAGCGATCCGTCCGATGATGTCGATGGAATAGACACCGCTAATAAGATTCGCATCCTCCTTAATCTGATCACAAATTCCTACCAGACAGTGCCACCCTTCCCCATCGAGGGCATCAGGGAAGTTACGCCCCAGGATATCCAGTACGCCGATGAATTAGGATATTCACTCAAACTAGTCGGTGTTATCGAGCAGAGCAACGGCGTTTTCAATATCGCCGTGCACCCGACACTGGTACCGCAGGCATCCCTCCTCGGCTCTCTCCAGGGGGCCTACAACGGCACCGAACTCGAAGACGAGTACGGGGTTGTCTCCGGTTTCGTTGCCCCGGGCGCCGGGGTGCGCCCCACCACCGATGCCGTCATTAAAGACCTGATTGACATCGCCGAGGGGAAAGACCTGCCCATGCCCAGTTCTGCCGAGGAGCTGGCATTGGGCAATACCGATGACGCCCAGAGACGATACTATCTAAGGTTCAGCGCGCCCGATCAGGCGGGTGTCCTCGCCCAGATAGCCGGGATTTTCGGGAAGCATGGTATCAGCATCGCCGGCGTCATCCAGAAAGAGGCGGTCTCCAAGGATTTCGTCCCGCTGGTGATGACCACCCACCTCGCCCGCGAGGGTGACATACAATCAGCACTGCGGGAAGTGGATGAATTACAGGTAGTCAAGGCAAAGACCAGAATTATCCGCATCCTAAACGCCGACACCTAGCAACAAGCCTCTCCAACCGGATTCTTGTTCGTATTTGGTTGCTCCGTCATTGCGAGCGAAGCGAAGCAATCTTGCTAGGTGCAGAACTGAGATTGCCACGGGGGCTTTAGCCCCCTCGCAATGACACACTACTACTGTTCTCCAATTGGTATCATTGACGCCCTACACTATTTCGTGTAATATCTGGCTATGAAAAGTCGTTCCGTCATGAAAAATCGTCCGCAGTGGGACGGGACCCACATCCGTGCCCTGAGAAACCACCTGGGGCTGACCCAGCAGGAGATGGCCGACAGATTAGGCACACGCCAACAGACAATAAGCGAATGGGAGAAGGGCCTCTACCGCCCGCGCGGCGCTTCCTCGACCCTGCTCACCATTGTTGCTGAAAATGCCCGATTCAAATATAAGCCCGAATCTAAAGCCCGGGAAGAATGAATGCCCGGTCCCAAAGTCAGGCAGAATCATTCCGTATAGCCGTTATCCTCCGTTAGTTGAGACGACGTAACATGAATGTAGGGGTATGCAAGCTCAATCTCCGACTGCCGGAAAATGCGTCCCTCAAAGACAAGAGACGAGTGCTGAAGTCGCTCACCAGCCGTGTGTCAAATAAATTCAACGTGGCTATAGCCGAGGTTGATAACGGAGACCTGTGGCAGTTGGCTACTATTGGCATCTGCTGTGTCAGCAACGACCACCGCCACGCCAATGAGATTATGTCAAAAGTGGTCGACTTCATTATGAGCAACCACCTTGACGCCGAGATTCTTGACTACGAAATAGAAATTATTCCGGTCTCCTGAATCCGCGGTGACCGTAAGGAGTTAGCGAGAGCTACCATGGATGCCCCGGCGTTCCTTCAGTATCTCACCACCCTACCCGGCTACAGCGACCAGATTGCCCATGTCGAGCATATCCCACCCAGAAAAGCCATCACCAGAAAGCTGGACAGGGAATTGCCGGACAGTCTGCACGACCGTCTTTCCGAGCGCGGACTCCTGCCTCTCTACCGCCATCAGGCAGAAGCAATCAACCACGCCAGTTGTGGAGAGCATGTAATGGTGGCAACCTCCAGCGCCAGCGGCAAGACCCTCTGCTACAATATCCCGGTGCTGGAGGCACTCCTGACTGTGCCGGAAAGCCGCGCACTCTACCTCTTCCCCACCAAAGCCCTTGCTCAGGACCAGCTACGCAGCCTGCGGGAACTCTGCCACCCTGACCTTGCCACCGCCACCGACTTCTCTACTTTCGACGGTGACACTCCGTACATCGAGCGGACAGACATCAGAAAAGAGGCCAGGATAATACTCACCAACCCGGATATGCTTCACATTGGAATCCTGCCCAATCACCAGCAGTGGTCACGACTGCTTTGCAACCTGAGATTCGTGGTCGTGGATGAGGCCCATGTCTATCGCGGAGTCTTCGGCTCCCACCTGGCCGGTATTTTGCGCCGCCTGCGCCGACTGTGCCAACTCTACGGCTCAGAGCCGCAGTTCATCTGTTCTTCGGCAACGGTGGCCAACCCCGGTGAACACGCCGAAAAACTGACAGGGCTACCCTTTGTGGTTGTCGACAATGACGGCTCCCCCCACGGAGGCAAGGAGTTCGTCTTCTGGAACCCGCCAATTATCGACCCCGCCCAGAGTACCCGCCGCAGCGCCAACACCGAAGCAACCAATCTTTTTACCGAACTACTCCAGCAGGGCATTCGCAGCCTGACCTTCGCCCGTACCCGCCGCCTCACCGAAATCATCTACTCCTATTCGCGGAACAGGCTGGCTACTGCCGACCCGGCACTGGCCGAGCGAATCAAACCCTACAGGGCAGGTTATCTCCCCGAGGAGAGACGGCATATTGAGCGTGAGCTGTTCAACGGGCAACTCCTCGGCGTGGTCGCCACCACAGCCCTGGAACTGGGTATCGACATCGGCGGTCTGGACGCCACCGTGCTTACCGGCTATCCGGGCAGCATCGCCAGTACATGGCAGCAGGCAGGTCGGAGCGGCCGGGGCAAAGAAGGCTCACTCAGTTTCCTCATCGGCCTGGACAATCCCCTCGACCAGTATTTCATGCGGCACCCGGACTTCTTTTTCCATAAAAACTATGAAAATGCCCTGGTCAACCCGGACAACCCGTACATCACCAGGGCACACCTGCTCTGTGCCGCCTGGGAGCTACCCCTGAGCGACCGGGACGAACAATTCTTTGGACCCGCTCTGCAACAAGAAACAGTCGAACTGGAGAAACGCGGTGTACTCCGACAGCGCCGCAATAAGTGGTACCTGGCACCGGCTGTTGCCCGCCCTGCTCACAGTATCAACATCCGCTCTACCTCGAGTGATAATTACAACATTTTCGATATTTCCAACGGCTCCCTGCTGGAGACCGTGGACGAAAGCACGGCCTTCTTCGAGATTTACCCGGGGGCCATTTATCTTCACCAAGGGGAATCATACCTGGTTACGGAACTGGACCTGGCAAAACGTACCGCCTATGCCAGTCCGACCAACACGGACTACTACACGCAGGGTAAGGAACTGACCGACCTGCACATCGTCAAGGTCAGGCGTGAAAAACGCACCCGAAAGGTCATGGCATACCTGGGAGAGGTAGAGGTCACCACCAACCTGGTCGGCTTCCGTAAAAAAGCCCAGTTTACCGACGAGGTAATCGGTGAAGAGCCACTGGACCTGCCGCCGCAGCACTTTCCCACAGTAGCCCTCTGGTTCGACCTCCCCGACAGTGCCATCGACCTTGTGGAGCAGGAGCATTTGGACTTTGCCGGAGGGCTACATGCCACCGAGCATGCCGCCATTGGTATCCTGCCCCTGTTCGCCCTGTGCGACCGTAATGACATCGGCGGTGTCTCGACAGCAGTCCACCCGGATACCAGGCAGGCCCAGATTTTTATCTACGATGCCCACCCCGGAGGCATCGGTATTGCCGAGAAGGGTTTTGAGCTGGTGAAGGAACTGTGGCAGGCTACACTCAAGGCAATTAAGGAGTGCCCCTGCCAGGAGGGCTGCCCCAGTTGCATCCAGTCGCCCAAGTGTGGCAATAATAATCAACCCCTAGATAAGAAGGCAGCAATAATGTTGCTGGAGGAGCTGTTATCTGGCTGAAAGTTTATTTATCAAAGGTAGCCCAAAGCAGACTCTTAGTCCTCATTTAGTCATAGATAACATGGTTTCAGAATAATAATATTCTTTTAGCTGCTAATTCGTTTGGATGCTGCGAGGGATAGTGTGAAAGCGCTTTTAGAAAAGTCCAATAAGCGGAGAACTACACGATTTTATTCTATATTTTGGTGAAGATGTAGGCACCAAGGTACCAAGAGCACTAAAGTTAGTGGATTTGAGGGCAATATCGGCTGTAAGCAAGAGGGCGGTTAGTGAATCAGATATTCAGTGGCTTGAATGCTTCGGCAAAAAGAGGTGGCTTGGTTTAAGTTGTAACAAGGATATTTTAAATGTGCCAGAGGAATACGATGCTATTGTTGGCATCGCCTTTTTTGCAGCAGGCAATCTTCACCTAAGGATAAACTGTTTTTGATTCTCCAAGTTTCATTTCCAAGACAGCAGCGTCAAATCCATATACATTTTGTCCCGCCCCTGGATTTGATGCAGTAAAGGAATAAAATGAAGGTAAAAGTCTTAGCGATAATTTCGGCTTTAGTATTTGTTCCACTCTTGGCATCAAGGAGTTTTGAAACAGCTGCGAAGGAGCCTCTGTCCGTTTTCGATGGATTTATGGCACTAACTCAACAAGACCTTGACGACTTCAATATAATTAGTTCTCGATGGGTTGAGGCCTTTATTGATGAGTCCGACCGGCAATGGCCAGATCATGCAGAGTTTGTAGGATTTTTT
>Ga0209536_100011219_pt1 | contig 13147 bp, 6 predicted proteins | sample DeeMarSeWOR28_12_FD_187461 | JGI IMG/M metagenome (GOLD analysis project Ga0209536, IMG submission 187461) | Marine sediment microbial communities from White Oak River estuary, North Carolina - WOR-2-8_12 (SPAdes) (version 2) | ecosystem: Environmental > Aquatic > Marine > Intertidal zone >...
GTCCCAGTACCGCCAACATATTCCACCCGCTCCACCAGTAACCGCACAATCCTGGCCCGCTCCACCGGTGTTCCCCATCAGCTGAAGTGAGACACAATCAATCGTAAAATGGAAAGAAATACAGGTTGGGTTTTCGCTCTGAGTCTCCAGCGGGGACACCCACGGGAGACTGGGGGCGAAATGTAGAGAACAGCAGCAATGACGACCATTTTTGATCAAAACAAATTTGCTTTGATATCGCAGCAACACATAGCAGCTAAGGCGTGACCGATAATGATATTCACCGGCAAGACGAGGCTGAAGAGATATTCTCCGGTGTGATCCGCCTACCAAATCCTCTCGCTATCTCAGGCACAACATATTCAATTTCTGAGTATCAGGCTTTTGGGGTCATATATGTGTCATCGGAATTTTCTTAAAATGTTTCAATTAGATTTCAAAGTGTAAATTGCTTCTAGTTTTGCTAGAATCAACATCAAGGAATCAATTTTCACAATCATGCATCAGCACAAAACTACTTTAGATTTGAATCAAATGGGGATAGATGTGATGCATTAGATATGCAAATGGGAGTTTACTAATGTCGCCCCAACAAAAATTTAACTTTGCTCCTGTTTTGGCCACAAGTTTTAACAATCCAAATCAAATCCTGAATATCTTTATTGGAATGACAATTTCGATATTTTTCACAATTGTCTCAATTGCATGTGCACAGGATCAGATATTCACTCTCGACCCTGTCTGGCGATCGGTAGATTGGCATGGCCCAGAAGCGACACTGTCCGCGGCATTTGGTGATGCAGATAGAGATGGTAACTTGGACATGCTAGTTGGCATGGAGAGCATTCATTTGTTTCAAAATGATAGAGGTCCAACTATATACAAAATTGCTAATTATACATGGGAAGATAACGGAAATGAAAAGAGGGTTGTATTGGGAGATCTTGACCTGAATGGTTACATCGATATTGCCTGGGCTGGTGATAAAGAAGTGCCGCGTGATTTCTGGAACGGGATCATCTTGAATCACGATGGTAATTTTGATGCGCAATCCTGGCTTGAGTGGAATCCGAATAGAACTTTCTCGATTGCGCTTGGTGATGTTGATGGTGACAGTGACCTCGACGTGGTTGTTGGTGGAATGTCCGGAGTCAATAACAGACTGTATCTCAATGATGGAAGCCATTCAATTATAGGACAAGATCCTGTGTGGATGTCAGATACTGGCTGGACCAGTAAAATCGTATTTGGAGATGTCGACAATGATGGCGACTTGGATTTGCTCTGTGGCGATGGTTATTTTTATCCAGCCACGCTATTTCTCAACAGGTGGACTGAGGGGGACACAGCAGTATTCAATTATGAACCAGATCGTGTGTTCGAGCGAACTAGTTGTACAACATTGGCTCTTGGAGATCTTGACGGAGATGGAGACCTGGATCTTGTCACTACCTACATTGATACCTGTATCGTCAACATGAACCGGTTTAATGAGGGTTCTCACTGGCAGACTGCCATTTTCGACGATATGCCTGCTTGGATGCATGTTGTAAGCACGACACTCAGGAATGTAGTGCTGGGTGATGTTGATAAAGACGGAGATCTCGATATTCACATTTGTACGGGTCTCGGCGAACCCAGCCGACTTTTTCTTAATACCGGAGGGCCAGAAATTTTCGAATTTTCTCCAACGTGGGAATTCGATGATGGCTTCGATACTCATGACTTAGTCCTGGGCGATGTCGATAATGATGGCGATCTCGATTTGCTCAGCGTTAATAATCTCGCTAATCAAGGAGCCAATTTATACCTCAACCAAAGTCCGGTCATTGCAGAGTCGCCTAGCGAGCCCATGATCCTGACAGAAAATACTTGGAGCCTGGATTTGGGCGACATCAATAGTGATGGCCATACCGATCTTGTCTGCGGAAATGACGGGCTGAGTAGGCTCTATTTGGGCTCGCCCTTGTTGCCTGATTTATTTTCCCCGATATCCCAATGGAACAATCAGTACCCAGCCACAACAAGGTATGTGGTGCTGTTTGACGTTACGGGCGATGGTAATCTCGATCTAGTCTGTGGTAACTACTTTGAAGCTAATACTATGTTTACAAATACAGGAGAGAGCTTTAGTGCTCTGCCGGCATGGTTTTCCGATCACACAGAACCCACGACTAGCCTTGCGTTTGGTGATGTGGATGGAGATGGAGATCCCGACCTTGTCTGTGGAAATTTTGGTGCCCCAATCAGGCTTTACCGAAACTCTGGTGGCGTCCTGGAATCCTTTTCAAGCTGGAATGCTGGTGCTTCTTACAGCACACGTAGTGTTGATCTAGGCGATGTGGATGGTGATGGCTATCTTGATTTGGTATGTGGCAATGAAGGCCAGGCTAACACTTTGTACCTCAGCGAGGGTGGCGTTCTTAGTCGCCAGCCAGATTGGTATTCTCGTCGCGGGATCCACGAAAATGCTACCTGGAGCGTGGCTCTGGGTGATGTAAACGGCGACGGTTTTCTAGACCTTGTGTGCGGCAACAATGGCCAGAGTAACACCCTGTACTTCAACAGTAACGGGCGGTTGGCCGAAGATCCTGCTTGGATCTCCCAGTATGCTGCTGCGACACGTAGTGTGGAGCTGCACGATGTGGACGGTGACGGCGATCTGGATCTGTTGTGCGGCAACCAAGGCAGTCCCAACACCATTTACATTAACATGGGTGGTATTTTTACTGGCGAGCCGGCCTGGTATTCTGCAGACACCAAACAGACTGCCGCTGTGACAGCCGGAGACCTGGACAAGGACGGTGACTGGGATCTCGTCTGCGGAAACGAGGGGCAGGTCAATACGATCTACTATGGACAGCGTAATCCGGTATATCAGGGTGATCCATCAGCACCCACCAATCACCTTCCCCATAACCCAACTTATGTCGAGGATGTGACGATTCATCAGCCTGCGCCCAATTTATACCGAATTCAGTTTACGGCTTTCGACATAGAGTCCGATCCTTTCTTTTTGTTGCCACAATACCGATACAAGAATGAGTCAATCTTGCGACCGATTGGGGACGGAAATCCACTCGGCCCCTTTGCTGCATCGCCTGCTGGCTCAGCTTTAGATTTCGATTTTGATATTTCGATTTTAGACCGCGATCAGCGTGATGTTGTTCTTGGTCTGTACGTCATCAATAATCCCCAATCAGTGGGCATCATCAGGCAGAATACTACATTCCATAAGGATATTGGTCCGCTGAACATTCGTCGGGCTGAAATATACGCATTCCCTGACACCGTTGTCTTCAGTGGGGTGGCGCTTGGAGACACGGTCCACGCTATTCTGTCTGTGACGAACGCTGGGAATGAGGTTCTCAATGTAAGTGGGTTTGAACTGCCCTCGACAGAAATGTGGCACACAGATCTAAACTATTTCGAGGTCCAGCCTAGTGATAGTTATGTCGATACACTTTTCCTTGGACCTCGCGAAGAGTTAAACGTCGACGGTGATTTATTGATTACAAGCAATGCGCCCTTGGCGCCAACCCTCACCATTCCCATTAGGGCAAGAATTTACCCACTTTCTGTTCGCACAGACGTCTTGATTGAAGGTTACGAGGCAATTCTCGGAGAAGCATTGACTGTCCAGGTCATTCCATCAGAACAGGTGAACATAGAACGCTGTGCTCTGCTGTATCGTGCTCTGGGCAGTGGAGAGTCGTTCACCGCCATCGAGCTGGTTCCGCGCGAGGCTTCGTTCACGGGAGTCATCCCAGGCCAGGATGTCACCGAGGCGGGTCTTGAATATTACATCGAGCTGGAGAATAGTGGAGTCTTCGCGACTGATCCTCCTGACACCGCCGGGGGGCAGTTCTTTTCCCTGGCGGTTTCTGCTCCGGCCCTGATCACAACCCAGCCCTTGCCGACCTCGGGTACGGATTATTTGGAGGGCAGAGAAATTGCTGTGCAGGTGTCACTGGACCAGGGGGTTGTCTACGAGCAGGGGACCCTCAACTATCGTCGGGGTGGAAACAGTGAGTACACAAGCATTCCCATCCTTGATATAGAGCCACTTCCGGTCGCCACTATTCCAGATAGTGTGGTCGGCCCCCGTGGCGTGGAGTACTGGGTAGAGGTGCAGACCAGCACCTCGTCACTGACAGATCCTCCGACCAATCCCTCTTTCAGTCCCCGCTCAATCCGAGTTCGCGTGGCTGATCTGGTCGAACCGGACACTCATGCCGGTTTCCAGTACCGCATGGTGTCGGTGCCACTGGATTTCGGCATCGACTTCACGGGTACCCTGGAGTCGCTTCTGTCGGACCAATCGGCCTTTGGGCCTTATCCGGCTGAGCGCCCCGAACTGGGGCAGTGGCGCTGCTTCCGGGGCTTCCCTCCAGAAGGGAATTACTTGGAGCTGCCCGTCGGTGCGCCCGGAGACTTCCGGGTCGAGCCCGGCAGGGGTTTCTGGCTGATCAGCCGGGATGAGAACTGGATCGCCACGAGTCCGGTGGCCGGGACATCGACGCCCACCAATGGCGACTTCGAAATCACCCTGGCGCCAGGCTGGAACATGGTCGGTCATCCGTTCGTGTTTGCGGTCGCCTGGGATTTGGTACTGGTGGACGGACAGCCACCGGGTGCTGCCGCCGTCGAAGGCCCGTGGTTCTATGACGGAACGCCCTATGTCGAAGCTACGCTTCTTGAACCCTTCGCTGGTTACTGGATACGAAACAGCACGGACCCTGCTCAGGATCTTGTCCTCAGTATCCCGCCCAAGGCTTCACCGGAAGGTTTGGCAGAGGTAAAGGACGACGATCAGCGACCGAGTGAAGACATCCTCTGGCATATGACAATCATGGCTGAATGTGCCGGTGTGCAGGACGGGACCAATAGGCTCGGCGTTATAACGAGCGCAAGCGACACCTGGGACCGATATGACAGACATGAGCCACCACCGACCCCTGAGCGATCCTTATCCCTTTACTTCTCCCATGGCTCCTGGCGAGTCCAGCAAGGCAACTACACAGTGGACTACCGCTCAGATCCGGTGTCTGCAGAAGAGGGGCTCTGCTGGCGGTTTGATGTGGCCAAGAATTTCGCTGCCGAGGGAGTCGGGGACGAGGTGGTCTTGAACGTGGATGGGATTGAATCCTTACCAGCAGGAACCAAAGCCGTCCTGGTGGACAACCACCTGGGTAGCACCACAGACCTGCTCCAGTCGAATAATTATCGATATTTCTGTGGCTACCGCGAGTATGTTCAAAGCGACGCTGAAGCCCGGTTTCAGTTGCTGGTGGGTAGTGAGGAGTATGTCAGTTCACGGACCCAGGAGGGCCTGGGCCTGCCGTCACGCATGGCGCTCCTGCAAAACCGGCCCAACCCATTCAATCCCGCCACGGTGATCAGGTACGACATTGCGCAACCGGGGCAAGTGCGTTTGCGGGTGTATGACCTCAGCGGAGCTCTGGTAAGGAAGATCCTAAACGAGTTTCATGATATTGGCCGTTACGAAACCGTCTGGCGCGGGTACGATGACAGCGGGCGGCAGGTGTCTTCAGGTGTTTATTTCTATCGGCTTGAGAGTAGCGATTTTGTCGATACGAAGCGCATGACGCTGATACGTTGACATATCCATAGCATTTCCCCCCTCCGCGTTGCGGGGTGGGGGCTTATTGGGGCAATAAGGCAAAAAATAAAACAGAAGTAGAACGGTCCTCAATCGGGCAAAAAGCTCACTGCATTAACAGACTGAATTATTTCAAATGCAGTAAGCTTTTAGTGCGGCCCTTCAAGGCTAGGCCGCACAAACACTGCGGCCCTGAATTCCCACAGGAAAGCCGTGTGAGAGAATACCTCATGCACGGTTTGACGAGGGGATGCTGGAAACGGAGCTACGGTCGTCCCTAAACGGGCACGAAGCTGGAAACGGCGGATACAGCCAAGGGAAGTCCTACGGGCCACCGCGCCAGCGTTTTACTCTACAAAAGCCATGCTCCCGAAATAAGGGGACTTGGGCGTTAATCCAAGTCCCCAAAATTTAACATTACCTATCGTTCCATATCACTTGTATAGCGCCTTCACAGAACCCCACGTTTGAGAATCATCAGGAACGGTCTTATCACCGCCTCCTCCGTGCGGATCCTGGATTACTCCCTCGTAGGCAGCTTGATCTGAGAAATAGAGCAAATTTGATGTAGTTCGTAACTTCATTCCTGCGAATCCACCTTCACCATGGGCAATGTAGTCAGCTACCATAAAAAAGCCTGTGTAATAGCCTTCAGCATGTCCTGCAAAGGTACCAGAAATTTCTCCGTGCGAGCAGTTAAAATAGTGATAACCTTGAGTATCGCCATCACCGAAATTTAGGGAATTTGGGTCTGCGTCGATATTCGCATTGAAAATTCCCCAACCGCTACCGATGAGACTGCCTTCGATAAAATTCCAGTGCATGATCCTATCCCGGATATGCAGGATGCCCTCCTCATCGATCCATTCTCTGCCAGTCTCTTCCTCTACTTGAAATGTCATCGCTCCACTTACAGGCGTGAAGGTCGCTTCAGCCCACACGCTGCTGGCCCAGACGAGGGCGCAGCCGAGTAAACCCACATATCCTAGTACTACTAGCTTTTTCATGATTTTCCTCACTTGCAATTGGCGGTTGCCATGTTGAGTGAAATACCTATAGAACCTGACTTTCTCCTCCCTATAACGATCAACAGGGAAATGGCCCGAACCGAACAGCCTCCCAGCCGGCAATACGGAGTGGGATGTCTGGGAAATGCAATTATTGTGATGGACTCTCATTTTACCCAGTAACCTCTCACTCTTATCTAAAGTCACCTTGCGCTATTTCAAATCAGCGAACCAGCATTATCTTTTTCGCTTGCACTCCGGACTCGATTCTGAGGTGAACGACATAGGTTCCGGAGGGCATGGCGTGTCCAGACGAATTGCATCCATCCCAAATGACCGAATGTTGACCGGCACCGTAAGTGCGACTCTCCAGAACGGACAACAACATACCTTTCAAATTGAAGACCGCAATTTCTGCCTGTTGTGGTACATCCAACTCGAACAAAATTGTCGTTTGTGGATTGAAGGGATTTGGGTAGGTCGGGCCAAGAGAAGCTTCGGCCGACGGCTGTGATTCCCTTGCATCTGATAGGTAGAACCAGGGATCGAAAACCAAATAATCGGACACTTGATCGCCAAGGCCGTCTGGATTCTCAGTAGGATGGAATGGTCCGCTGGTATCGCCCCACCAGTTCATGGTGGCGTCAATGACTACATCTGGATAGGTGTTCCTCACCCCATAACCTAGATTAGAATGAATAGAATTGAATGGTGTTATCACAGGCTCGAAACTACCCGACTCTTCTACGCCAAAATACACGCCATCGCCATAGTTATTAACAATAACGCATCCAGCGATGGTCGGAGAGGCACCATCGATAAATATGCCTGCACCTTGGTTGCTCGTGTTCTCAGTAATCACGTTGCTGTAGAGGTATGGATAACCAAAACCGTAAGCGATTTGCTTAATCTTTAAGCCACCACCTCCAGCTGTTCCTGCATTAGCAGTGATAAGATTACCAGTGATCGTCGGTGACGCAGCTTCGCAGACGATGCCGCCACCGAATTCGCTACTGTTATTGGCAATGGTGTTGTTGTCAATCGTACCGGCACACCTGAATGCTATGATGATACCGCCGCCAGCGAAGTGAGCTAGATTACTGGCGATGGTATTTCGAATGATGATTGGATTGCTATCGCTAGCGACGCCTATGCCCCCGCCGCTACTAGAAATCTCGCCGGAAGCCGTATTATTGGTGATCGTATTGGATTCGATAACAGGTGACGAGCCGTATCTACATCCAATGCCACCGCCATGGATGCCACTATTCTGGGTGATGTTATTGTTGAGGATAGCTGGTGAAGACCCATTGCAAAAGATCCCGCCGCCGCTGGCGACGCCGGTGCTTCCTGTGGCGTTGTTCTGAGTGATATGGTTATTGATAATGGTCGGCGCAGAACCATTGGCACACAAGATACCAGCGCCGGCCTGATTTACTGTATAACCGTTCTGGATCGTGAAGCCGTCGATGGTGGTTGTTGCATCGACACCGGTATTGATGGTGATGACCCTGCCGGCAGCACTGCCATCGATCGTCGATACATCGGGTCCGGACTCGCTCATCAGCACGATTCCATCAACGCCTGGCCAGACTAGGTTCTCGTAATAGGTGCCGGCTGCAACAAGTACCGTGTCACCGGTTGCGCAGAGTTCCAATCCTGCCTGGATTGTCGGGGCATCACCGGAGCCATCTGGCAGGACATACATCGTTCCAGCAACAACCGCAGTGGCTTGGATCGCGCAGAACATGATTACAGCGATCGAGAGAACCACCAGCTTTTTCATGATTATCCTCCCCTGCAATTGGCGATTGCCATTTTGGGTGAGATTACGGTCCCGCGGGGTGACTTTCTCCTCCCCAAACGGTCAACGGTGAAATCGCCCAAACTGAACAGCTAAGAATTAGAAAAGGAAAAATACTTTTCAGGATTTCACGCAGGATCTATAATGGTATATATCGCCTGCGGTTAAATGTGACGGTGTATCATGACTGGTTCCTCCTCCAGCAGTCGGGGTCCTCCGAAAAGCAATGATTCGGATCCCTCACCCGAACAGCTTCACGGGACGACCCTCAGTCTCATTGGTCGTGCCCGGGCTGGGGACAATGCCGCCGTGGAAGCTCTCTGCGAGCGTTTCCTCCCCCGGCTCTTCCGGTGGGCCACCGGCCGGCTGCCGTTGCGGGCTCGGGGCATGATCGACACCAACGACCTCGCCCAGGAAACCCTGGTGAAAACCCTGCGCCAGCTCGGCGACTTCAATCCCCAGAATGGCGAGGCCTTCTCGGCCTACCTGCGCAAGGCCCTTCTCAACCGAATCCGTGATGAGGCCCGGAAGATAGCCACCCAACCCAGGATTTTTCCGCTGGATGGGACCGAGGAAGATCCCTCGCCATCACCTCTGGAGGAAACAGTTGGATTGGACCTGGGGAAGCAGTACGAGAAGGCCTTCAACCGACTCAGGCGAAGCGACCGCGCCGCCATATTCCTGAAAGTAGAACTGGGAATGAAGTATGAAGAGGTGGCCGATGCGCTGAACAAGCCCAGCGCCGATGCTGCTCGCATGGCCGTCAACCGGGCCCTTATTCGTCTGGCCAGGGAAATGAGCGATGACGACCCGGAAACAGAATGACAATGACCCTCTTTTGCATGACCTCGCCGAGGCCATCAGCGAGGGCCGGGACCTGGACTGGGACTCCATTACAGACTCTGCTACGGAAGCCCAGAAACGTCTGGTCCAGAAACTGAAGGCGATTGCTAGGGTATCCTCAGTCCAGCATGAATACCTGAGTTTCGCTGGCTTGCCCGGGCAGGAAGCGGGGTCCTTTCGGTCTGATTCCCTGCCGGCCCGCTGGGGACACCTCGTCGTGATCGAAAAAATCGGCCAGGGGGCATTTGGAGAAGTATTCCGCGCGGAAGATCCTCGGCTCGACAGGGAAGTCGCCCTCAAGCTCTTTCATTCCTGGTGGGTGAATCCCTCCCAGCAGCTCTCGCGCATAATCGAGGAAGGGCGGTTGCTGGCCCATATTCATCACCCGAACGTCGTCGCGATTCACGGAGCTGTGCATCATGAAGGACGCGCCGGGATCTGGATGGAACTCATAGACGGGACGACTCTCAAGGAAATCCTCGCCGCGCAGGGGCCGCTGCATCCGGACGAGGCGATGGCAATATCCCGGGATGTCTGCCGGGCCCTGGCCGCGATTCACGGCTCCGGTGTCATTCACCGGGACGTCAAGGCCAGCAACGTCATGCGCGAGACGGGGGGGCGGATCGTGCTGATGGACCTCGGCGTCAGCTGTGAAATCGATCGCCGGGGTTCGGTCCGTCAATATGGGACACCCCTTTGCGTGGCTCCGGAGGTTTTGCTGAGAAATGAAACGACTCTCAGGGGTGATCTGTACAGTGTAGGAGTCCTGCTATTTCACATGGTCACCGGGCATTACCCTGTCTCCGGCTCCACTCTTGACGAGGTCATTGCGGCCCACAAGAACGGGCAGGTGCGATCGCTGCGCGACCTTCGCCCAGATCTCCCGGGCGCCCTCATCGAGATCGTAGAGAAGGCGTTGAGATTCGATCCCTACGCGCGCTTCGAGTCCACCTCCCAGTTTGAACGTGAAATCTCCCGGGCCCTTGATATCCACCTAAGAGTCCAGGAAAGAACGAGCAGCAGGATTCCCTCAGTTGCGGTCCTTCCCTTCGAGGACCTCAGCCCACAGGAGAACCAGGAGTACTTGTGCGATGGGTTGGCCGAGGGCATCATCAGCAACCTCAGCCATCTGAAGGGTCTGAGGGTTGTGGCCCACTCCTCTTCCCTGGTTTTCAAGGGAGAGACCCAGGATACACACCAGATAGGAAAGCTCCTCAACGTCGGCGCCATACTTCGCGGCAGCGTAAAAATGTCCGGGGATCAGTTTCGCATCTCTGCTCAGCTCAGCAGTGTAGCCGGGAGCCCTATCCTGTGGTCGCAACAATTCACCTGCACCCGCGAGGATGCCTTCGCTGTCAGAGGCGATATATCCCTGGCGATCATGGATAAGCTGAAGGTGGATTATTCCAGCGACGAAAGGGATCGAATTCTTGAAGCTCGAACCGGGAATGTCGAGGCTTTCAATCTTTACCTCAAGGCCAGACTACTCTACAACACGGGTAATATTGCTGATTACGAGAAAGCTTTCAGGTTCTTCGAGCTTGCGGCCGAGAAGGACCCTTATCACCCCGAATTCCAGGTTGGGCTTGCAGAAAGCCATTTATGGGCTGGAATATTTGAGATTACTCACCCAAAGTCCAGCTTCGCGAAGGGCAAGGCGGCCGCCAAAAGGGCTGTTGAACTCGATCCTTCGCACGGGAGAGCTCATGGCTTCCTGGCGTTTCATCATCTTCTGGATTGGGAATGGGAAGCTACGGAACGGTCCTCACGCCTGGCTATCGCGCTGGCCCCCCAATCGGAATCCGGACACTTTTCATATGCCCATTATCTTGCCACGGTCGGAAAGCTCCAAGAAGCCATCTCTGCAATGAAGACAGCTGTTGAAATCGATCCCTTATCACTGCCGCTAGTAAGCTGGCTGGGGGTGTTTTACCTCCGGGCTGGCAAACTGGAGAAAGCAAGGGAACTGCTTCGATATGTCCTGGCAACCCTGCCAGAAGCCCCAATATCTCGATTAGCTTTCAGTCAAACCTACATTATGGCTGCTGATTTTGAAACGGGCCTAACAGAACTCAAGAAGACCGTTAGCTCGTGGAACCACTCGATCACTTTGGCCGCCCTGGGTTGGGCTTATGCCGTTGCCGGCAGGAAATCCGAGGCACGGGCTATATTAGAGGCCTTGCAAACGAGACGAGAAAGCGAGTATGTAAAACCGTTTCTGCTGGCAAAAATCCATGGCGCTCTCGGAGAAGTGGATCAGGCTTTCCTGTGGCTCAAAACAGCAGTTCAGGAACGAGATCCAAGCCTCCTGTGCATCAAGACCGACGAGACCATCGAATGTCTTCGGAACGATCCACGGTATGAAGGGATTCTCCGCCAGATGAACCTGGAAATTTGAACATCGTCCCATTCTTGCCGTGAGAATATTCCCGCCATCCTGGCGCACAGATTGTGTATTCCCAAGGGAGTCTGTCATGTCCAGGAAGAAGATACTGTTCATAAGTGGTTCGGTCGGCCTGGGGCACGTCACCCGTGACTTACCAATCGCCAACGAATTGCGCCATCAGGTCCCGGATGTCGACCTGGAATGGATTGCCACCGGGCCGGCAGCTGCCATGCTTCGCGAAGCGGGGGAGAAATTGGTCCCGGCGGCGAGTCAGTGGGTCGATTATACTCCCCTTGGCCTTGTAATGCTCAAGGAATTGATCGAGGATGGTAAACCTTACTCTGCAAACGTCATCGATTTTCTTTTTCGAATGCGTGAGGCGGCAGAGTGCAATGTCAGCATTTTCAAGCAATTCATAAGTAATAATTTCTATAATCTCGTTGTCGGTGACGAGGCCTTTGAACTGGAATATGCTCTACGCGACGGACGAATCAAGCTCATGACCACTTTCGTGATGATCTTGGATTTTCTCGGGTATCATCCCATGACCTGGAGCCCGAAGGAGCACATGCTGACCTACATGATGAACAGGAAATGGGTTCGTGATTTCGAGCGTATTCCCTCCTCCGAGATCACGTGTTTATACGTGGGCGAGCGCGATGATATCCTCGACAAGAGGTTCGGATTCTTGCTTCCTAACCGGCGAGATCATGCCAGAAAGCGCATTGAATTCCTGGGACACGTGCTTCGCTTCAACCCGGCTGATTACCGGGACCAGGACAAGATTCGGGCCAGGCTGGGCTACGGGCCAGAAAAGCTGGTGATATGCTCCGTTGGCGGCACCCCGGCCGGACGCTCCCTTCTGGAACTGTGTTCCGGCGCTTTTCCTGTGATCAGGGCCCGCATTCCCGATCTACGCATGGTGCTGGTCTGCGGTCCTGCTCTGACGGCCGAGGACCTCACGGTTTCGCCTGACCTTGATGTGCGCGGATATGTGCCGGACCTGTTCGAGCATTTCGCGGCCTGTGACCTGGCCATCGTCATGGGGGGAGGAACCACCACGGCTGAATTGACTGCCCTCCGCAAGCCCTTCCTTTATTTCCCGATGGAGGGACATTTCGAACAGTCGGTCCACATCGCCTACCGGCTGGACAGAATCGGGGCGGGGGTACGGATGTGGTACTCGCAGACTTCAGCTGAATCGCTAGCCGATGCGGTTATTGACAACCTCGGCAAGGATGTTCATCACGATCCTATCCAGACGGATGGTGCCAGGCGGGCTGCAGAATTGATCGGGGAGCTTCTGGAGAGGACCTGATGATCGGCGCAAGCAAGGTCAAACTTAGTTGAGACAAGAGACCGAAGAGGTACTGAATCATCATTGCTCATTTCGCTCTGAGTCTCCGGCGGGGACCCGCGGGAGACTGTAGACGAAAATCCGAGAACTGCTTTGGTAATAGTCAATTACAGAAATTGGTTCCGTA
>Ga0209536_100011220_pt1 | contig 13146 bp, 8 predicted proteins | sample DeeMarSeWOR28_12_FD_187461 | JGI IMG/M metagenome (GOLD analysis project Ga0209536, IMG submission 187461) | Marine sediment microbial communities from White Oak River estuary, North Carolina - WOR-2-8_12 (SPAdes) (version 2) | ecosystem: Environmental > Aquatic > Marine > Intertidal zone >...
CATGGCGTATCGGGTCGGAAACAGCCCCGTCCCGGCGCCGAGACAAGAGCGATGCGCCCGTTATTCAGTGTCTGATCCAATCCCATGCCTCTTCGATCCGTTGTGACGGGAAAACCCGGATTTCGCCTTTCATCAAAAAGCCCGCCAGCTTGATGCACCACTCGACCCAGGCCGGGCCGCCCACCACCGCGAGCTTACCGAAATCGGCATTATGCCTCAGCCCGTAGGACGCATCGTCCCAGGCCGCATCGAGTTCCCAGCCTTCGAAATCCGGATCCATCAGGAACAGGACGTCGAGCTTGCCGTGCTGCCTGAACAGGCTTTCCAGGCACGGAATCAAAATCTGCCGGTAGTCGTTGTGGGTCAGCTTCCCGCTTGCCCTTACGCCGAGAACGTTGCCGCTGCTTTCCGCCATGATTTCAATCATACGCGCCTGTTCCGGTAAAATTATCGCAGTCGCCCCGCATCCAATTGGCACCGGGGTGCATCAGTCGTGTAGCGAAGTTTCAGACTCGGGATATTAATCGAAAGCAGCGCGGCGCCACATGACATGGATCATTCATTTCGAGGCGATTGCCCTGCGTCCGGCCTTTTCCGGGCAATCCGCTGAGCGCGAACGGTCAACCCCCTCTCGGGCGGGAAATAGCTTTACCCGCCGGGCGCATCAGTCGAGCCGATATTCGACGCAAACGATGCTCAGGTCGTCCGGGTGTTTCCTGATATCGAAGTTCAGCGACTTCATCAGATCGAGCATCCTGACGTTGTTTGCGAGCACTTCCCCGACCATGGTTTCGAGCCCTCGGTCGCGCGCGGCCTGGATCAGTTTCTGCATCAGCTGGTAAGCGATGCCGACGCGCTGCCAGCGATCGGATACGACCAGCGCGAATTCACAGCTCTTGCGGTCGAGATTGGTCACGTAGCGGGCAACGGCGATTTCCTCTTCCCGTTCACCGTCCGGCTTTACCGCGATCAGCGCCATTTCATTGTGATAATCGATCTGGGTAAAGCGCACCAGCATTTCCTGGCTCAGTTCGTGCACCGTGCTCATGAAGCGAAAGTATTTTGCCTCGTTGGAAAGGCCGCGCACGAAAGCCTGCTCGATTTCCGCATCTTCCGGACGAATCGGCCGGATCACGATATCGGTGCCATCCGCGAGCTGCACATGGCTTACCAGCTGGGCCGGGTAGGGGTGAATCGCGAGGTGGTGATAGGGGTCCGTCGAAGGCATGGGGTATTCCACGTGAATCCGCGCATCGGCGGCTATCGCGCCTTTTTCATCGACGATCAGCGGATTGATATCCATTTCATGGATCCACGGCAATTCACAGGCCATGTTGGAAACGCACAGCAGGATATCGACCAGCATTTCGGTATCCACCGCGGGCATGTGCCGGAATTGCGCCAGCATGCGCGAAATTCGCGTGCGCCCGATCAGGTCCGCGGCCAGGCGCCGATTGAGCGGGGGCAGGGCAATCGCCGTATCGCCGACGATTTCGACCTCGGTACCGCCGCGGCCGAACACGATCACCGGTCCGAATACCGGGTCGCGTTTGATGCCGATCATCAGTTCACGAGCGTTCGCGCTGCGGTACATTTTCTCGACGGTGACGCCCAGGATACGCGCGTCGGGCCGCTTCGCGGCCACGCGATCGAGCAGTTCGCGGTAAACGCCGCGGACTTCGGACGCCGAATTGATATTGAGGTGCACGCCGTCGACATCCGATTTGTGCGTGATGTCGTACGACAGGATCTTCATCGCCACCGGGAATCCTATGGATTCCGCCACCACCAGGGCCTCGTTGGCGGAGTGGGCGACGCCGTTCGCGACCGCGGGAATGCGAAACGCGCCCAGCACCGCGATCGACTCGGGTTCGGTAAGCATCCTGCGGCCCTCGCTGAGCGCACTCTTGATGATCAGTTGCGCACCCTCTTCGTCCGGTGGCTGTTGGCCCCGGGTTATCTTTGCGGGGGTCTGCAGCAGCAGGCGCTGATTGCGCTGGTGGGACGCCATGAACGAAAAAGCTTCGACCGCACTCTCCAGCGTTCTGAAATTGGGAAGGCGGGCATTATTGAACAGTTTGTGCGCCGGCTGCACCCGGTTGCCCCCCATCCAGCTGGTCAGTATCGGTTTTTCGCTTTGTTCGGCGGCCTGAATCACCGTTTCCGCCACCTTGGTCGGCCGCGTCATCGCCTGTGGCGTCAGGATCACGATCGCGCCGTCGACGGCAGGATCCTGCAGGCAGATATCGAGCGCCTTGCGATAACGCTCCGGGGTTGCATCGCCGATGATGTCGACCGGGTTGCAGCGCGGCCAGACCGACGGAAGTACCTCGTCCAGCGCCGCCAGCGTATCCGCGCCGAGCTCGGCCAGCGGCAGATTCAGATCGGCCGCGCGATCCGCTGCCATCACCCCGGGTCCGCCGCCGTTGGTCACGATGACGAGGCGTTCGAATGCGCCGTGGTAAGGGGACGAAAGCGCCTTCGCCGCGGAGAACAGCTGGCCGATGCTATCCACGCGCAGCCCGCCGCAGCGCGCCAGCGCGGCAGCGAAGGTTTCGTCGCTGCCCACCAGCGCGCCGGTATGGGACATCGACGCCTCGGCGCCGGCCGCATGCCGGCCGACCTTCAGCGCGATCACCGGTTTGAGGCGCGCGGCGGCGCGCAGGCTGCTCATGAAACGTCGCGCGTCGCGAATACCCTCGATGTAAAGCAGAATGCTTTTGGTCTTCGGGTCCGCGACCAGGTAATCGAGGTAGTCGCCGAAACCGAGGTCGGCGGAAATGCCGGTGGAAACCACCGCGGAAAATCCGATATCGTTCATTTCCGCCCAGTCGAGGATCGCGGTACAGATAGCGCCCGACTGGGACACAAAGGCCAGGTTGCCGGGGATGGCATTGTTGTAGCCGAAGGTGATATTGAGGTTTTTATCCGGCCGCATCAGCCCCAGGCAGTTGGGGCCCATCACGCGAATACCGTAGCTCTGGGCCGATTCCAGCACCTGCTCCTGCAGGCGCTTCCCCGCGGCGCCGGACTCGGCGAAACCCGCGGACATGATCAATACCATCTTGATGCCGTGCTCGCCGCAGGATTCGATGATCCCGGGCACGGTCGCGGCCGGGGTGGCGATGACGGCGAGGTCGATCGCGCGATCGATCTTTTGCAACGAGGCGTAGGCTTTTTGCCCCTGTACGCGGCGGTGCTTTGGATTGATCGGATAGACCTGCCCCTCGTACCCCGACGACAGCAGGTTGCGGAAGACGATCTCGCCTACGCTGTCCTTGCGATCGCTGGCGCCGAACAGCGCGATGCTGCCGGGGGTAAAAAGCGAGGATAGATAATGTCTGTTCATCTGTGACAGGCGACGAATCCGGTGTCCTGTGGCCGGCTCAAAGCTGCCGGCGAGTCGAGTATTTGTCCACTGAAAATTCAGAATAGTAGTTGCTGGAGCTTGCGAAGAATATCCCAGAATTCCGTTTCAATCCCGCATTATTTCCCTAGAATGGCAGGCGGCCCGGCCCGGAGAAATCGATTTTGCCCACTGCTTATATCAGCCACGAGGATTGTCACGGCCACGATACCCCGTCCTGGCACCCGGAAAATGCGCGCCGCCTGAGCGCCATTGAAGACGCATTGGTCGCGGCGCGGTTGTTCGATTTCCTCAATCACGTAAGCGCGCCCAAAGCGACGCGGGCTCAGCTCGAGCGCGTTCACGAGGCCGACTATCTGGCTGCGGTGGAGGCAGCCCAGCCGGCCGAAGGCTATGCATTTCTCGACCCCGATACGATCATCGGCCCTGGCAGCCTGGCCGCCGCCAGCCGCGCCGCCGGCGCGGTCGTGAGGGCGGTCGATTTAGTGATGGCCGGTGAGGCGGACAATGCGTTCTGCGCCGTTCGACCGCCGGGCCACCATGCTGAAAGCGCGCGCGCGATGGGCTATTGCATTTACAACAATGTCGCGGTGGGCGCGGCGCATGCACTAGTAGAGTACGGCCTGCAAAGAGTAGCCATTCTCGATTTCGACGTGCACCAGGGCAACGGCACCGAGCAGATTTTCCGCCATGAGCGGCGGGTCATGTTCTGTTCCACCTTTCAATACCCGTTTTATCCGAACACGCCGCTGCTCGAACCGGGTAAGCGCATGTTGTCGATTCCGTTGCCCGCGACCGCCCGCGGCACGGAGTTCCGCGATGCCGTTGAAAATCACTGGTTGCCGGCGCTGGATTCATTCGCGCCCGAGATGATTTTCGTCTCTGCCGGTTTCGACGCGCACCAGGATGACGATACGTCGGGCGTCAGCCTGAGCGACGCCGACTACCGCTGGGTAAGCGAACAAATCGTGGCGGCCGCTGCCGGCCCGGCGGCGGGCCGCATCGTTTCGGTGCTCGAAGGGGGTTACGAATTGCACAGCCTGGGTCGCTGCGCCGCGGCGCACGTGCGGGTTCTGATGAGGCTTTGAATTAAAGGGGCCGTGACCTTCTTTCAGAGACGAGTTAACTGGAACCTCCAGTGGGAAAAGGGGTTGGCGTGCTGCAGGGAATGCGTCAGGCGCGGGCAAGTTTTTTATTGCGAGCAAATTCCGATACCGGCAAAACTTTTCTGCTATAAAGCAACCGGTTCGCATGCCGCGAACGAGGCTATCAAGTGAACGTACGTTACCCAATGTGGTTGCAAACAGCGCAGCAGCGGCCGGGCGCGAGCGTATTCGCGACCCTGTACGCGGTCGAATCACATGCGCGTGCGCTGCTGGCGACGGTTATCACGGTGCAGGCGCTGCATTTGCTCGGTAACGCACGGGACGTCAGCCTGCTGTTCTCGGCGGTCGGCATGACCGGGCTGGTGGCCAGTTTTTCGATCCCGGTACTTATTCGTTACCTGAGCAGGCGCAGGGTGTATACCCTCGGAATTCTGTTGGTGCTGTGCGCATCGCTGGCGTTGGCCACGGTCAGTATTCCCGGTCAGGTCATCGGCATGCTGTTTCGCGTCTACGGCACAGCCTGTCTCAACATTGCCTTGAGCCTTTATATTCTGCAGTACATACGCCGCTCCGAGCTGACCGTGTCCGAGCCGCGGCGAATGCAGTATGGCGCAATCGCCTGGGTGATCGGACCGGCCCTTGGCGTCTACCTCTACCAGCACTTTTCGACGCTGGCGCCGTTTGCGTTGAGCGCCTGCATGTCGTTGATCCTGATGATGGTCTTCTGGATGCTGCGCCTCAGCGATCGGCCTGGAATCGTCGCGCCCGCGGAGAGGTCCCGACGCGGTCCGGCGCGCAGCATCGGCCGGTTTTTTTCGCAGCCCCGCCTGCGCCTGGCGTGGTCCATAGTGTTTGCGCGTTCATCGTGGTGGGTATTTTTCTTTATCTACATGCCGGTGTACGCGATACAGCAGGGCCTCGGTGAAGTGGTTGGCGCCGTGGTGGTTTCTGCAGGCAACGGGTTGCTGTTCCTGGCGCCGATCGCGGGGGGATTGGCGCGCCGCTACGGCGTGCGCCGGGTGCTGAGCGTCGGCTTTTTTATCTGTGGAACCTTCACCTTCGCCGCCGGGATTTTGTTCGACTCCCCGGTCGCGGTCATAACGCTGCTGCTGCTCGCGACTATCGGCACCGTGATGATGGATGCGGTCGGCAATGTACCCTTCCTGGCGTCGGTCAGACCCCGCGAACGCGAAGAGATGACGACCGTGTTTCGCACCTACCTCGATGCTTCCGATCTGATCCCCCCGGCATTGTTCGCGCTGGTTCTGTCGTTCTTCGACCTGCGCGTCGTATTCCTGATCCAGGGATGCGTCACGCTGGCATTCATCGCACTGCTCGCCTACCTGCCGCAACGCCTCGGAAAGTCGAGAATCCGGATCGGGCCCGAGGGTCCCCTGCCGGGTGCGGCAGCCGCGCCCGCTATCGCCGTTATGCCGGAAACGGAATCCCTTTAGACCCGCAATGCCTGCGGCTGATTCGAAGGCGGGATTGCATAAATCCCGAGAGTCATGATCGGCAGGCCGGGAAAGGGAGTTAATGGGAGACTAGTTACTCGGTAATTACCGGGACACCCGTGAATGGAAAAAGGCAAACACTCATGCGGCGTAATGATCATGATATCGGGTGACGTCGAAGCGGTCATAAACCAAAAAATCAGGATAAAAATGCACCCTGGCCAGCTTATCGATACACAGGGGATCTTTGGCGGTCTTGTTAGCCCGGTGGACATGGTGGTGCGTGCCCCGTCTTCAATTTCCGGTGTGGTCAAAAACTCCCCTTGCCGACCACGGCAAATGTCTGTCCGCTCTTCCTCTAACAGCTGACGGCAAAGGGTCGCACCAGTGCGGCACGGCCCTGGTTCGATCAGTCCCAGGATAACCTGTGTCCTAAGATAACCATTGACACCCTGGTCGGCTATCGCCAGTTCCACCGCTGTTATGATCAAACGATCTGCAATACAATGCGAAGCAATCTGGTTGGCAAATTGATTTAATCCGGGCTTTTTAGTCACCACCCGTATGATCTATCATCTTTCTGATCGCGGGCTGGAAAACAAATAAGTTGATTTCAGCTTTTAACTGGCACGTTTGATACTAAACTATCCTGAATAGCGGGGTCGCTTGATCGGTATCAATGTCGGCAATGCTTTGGGGAAATTGACCCAGGACGTTAAGATTTATTTATACTGCCTGGAGAAATAAACAATGATGAGGAATTTGCTATGTTGAATAGGTTAAGGAGATGTCGCTTTCTAACCGCAGTACTTGCGGTATCAATACTATTTGTTTCAGTTCAACCAGCTGTGAATGCAGCGATAGTTTCTACGTCGGATCTGGTTGCAACCGAACAGTCTCAGATAGGCAGAGAGTATTTGTTAAATGCGCTCGAAAGAGAAGAAGTGCGAACTGCATTAACCAGCCAGGGTGTTGATCTGGAAATGGCTAAAGCACGTGTTTCCAGCATGACAGATGAGGAAGTCAGGGCGTTGAATCAAAGAATGGATGAAATGCCTGCAGGCGGTAGTATTGTCGGCGCACTGGTTTTAGTTTTCCTGGTGTTGTTATTCACGGATATCATGGGTTGGACTGATGTTTTCCCATTTGTGAACAAGAGATAACTTATCCAGCAGTACAACCGATTATTAAACCCGTCATACTTTTTTGACGGGTTTTTTATTGCCTTGATTTAATATAGTAGTTCGGTTTTATCGCAGAAAATTGGCTGCTTGCCCGGTTAATGGATCGTCTACTTAAGAGAAATCTGCCACTGAAATCATACAGGGCGATTCCCAGGGCCCCAGCCTTTATTCCCTGTTGAACGAGTAACGGGATGAACACCTCATCGTGTACAAAGGATTCTTGATGACCACGTTCAGGTACTCGATCCCGTTCAGTCCCGCCATATCCGCAGCGCGCGATGCGGAGTCCCGACCAGCCATAGAGAACCCCGATGGATGGATTTCGTTCGCTTTCGCCAGGCATTCGATAGCGCCATAGTATTCGGGCGATGTTCGCTTGCGCGTTAATCTGCCGCTTTGATATGCTGTCGCCCCTCATCGCCGAGCGGAACATTCCCTGGTTATCTATCCGCATGGCCTCCTCTCAGAGCTTCGGAGAATAGACGTGGCATCATACCTTAGCCTGGCAGGGCATCGGTGAGCATCCTGTTCGCGGCCCCCTGGCGTAAATGGCTTGTGGTCCCGCTGGTTCTCCTCGCGCTTTATGTCACCGCGATCGTGTTCCGGCCGCCGCTGCCCATCGACGAGACACGCTACCTCTCGGTCGCCTGGGAAATGTTTCTGCGCGCGGGCTGGTTCGAGCCATTGACCCTCAATTTCGAACCGTATCATCATAAGCCGCCGATGTTGTTCTGGCTGATTTCGGCGGCCTGGTCGACATTCGGTGTCAGCCGTTGGGCGGCCGTCATACCCGTCGTGCTGACGTCGATGTTGAGCGCCTACCTGGCGGCTTTGTTGTGCCGGCGGCTGCTGCCCAGGCTGTGCTGGCGGGCGCTACTGATTCTGCTCGGGAGCGCTGGCTTTCTGCTTTACTCTACAGCGATCCTGTTCGACCTGACACTCACCGTGTTCGTGCTCGGCTCGTTGCTGTTTCTGCTCGCCTACGCCAATGAGCGGCGTGTGATCTACGCGGTAGCGATGGGTCTGCTGCTCGGCGGCGGCGTGCTGACCAAGGGTCCCGTGGCCTGGCTCTACTGGGTTTTTCCATTCCTGCTCGCGCCCTACTGGATGCGGGATAAGCGGAATTGGGTCAGCTGGTATGCCGGCGGAGCCGCGGCCCTGCTAATTTCGGCCGTGACGGTGCTGTGCTGGCTGGTGCCCGTGCTGATGACCTCCAGCAGCGAATTCGGTTATTGGCTCGTGTGGGAACAGACCGCCGGGCGCGTCACCGGTTCCTACACCAGCTCGCATGCGCGACCTTTCTATTTTTACCTGGGGGTGTTACCGATCCTGCTGCTGCCGTGGATTCTGTTTCCACGCTTCTGGCGGGGCATCGCGGCGATAAGGCGAGAAGGCGTCGAACGGGGAGGCGTCCGCTTCCTGATCGCGTGGGTCGTGCCGACTATCGTCTGTTTCATGCTCATCTCCGGTAAACAGCCCCATTACCTGGTGCCGCTGCTGCCCGGTCTGGCCATCCTCGCGGCCGTGGCGACAGCCTCGGTCACCGAGCGGGCGCTGGGCACGACCGTCGCCGCGATGGTCCTGATCTTCATCGCCGCGCATGCCGCATTCACGGTCCGCATCAACGACCACTATGACCTGCGCCCGTTGGCACAGTTCATGCGCCAGAATATTGATCGGGACTGGTCGTATTCCGGCAGCCGTTACCGCGGTGAATTGACTTTTCTCGCCCGCCTCGACAGGCCGCTCGAAAATCCCGACCTCGAGGACTTGCCGGCATGGTTCGATGCTCATCCGGACGGTTTTGCCGTCATTCTGTATGATAACCAGAGTGAAATCGCCGGTTTCGAGATGCATTTGACCCACCTGTATCGCGGCAAATCGATGGGCATATTCTCGAGGCGCGACGAACAGCAGCCTGAGGTTTTGTCAGCCCGACCTGTGGCCCGGCGTAGCTAACGCTGACCGCTGGTGGACAGCAACATTGGCGGACGAGCATAATGGCGCGGTTTTTGCCAATTTCGAAACTACTACCGGAGTCGCCGTGAAATGATCAGAAATCCGCTCGTGTTGTTCTGCTGCGGTGTCCTGCTGGCGACATCGGTCACGGCCCATGACGAAAATCTCGTTCCCAGGGTTCGGCAGCTCGGTATTGCCGTTGGTAAGGCTTACGTTTGTGCACCCGTTGAGGATCGCTCTTATGCGCGTGCCGATTTCGAGGAAATGTTCGACAGGATTCTGGAAACCGATGGCCACGAACTCGCCTTCGTGTTTGCCGTCGGTATCGGCTACGGCGCCGCGTCGGATAAGACCGGGCTGGACTGTGCAAAGCTCATCGAGCGGGTAAACGCGGTGAAGTCGAAGATGGGACTCGGGGGTGTGAAATGATCAGAAAGTCGACGCTGATTGCAGCAACGATGGCTCTCGCTCTCGGTATCTTGCCAGGCCTCAACGCGGTCATGGCGCATGGGCACGGTCACAGCGGTGGTCACCACCACCATGAGCACCACAATCACAATCACAATCACAACTACAACAGTGACGAGTTCTGGTCGGGGCCCGAAGTGAGGGAGGTGGTCGTATTCGGGGGCTCCGATGCGAATGCCGATCCTTGCACCGATCTTAATAAGCGGCTCCAATACCCGGGTCTGTGTCCCGAGGTTTACTAACGGAATGCCACCGGTTGGGAAATGGTAAGACAATTCGCAGCTATACACACTCTACGATAAGCCGCGATTTTTAATGCGACCGTTGAGACGGCAGGAATGAAGGTACCTGTCGCCGTGGAAGGCGTCCCCGGGGGAACGATTGATTAAAGCCTCTTACTGTTCGCTGTTCTGGATTGCGATGACACTGATATCGCTGATCCGCATGACGGCTATCCACGACAAGTTGGCGAGTAACTCAGCATGAGCGCAAGCGATCAGTTTGTCGGCCTGAGCGGCGACCGCCTCGAACCGGGTCTGGTGCTGTAGCAGTTGTATGCAGGCAGTGGCAACGCGTGTAATTCCCGGCGAGATGGTGATGGCTGAGCGGAATGCCTGAATTGATATCCCTCGAATTACCGATCGAAGAGTGCCTGGATGAACTCAGGCAGGTCCTGGCCGAGCGCGACGAAATCGTGCTGGAAGCGCCTCCCGGCGCGGGAAAAACCACAGTAGTACCGCTGACGCTGGTCGACGAACCCTGGCTTGCCGGACGTAAAATCCTGATGCTGGAGCCGCGCCGCATCGCCGCGAAGACGGCTGCCCATCGTATGGCGAGCCTGCTCGGCGAACGCCCCGGGGAAACGGTGGGCTATCGCATGCGGCTGGAAACCAGGATCGGGCCGGCCACCCGCATCGAAGTCATCACCGAGGGGATTCTGACGCGCATGCTGCAAAGCGATCCGGCACTCGAAGGTGTCGGCATGGTGATCTTCGACGAATTCCATGAACGCAGCCTGGATTCCGACCTGGCGCTGGCGCTGTGTCTGCAGGCGCGCACGCTGTTCGGTGACGAGGATCGGCGTCTTAAGATCCTGGTAATGTCGGCGACGCTCGACAGCAACGCCATCGCGGCGCTGCTGGATGACGCGCCGGTCGTCAGCAGCGAGGGCAGGGCCTTCCCGGTGGAAATCGTCTACGGGCCGGCACGCAAGCCAGGCGAGCGCATAGTCGAACGCGTGGTCAGCACTATACAGCAGGCGCTCCTGCAAAATCCGCGGGGCAGCGTGCTCGCCTTTCTTCCCGGCGAGGGCGAGATCCGGCGCTGCCATGACGCGCTGCAGGAATGGCTGCTCTCCAGGCAGATGCGCGACGTTCATCTGCGCCCGCTGTTCGGCAACCTGTCGATAGACGAGCAGCAGCGCGCGATCGCCCCCCTTGGCGGGCGCGAAGCGGCTGATCGCAAGGTGGTGCTGGCCACCAACATCGCCGAGACCAGCCTGACCATCGAGGGGGTCGATATCGTCGTCGATGGCGGGCTCGAACGCGCCGCGCATTTCGACCCGGCGACCGGCATGACGGGCCTGCACACGCGGCGTATATCCAGGGCTTCCAGCGAACAGCGCGCTGGTCGCGCCGGGCGTCTGCGGCCCGGCAAGTGTTATCGCCTGTGGTCGGCGCAACAGCAGCAGCAACTCGCGGCGCAATCCGGCGCGGAGATTCTGAGCGCCGACCTCGCGCCGCTGGCGCTGCAGTTGCTGCAGTGGGGCGTGGACGATCCGGCCGAGTTGCGCTGGCTGGATCCGCCGCCGCGCGGCCCCTGGGCACAGGCGCTGGACCTGCTGCAGGCGCTCGGCGCGCTCGACCGGCGCGGCGCCGCGCGCGTGATCAGCGCGCATGGCGAAGCCATGTCCGCGCTACCGGTGCATCCGCGACTGGCGCACATGTTGCTGAACGGCGCCGCCTGCGGGAATGCGCGCACCGCAGCGCTGCTCGCCAGCGTGTTGTCCGATAGGGATCCATTGCGTGATGAACCGGATATGGGCCATCGGCTGGATATCCTGAGCGCTGCGGTTGATTGCCCGGTGCAGCACAGGGGCTGGTTGACGCGCACGCGGCAGCTCGCCGAGCAGTTGCAGTCGCAGCTGCAAAAGTTACCCGCCGCGCGTTCGACTTCCGCGCCACTGGTGCCGCAGGCGCAATCCTGCGCCTACCTGCTGGCTTGTGCCTATCCTGATCGGATCGCGCGGCGGCGGCATTCGGGCGGCTATCAACTGGCCAACGGGCGCAGCGCCGGTTTCAACGGCACGCCGACGCTGGCTCGGCATCGCTGGCTCGCGGTTGCCGAGGTTAGCGGCATGGCGGGCGGCGCCAGCGATGTCATCCGTAGCGCCGCGGCACTCGACGAAGCCCTGTTCGACTCGGCATTGCAATCGCTGGTAAGCGAGCAAACCCTCGCCCATTGGGATCGCAAGGCCGGCCGATTCATTGCCGAGCGTCAGCGCCGTATCGGCGCGCTGGTGTTGCAGCGCGACGCGCTGGACGCGGTGCCTGCCGATGCCAAACGCAGGGCCCTGGTCGATTACCTGCGTGGCGAGGAATTGAAACCCTTGCCGTGGACTGCCGAACTGCGGCAATGGTGCGCGCGCGTGGCTTTATTGCGCTCGCTCGAACCGGCGGCGGGATGGCCGGACGTCAGCCCGCAGGGATTGATCGACAGGCTGGACGACTGGCTCGGGCCGTGGCTCGATCCGGTCAATTCGCTGCAGGGTCTCGGCAAGCTGGACTTGCACGCTATTCTAACCAGCCAGCTTTCGTGGGAAAAACAGCAGGAGCTGCAGCGTCTCGCGCCCACCCGCTTCGAGGTGCCGTCGGGTTCTTCGATTCGCATCGATTACACCGCGTCGCCGCCGGTGCTGGCGGTCAAGCTGCAGGAAATGTTCGGTTGCGAGCAAACCCCGAGCGTTGCCGATGGTCGCGTGGATCTGCTGGTGCACCTGTTGTCACCGGCCGGGCGGCCGCTGCAGATCACCCAGGACCTCGCCGGTTTCTGGCGAACTTCCTACCACGACGTGAAGAAGGAAATGAAAGGCCGCTACCCGAAGCATCCATGGCCTGACGATCCGCTCGCAGCGCTCGCGACGCGTCATACCAAGCGAGGCGGTTGAACCGGCTCAGGCAGAACTGGTTCGGGGGGGGCGCTTGCGCAGGCGCTGCACCAGGTAGCGCGCGCCGAAGTAATCGATATGGCTACCGCCGCCATTATTCTAGCGCGCGTTGCGCTGCGGAGCTGCGCCGCTGACTCACCGCCGAGGTGCTCATGTTCAGCAATTCGGCCGCGCGCGCAAAATTCTCCATGCGCGCGGCTGCTTCGAACACCCGCAGGCTGTTTAACGACGGTATCCCGCATTGCCTGCTTGCCATTAAATTGAGTTTAAGTATTACTTAATGAAAGACCGGTAAAGCACAGGTTGATAGTTAACGCTAATATTGATTCAATCGCCGGAAATCACCGCAGGACACTACTGCCATGTCACAAGTTGTCGATTCCGCGGGTGCTGACGAAGCATCCACTGGAAAGCGTTCAATGCGGCGCGTCTGGCACTATAC
>Ga0209536_100011221_pt1 | contig 13146 bp, 7 predicted proteins | sample DeeMarSeWOR28_12_FD_187461 | JGI IMG/M metagenome (GOLD analysis project Ga0209536, IMG submission 187461) | Marine sediment microbial communities from White Oak River estuary, North Carolina - WOR-2-8_12 (SPAdes) (version 2) | ecosystem: Environmental > Aquatic > Marine > Intertidal zone >...
TCCACTGTCCGGAGCAGAGACAGCTTCTCACTGTTGAGCCGGTCGAATTTGGCATATTCGAAGACAGCGGACCACCGGGCGGATGTTCCCGTTGGAATCCCGATCCGGACTGTCCCCCCCCACGCGGGAAGAAAGCGGTCCGCCAATCCTCCGATCGGTATGTGGTAGTCCGCAGCGGCGCCCACACTCCATCGATCGGACTGAGCAAAAGCGGCCCCCGGCAAGAGGAGCGCGAAACAGATCACGAGCATCGACAGGGCGTGTGGTTTCATTAGTAGACAAATCCTATTCCGAGCCGAACAGAGAGCGAGTTCTCCATCGGCAGTTCGTCATAGCCCCTGCTTCCTTCCGAGCCCAGGATCTGCAAATAGCGGACCCCGCCGGTGCATTCAATCAAGTCGGTGAGACGATACGTGACGTCAATACCCACCACACCCAGGAAGGGATTTCCTTCTTTCGATGGGGCGAAATTCCGATAGTCGTACGTCAGCGTATAGTCCACATCCGGGAAGTACTTGCTCCATTGCTCGTGCAGGTAGAGGTTTTTCGTATAGAAATAGATACCGGCCCCTGCGTATGGCCGCAGGGTGAGTCCGCCAAGCGGCTCCAATTCGTACCATGCCGAAAGGTATACCGGCAAGGATTCCATCGAGACATTCGGCGTGAGTGTCGCGGACAGGTTCGGATCGGAGGCCAGATTCGCCTGTACAATTCCCCGGTACCGCTGAATCCAGAAATCCCAGTTCCACTGGTCGAGGGCGTCCGCCTGCTCAATCGCAAGATATTCGTAGGATCCGGTCAGGCTGATGCCGAACTCCGGCGTAAGAGCATACCTGAGCTCCAAGCCTCCACCCCATCCCCGGGCTTCGGTCACCCCGAGACGTTTGGACACAGCGGACGAATAGCTGCCGAAGACGGCCGCGGATCGAAATTGCGCACGCGCGGGCTCCGAGATCGCGCACAACACCATGAGGAGGCCTACCGAGAGCACACGCGCTATGACCGGCATGCTATTCAAGTCCCGCCTCGAGGCTGAATCTCAGGATATTGCCCAGTCGCCCGTAGCTCGAATAAGAGAAGCTCACGCCCACCGGAACACCAAGGGACTCCCTTCCGTACCATCCAAGTCCAACGCTGTAGGATTCCTCGTCGTAGAGAAACTTGTAGCCGCCGCGCAGGACCACCATCCGCATCCATGCAAATTCCAGGCCGACATTGATCCGCTCGCTCGCGTCGCTCGGATGAACTGCCTCGACCAGGGCCGTCAGCCGCGAATCGGACGCACTCGTCCCCAGCACTTCCATCGCCACACCGAGACGCAGCATGGCAGGCATCTTGAAGGCATCGTTGATGAACTTTGCATCCGTCCCGAAGTTCTGGATCGCCGCCGCCAGTCGGAGCGATGAGAATCCCGTGTAATACAGGACCCCACCGTCAAACACGACGTTGCTGGCCCGATACGAATCGATCGTTTCGCTCACGTATTTAAGAGAGAGGCCGAAGGAAAAGCGGTCTGTGAGCTGGCGGGAGTACGTTAATCCGAAAGCAGAAGACTGCGCCGAAAAGACCCCGGACGATTCAAAGCTGCGCGAACCCGGTACCCGGATGTAGCGGTCCATGGTCCCGTAATCCATCACCACGGCACTCACAGCGATGACCCCGAACGGCGCATTATAGGCGTAGCTCGCCGAATAATGCGCGATATCTGCAAACCACGGGGAGTATGAGAACGAGGCCGAATGCGTCAAGGGGGCAAATCCGACGGCCGCCGGGTTCACGAATACACCTTCCGCACCGAGATCCGATAAAGCCACGGAGGCTTCCCCGAGCGCCGCCGAACGCGCAGAGACAGGGATTTCCAGAAAGACAAAGCCCGTCGTCGCCGTACGCTTGAATTCCTGCGCCGGGCTGCTCAGGGCGCCTATCAGCAGAAGGCTCACTATGAGGGCCAAGGTTCTCATCGGATGATGGCCAGCTTTCCGATCTTTGTTCCAAGGGGGGAATCGATATGGTACACGTAGATCCCGCTTTTGGCGAACTGCCCGTAATCCGTCGATTGATCCCATGCGACGATCCCCCCGAAGTTGTCGGGGACGTCGAGCACCTTGACGAGGTCTCCGCGCACCGTGTAGATCCGAATCGTACACGGGTTCGGAACATTCACAAACAGAATCTCGTCTCCCACTGAAGGCTGTGAGAACCCCTTTCCGATGACGAACGGATTGGGAACGACCTTGACCTCGTCCAGGGTCCCCCCTGTCGGAAGAGCGGGGAGCGTCATCTTAAAGGGTGTCGTGGTCCTGTTCGCAAATAGCGAGGACTCGAGGGGCGGGACCCGGTTCGATCCTGTTTCGGGAAAGCGGGCAAGAGGATCGATCGGCCAAGCGACTTTTCCCGTATCGTAGGCGGTCAGGGCGTAGTAATAGCTGGCACCCACGTCCCCCGTGGAATCCACAAACGTATAGCGGGAACTGCCGGGATCAAACCATGGCGCGCTTCCGACAGGTACGGTGCCGATCTGATCCCAGGGACCGATTGGCAAGTAACTTGACCGGTACAGGCGGTAGCCTGCCAAATCAAATGTCCCGTCGTCCGGATCGGGGAGCGACTCGGTGGAATTGTCCCAACTCACGACCGTGCCGGCAAATCCAGGCTCCTCTTTGTAGAAGTCGAGCGAAAAGGGAGGCGCCGCCGGGGGATCCGGGTGGTTCAGACCTCGTCCAGCGAGCTTCTGGTCGTACGTTGCCTTCGCCTTGTCGGTGCTTCGGTCAAAAATGGGCTTTCCCTGGGCAATGGTGACGGACTGGGAATTCGGGTCCACCGCCACACTGTAGTCCACCCCATCGACGATCTCAGCCATGGCGATCACAATGGAATCGCCTGGCGGAATGTCCCACGGCCCCATGGTCATCATCGACCACATACGGCTGCGCCGCATAAACACAGTGTCCCCTGGGTTTGACACGAAATTCGTCGCATTGCGCGGGTCACTCACGACGGCGTACTTGGCTTCGAGCGTTCCGATGTTGGTGAACGGACCGCTCAGATCGATCGAGTTGCTGGCTCCGGACCAGCCGTATCCCGCGATGCGCGTCGCTGCTCCAGTCTGATCAGGAGTCGAATACAGAAGCCGCACGCCGACAAATCCCGGAGAAAGCCATTCTCCTGTCGGCTGCCCGTTGATGAGCGGTCCCTGGGTCGACGAATAGGCATATTCCTCATTGGCAGGCGTGTCGAGAAAATCGCCGGCCCGTCCCCAGATCATCCTGCGCACCGGATCGTAGAAGAACCAGGAGTTCCTTGCCCCCGGCGTCAGGGTCGGGAACAAAATGGTCCATGAGCGGGAATTCGTCTGGAGGGCATAGTTGGCCATGGCGTAGAAATCATACAGGGTATCCGGCACCGGCAGTGTCGGGTCAGCAGCCTTGATCTCGGCCGAGATGTTCGTGATGACATACTCGTAGAGGATGTAGTTCTCTTCCCGCCGGGAGCCGCTCCATTGATGCACGGTCCTCTTCACGCGCACCGGCATCTGATACCGTCGGTCCTGTTCATTCGGGTAGTTGATGTTGTATTCCCATACCGTCTCGATGACTTCTTCCCCTTCCAGCGGTTCCGTCTTCAGCCACCAGTTCGATCCGCTCTTGTACTTCTGCACGTGCCGGGTGATGAGATACTTCGACCCCAGCTCGTTCGACACGGTTCCTCCGTACATCGACCAGTCTTCCACTGCAAGCACGCTGTCGTTGCCCGGGACGTCGTCCTTCTTGCACCCCACATAGAATCCCCCCGTCACCAGATAGGAAGGCGATCCTCCGACGTTTTGCTGAACGAGGGTTTCGTCGAATCCAGGCCAGTCGAGTCCGATGCCGCGCTTTCCCCAGTTGTTGAAATTCGGACCGATCTTGCCGTTAAAGACGCTCTGCCACAACTGGCCGCGATTGAAAATCTGCACTGCCGATTCAACCTGAGCGTACACCGTGAGCGGGCAGGTGATGGCGAAGCATGCGACCGTCGCTGACACGCGGACAAACCGGGCGATATGAAGGAATGGCCTCATCAGAATCCAAATCCCGCAGTGAGAAAGATCTGTCTTGGAATGTTCCGGTAGGTCCGGTAAGGCGCAACGACGTACGAGAGCCGCGTCGGGTCTGTGCCCGGATTGTCCAGCGTGATCCCCTTCTCGACCCAGTTGTTCAGATCGTCCCGCGTATCCATCGGCGTCAGCCACGAGTTGTCGAACAGGTTCATGACGCGCAGTCCGATAAAGATCCGATATCGATCGATGTTCAGCGTCTTGGTAAGATTCAGGTCGATGGCGTTCTCAATCGGATAGCGCCTATTGTACACCACGTCCTGGACATCGAATTCCGTGATGTAGGCATAGGGAAGCCCCGATTGGAGCGTATAGGTGATCGCCACAGACATATTGTCGAAAGGATGGACGCCGAAGATCCTCGGCCCCCCGCCGGGTTCGAGATTGTAGGCCAGGTATGCGCGAAAATTGTGGGTCCGGTCATACGGGGATATCTGCTCGGATGTCACCGTCTGCTGAGAGAAGGCTCGCCGGTCCTCCGGATAGAGGATGCTTTCCCCGTACCGGCCCTCTGTGGTTTGAGACAGATTGTAGCTCAGGCGGTATTTCCATCGCGAGACGTTGACGTTCTCAAACGTGAGTTCGAGGCCCACCGAAGAGCCGTACACATTGTTGGCAAACGTCGTATACCGGTACAGGGGGGTGTTATCGGTGGTAAATCCGGCAGGCCGGTTCCGGCTCCCTGTATACGCCGCGTAGTACTGCAACCCTACCTGGTCAATCCGATCGTTGTAGTAGAGCGCGAGGTCCATCCGATAGTCGTTTTCGATGACCTGCTGGACCCCGAACTCATAGTTGATCGTCTTCTTAGGTCCGAGATCGGGGTTGGCCCTCCCGATCCACCCGGACTCCGTACGCTGCGAAAGGCCTTGCGAAAAGACCGGCATCGATGCAAAGTGCCCGTACTGGAGACGAAACGCCGTGTTTTCGCCTATCGGGAAGGAGATCCCCAGGCGCGGGAGCACAACAGAATGGGTCTTCGAATTCCTGACTGTCGGGTCGCCGACGATCCCAGGGCCGCTCGTTCCGGGATACAGGGGATCAAAGAGGTCAGCGGCAACTTCTTCCTGGAAATTATATGCCTCCATGCGCAGTCCGATGTTCATGACCATGGAGGCAAATTCCATCTTGTCCTGCGCATAGGCAGACAATGACCATGGATACGCTCGGTAGTATTCGGCGAAACCCGACCGGGCCACATAGGTGTTGGCTTGAAAACTGGAGTTGACGCCGTTGTTCACCATGTCCCAGTAGAACGCTCGGACGCCCGCTTTCAGCAAATGCGCAGTCGTGAACTGGTTCGTGTAGTCCGCAGTGAGGCTGATATGCTCGGTGCGACTGTCCTGGTAATAGTTCGTGCTGAACCCGAACGGCCCTCTGAAATACTGTGAATCCCACCAGGACCCTTCCTTCAGGACCGTCCCTGATGCGTCATACAGACTGTCGAGGCGGTCAGCTTGCTGATTATAGGAAGGCAGTGTCTTGTAGGGGAGCTCGTAGCGCTCCGTCTGATGCGACAGCGTCGCTTCGACAAACGAGGTGTTTGTGATCGTATAAACCCAGTTGAGGCTCTGCGTGAGCGTGAGTTCGGTACGAACCGGATCGACGTCGATGATGTACTTGGTCGAGATGCCAGGGGGCGTAAAAGCGATCCCGGACCAGCGGATGTCATCCGACCCCGACCAAATGCCCCCGGTGTAGCTCTGATACATGCCCATGATCTTGAACTTGTGGCTCGGCATGGGCTGCGTGATGACGTTCAGGATATAGTTCTGGTAGACTTGCAGCCTTTCGGGGGTGGGAAGACGGGTCGGCTTGCTCCGATATTCTCCCGAGAAGAAGAACTTGAGCACCTCCGGGTTTCTTCCGAGCGGGCCCCCGAAGCCCACCAGGTACCGAGTGTAGGCATAGTCACGGTAATCGTACACACCGAAGGGATTCTCCTCGCCCGGGGCGTGGTTCTTCACCCAGACACCGTGCGCCCAGGTGATTTCGGCGGTCTCGAGAGACTCATAGGCAGCAGAATCTGCCCCCGTGGCCGTACCGCCGTAGTAGCGGCCGAAGAGATCCGGATAGCGCGTGTTGAGCTTGAGCTGCTCCGCGATATTGCGGCGCTGGGACATCCAGTAGTCCAGACGTCCCCACCGGGACCACTCATAATTGTTCTGATCGTACAGGTACGGGCCGTAGTGGTACTGCCCGGGAGGACGATATTCCATCTGGAACTCGCCGGTGAATCTTGGCCCCCCCTCTTTCGTGACCACTTTCACGATGCCGGCTTGCGCGTTCCCGTATTCGGCCGAAAACCCCCCAGAGATCAACTGCACCTGCTGGACACCGAGAGGGTTGACGTCATACTTCCATGAATTGTCCGCCTTGTCCGTTCCGAACGACCCGGGAGCAGTCGTCGAGGAATTCATCTGCGTCACCCCGTTGATCTGGAACCCGACTTCGTAGTTGCCAGATCCCCGCACACTATAGACGCCTTTCTCATTCTTCTGGAAGCTTGCCTGCATGTCCAGAGCCCCCCTCAGGCCCTCGGTGGGGGCTGCCCGAATCTCCCGGCTTTCGATCGTCTGGGCCGTGGACGTCTGGTCCTTAACGATCTTCGCCCGTTGCGCCACCACCACCACCTCCTCCATCTCGATGGTGGCCTCCTCGAGTTGGAAGTTCAATTCTGTGGTACGGTCGATGGACGCGCTGACATCGCTCTGCGTCAACTGGCCGTAGCCGATCATTGAGCAGGTGACCGAGTAGATTCCGGGGGGAACGTTGAGGATGACGTAGTTGCCGTCCAGGTCGGTTGATGCTCCGAGGGTCGTGCCTTTGATAAGGACGTTTGCCCCGATGAGAGGTTCGCCTGAGGCTCCGTCGCGGACTGTCCCTGCGATCTTTCCGCGCTGGCCTTGTGCGGCGAGCAAGGCAGGAAACAGCATGGCGATCACAATGGCGAAGAGAGCCCGTTTTCTGGAGGCTTGCATAGGGATGCGGACGTTGCCAAGATTGCCGGAGAGGCTGCAGGGAGCCTCTCCGGCCCGAGAAAAGCTTATTTGACCAGAACCATCGAACGAGTCTCGCGTAGCGTCCCTGCGGTCAGCGTGTAGAAATACACACCGCTGGCCATGCTGCCGGCCGTGAAGGTACGCACATGCTTCCCAGCAGGCAGAGACCCGTTGACAAGCGTGGCGATTTCCTGGCCGAGAGAATTCGTCACTGTGAGCTTCACGTCAACCGAGCGGGCAAGCGTGAACGCGATGGTGGTTGTCGGATTAAACGGATTCGGGAAATTCTGGTCAAGGGTGAAGGATGATGGGACACTGGCATTGTCGTCGGCGACGCTCACCGCCGTGTTGGAGAACTCAAACGCGGACCGGGTGAGATAGTCGAGGACGTATGCCTTCTTCATGTCACCGCTGACGGCAACGTCGACAGGCCCCAACATGGGAGCCCCCGTGGGATCAGGGGCCCAGGGACTGTTCTGCCCCGGCAACTCCGTGATTTCGTTCGCAAAGATGCCGGCAGACATGTCAAAGACTTTGACGGCACGGCCCGATGAGTCCCCTCGGGTGACCCACAGATATCCGTCGCTGTCGACGGTGATGCCGTACGGGATGAACGTCCCGAAGCCAAGGAACCCAACCGCATCGGCAGCCCGCTGGCTGGTATACGTGTTTGGGGCCTCTTGCGTTCCACCCGTCCATACCGAAATGCCTCCTGTTTGCTGCGCAGCAGAGGCAGAGTTCCGAGAGCTGTAAAATGGCGTCGACGGATTGGTATAGTCTCCGTGAGGAATGACGGCGCAATCCCGTATCACGTCAAACCCGGCTGAATGCGTCCCGCCAGCCTCGAGCGTGGTCTCTGAATACCATCCACCACGCGTTCCGGTCACATGGTCCTTACGGAAATCGTAGAACCGCACATACGGTCCGGGGGATCCTGCACCAGCTGTCACTCCCCCCAACGCAAGGGTGTCCCGGGTCAGCGCAAACCCGTGGTTGTAGGTCCCGTACCCATACGTTGCTGAACTTGTCGCCACAACCTTGTACACCTGGTTTGTGTCGCCATTTTCGTAGTAGTATGCACACGAAAGCGTGCTGGGAGCCGTCTTTTGGTACGGCTGCGCAGCGTTGATAAGTATATCGGTGCCCATCGCCGCTATCCCCCTGAGGGATCCGATGTTCCCCAACAGGCTGTCGGAGTCCCCGTTTTCGAAGAAGTCCACCATCAACGTAAACACGGTATCCCCTGGATCCGCATAGTAAATCGCATTGTGGGCATTGATCGTGGTCGCCGTCGATGAAACGGCATACAGCCGGCCGTTGGCATCGATGGTGCACAGGAACGGGACCACGAACGAGGTGTCCGTTTCTGGGAACGTGATTTCCCTTTCGTACTTCCATTGTGCTTCGGCGGTCAGCACTCCGACCATGAGAATCGCACCGCAAATCATCACCAGTTTCTTCATGGGTGTCTCCTTGCGGGGAAGGCACGCCTCCACCGCTGTGTTGTTGTCCTTGTTCATATAACCGATGGTATTAAATGATGGCCTCTTTGTCAACAGAATCGGTTTGGCAAAAACACCCGGGTCCTATCGGAGAAGCGTCATCGCCCGCACCTGGGAATGGCCGTTTTGCATCAATCGGCAATAGTACAGTCCGGAAGAATGCGCTTCGGCGTCCCAGAGCGTGTGGAACTCTCCCGGGCCCTGTGCCTGGTCCACGAGTTCCTCGACCAGTTGTCCCAATGCATCATAAATGCGAACGGACACGTGTCCGTGCTCGGACAACCGATACCGGATGGTCGTCCTCGGGTTGAACGGATTGGGGTAGTTCTGGTCAAGCTCTAGCGAGACCGGTACGGCCTCACCCACCTGCACACCGACCGCAAGGCTCCGGTCATACGTCAGGACTCGCAACCCGTCGGCGACGATGAAGGCGGTCCCCGATGTCCCGACGGCATCGTTCGAGACCACGACGGAATCAAGGCCTGCGGCGAGGGTAAACGTTCCGATCAAGTTCCACCCTCCCCCGTTGACCGTTTGATCGACGCGGACCGTGTCGATGTTCCCCTGCGAATACACGATGAACGGAGTGTTCGTACCCCAGATGGGGGACGTCGGCCACCACGCAAAGATCTCATACTCCGCTTGTGCCGGGATGTGAAACCGGAACGTTGCCCGCTTATCGCCCGAACCCGTCTGGACGATCCGCGCCGGCTGGCTTCCGAAGTACCCCGGATACTGCGTCGTCAACCATCCCGATCCCGTTTCGCTATAGCCTGCGTCGTCGGTATCGATCTGATGATCGTAGCTCGGGGCAGGCAGGATCCCGAACGCCGACGCCACAAGGCGCTCCGTCCCATCTGAAGGAGTGTTCCGGACAAGGCCGTCGGCATAGAATGTAGACGAACCGCCGCCATCCAGATTGAGAGCCTCGACACATCCAAGATCAATCATGGTCTGGGCAACCTGAGGCAGTGACATCCCCGCGCTCGCTCCCCTTCCGTCAACGACAAACAGAATGATCTCCCCATTTGCGGTGTAGCCGATGGCTGTGCGGGGATCACCATTGGAGAGTCCCACGCCGGAACCAAACATGACTTCCTGATCGTACGTCACGTTGACTTGGCCCCCGGACACAAGGTTGGGGCCGCCCCCGATCGCTTGCAGCACACCCTCCCACGGTGATCCGTCTTGCTGCTGGGGAGCAGGAGCGATCGTTGTGGGTGTGTGCGCCAGCGGCAGAGGGAATCGATAGACGTCTGTGATCTCGTTGCCAAAGTGATAGATCCAGGCGGTCTCAAGAGACCGGTCCTCCATCACCCCGAAATTCGCCCGCATGAGCGGGTAGGTCCCCGCCGACCGACTGACTGCCGCGAGTTGCTTATCGATCAGCCTCCCCTCTCCTATGACAAGGCTGTAACTCGCCCCTGATCCAACATCAAAAAATCCGCCGTTGATCGCCACATACGCGTGTGAAGCCTCTGCGAGCGTTGAGACGGCCTCCTTGCGCGCCGGTACGGTGCTGCGCAGAGCAACAGCCTTCACGAGAGTGTCGGCGTAGTCGATCCGGGCATAGTACGCGTGAATCGGTCCAGCAGCCGTCCCCGAAAACACGCTGATCGAGCCAGGGAGGCTGGTCGGCACAGGAGTCCACGTGAAGGATTGGGAAAAGGCATTGCCAGGAACAAATCCGAGGCTGGCGGCCAAGGCCAGTATTCGCATCGTTAACGACCGCACGTATCGTGTCATCATCAGTTTCCTCTCTTGTCCGCAGCTTCGGGCACCTGACTGAGATCCTCCCGAGAAGGGTAACCGTCGCGCCACGGCCGTCGTTCCTATCGCAGAAGGATCATCTTCTGGGTGACGTTCGTTCCCACGCCGCGCAACTGCGCAAAGTACACGCCGCTTGGAAGCATTGCGGAATCGAAACGTACAGTATGAGTCCCAGGATCGCGACGCCCAGTAGCCAGGGTCGAGACGCGTCGACCCAGGGTGTCATAGACCTCGAGCGTCACTTCCATCGCCCAGGGGAGTGAGAAGCGTATCGTCGTGACGCCATTGAACGGGTTGGGATAGTTCTGTTCCATGGACATCGCCTCCGGCGCGTACGATACACCATCACCTCGCAAGACGCCCACGACGACATCCGGACTGAGCCTGCGGTTCAGGATGAGCATGACGTCATCCACCATGAGGTACCGTCCTCCTCCGAGGGCTGCGTTGGAAACCTCGTAGAGCCCCTGTGGAGAACCGGACCGGAGATACACATCTCCGAGTTTCGCCCAGCCGGCTGTCACGGGTTGCGAGAGCAGCGCCTGATTCACCGATGTGGTCTCCGACGGTGCACCGTCACTCAGGATCACATACGGTACGGCAACCGCGAGATTCGATAGGCCAGTGAACAGATTCACGTACAGCTCATACCACGCGTCCGCAGGCACGGCACCCTCGAAGGTCAGTCCGGCAGGAGCAAGAGTGTCGGCATAGTAGAAGAAACCGCCGCGCGCACCGACGAAATTCGCCCCGGTCCACGCCCCTGTCCTGTCCGTATTGGATTCATCAAAAAACAATCCCTCTTGTCTCCAGCCGGGTTCACGGTACGGGGGGACGGCGTCGAGAGAATATGCAGCCGCCTTCAGCGCTCCCAGATACCCGAGGTTCTCAAGATCGTTATAGTACCAGATCGAATGACCCTGAAGGCCTGCCGTTCGAACCACGGAAATCATCGAAAGCACGTCGCTCACAGGATACGTCGTCCCGCTGCTGACGGCAGCGATTCCCGCCATCACCTTTGACGCGTCATTGATCCCCAGAAGCGCCGAGGGGATGTAGGACTGCAACAAGGATGGGGAAACATACATCTGCACCTGAACGGCGTCCACGTCGCCGTTGTTGACCCACGCCTTCCAGTCCTGCAGGAACGTGGAGTATGCCGGATAGGCTGTTCCGCTTCCGTAGTGACTTGGCGCATTGGACACAATGACATTGGGATTGGCCGCCTTGATCGAATCATAGACTGCGGCATGGAACTCGTTGATGATGTCCGCCCGCCAGCGCATCCACTCTGAATCGTTTGTGTTCGTCGGGGGCGCGATGCCGCCGTGTGTGGTCTTGTAGCGCTCGACCGACACAGAATCATAGCCACAGTTGAGATTCGGATACCGAATGCGGTCAAGCTCGATACCGTCGATGTCATAGGTTCTGGCGATCTCCGTATGCAGCGCGACCATGAAGTCGTGCACGGCAGGATGATTGTGGCTCATCCAGTGGAAGTAGCCGAGCCCGCCCCCGAGGACAAACTCGTCCCCGCCGAGCAGATCCCGCGCGAGCCAGTCAGGATGAGCGACGAAGAGGGGTCCCTTGGGAAGGCCCGTCGGGTTGTAGCCGTCCCAGAAGGCAACGTAGCCATATTCCATCCACGCTTCGATTTCGAGCCCTGCGCGATGGGCCTCCGTGATGGCTTCCTGGAGGATGTCCCGCGTGCCTGCCGCCGGATCGATCCGATAACCAGTTTCTTCGTAGAACACCTCACTCTGCCAGAGAGGAAATCCCCTGCTCCAGGCATTGAAAAACACCGTGTTGAGACCGCTCGCAGCAATGCTGTCCATCACCGCAGCGATCCGCCCCTTGGTCCACAGGGAATTGCCTTCCCGCGGCGTCACCCAGACACCACGCAGCTCTCTGTCCTGTCCGACGGCTTGAGACGTCAGTCCAACCATGACCAGAAGGCCACAAACGAATTGAATGGTCCGTCTCATTTCACGAGCACCATGCGATCAATGCGTACCCAGGGCGCGGTCATGCCACCGGAAACGGGAACCGCCTCCACCCGATAGAAGTAGATGCCGCTTGCCAGGCCGCTTCCGTCCACGCTCACGCTCTGCAAGCCTGCCTCCAGGACCTGGCCCGTCATGGGTGCCAGCACCATGCGTCCGAGCAGATCGAAGACGGTCACAGACACCGTGGCCGCTGCCGGCAGGGAGAAAGGAATCGTCGTCGATGGGTTGAAAGGATTGGGGTAATTTTGTCCGAGGTCGAACGCGTCGATACTCGCAGTCAAGGCTCGTTGTTCTTCAGTCACATCTGAGATGATGACATCAGGGCTCATCCGCCGGTTGATCATGATCATTGCGGCATCGGCGATGACGCGTCTGCCTTCTCCGATATTCTCGTTCGTGAGCCTCAGGACGCTCCGGCTGCCCTTCGTCAGATATGCCTGGCCGATCTTCTGCCAGCCGTTGTTCTTCGGGTTGGACTGATCGAAATATACTGTCGTCGTGTCTGTCGCACCGTAGAGCGCATACGGGGCCACTGTGGTATTGATTGTATTGGCGATGATATACGCGTAGACGTCATACCATGCCTCGGCCTGTACATCGAACGCATACGTGATCATCGCGCTCCCCGTGTCGGCCGCCATCAGAAATCCGGGGTCGAATCCTAGCGGAAAGTGGCTGTAGTCCATCCATTCGCCCGCGAGCGAAACACCGGGGTCATCCTCGTTGACCACAGCGGCTTTGGGTCTTCGGACGGTGCCGCCTCTCCAGGG
>Ga0209536_100011222_pt1 | contig 13146 bp, 7 predicted proteins | sample DeeMarSeWOR28_12_FD_187461 | JGI IMG/M metagenome (GOLD analysis project Ga0209536, IMG submission 187461) | Marine sediment microbial communities from White Oak River estuary, North Carolina - WOR-2-8_12 (SPAdes) (version 2) | ecosystem: Environmental > Aquatic > Marine > Intertidal zone >...
AACGTTACCGGTCTGCTGAAGGCCTGCGGGCCGATCTGTTACCCCTGCAGAGAAACACCGAGGGCCATGCCCGGGTAACCGGAACCACTGCCAGGGCGCTGAGAACCAGTCACTCGCAACCGAGGTGGCCGTGGACAGCCGGCCTTTTAATCTTGACGGTTGTGTCGGCTGTCATTCTGGTCTGGATTTTCAATCCCGCCGATCACAAGCCACATCCAGACCGGAAGATGCTGGTGGTCTTGCCCTTCGAGAATCTCGGCCCGGTGGAAGATGCCTATTTTGCGGCCGGCATGACCGACGAGATCACCAGCCGCATCGCCTCGGTCAGGGACCTGGGAGTCATATCTCGCCAGAGTGCACGACACTACCTGGAAACCGACAAGACCAGCAAGCAGATCGGTGACGAACTGGATGTGGATTACATTCTCGGGGGAACGGTTCGCTGGTCACGGGCATCCGGCGGGCAGGGGCGGGTGAGAATCACTCCGCAGCTCATCCGGGTTTCGGACGACACCCATATCTGGACCGATTCATACGACCGGTTCATGGCAGATGTTTTTGCCATACAGACTGAAATAGCTCAGCAGGTTGTGGAGCAGCTCGGCTTATCTTTGCTGGATGGTCGGCAATGGGAGCGAGAGGACTTGCCCACCGGAAATATCCAGGCGTACCAGGCCTACCTGCAGGGTCAGTACTATTACGGTCTGCCGCACTTCAACCAGGCGAACATCAACAATGCTTTGGATTCCTATGCGCACGCTGTGGAACTCGATCCAGAATTTGCTCTGGCCTATGCCAAGATCTCGCAGGTCCATGCCAAGCTCTATTATTACCTGGCCGATTACACAAAGCAGAGGCGTGAGCTGGCTGCGCAGGCGGTGGAGAGAGCCAGGGAACTGGCACCGGACGCGCCAGAGGTTCACCTCGCGCTGGGCTATTATGAGTTCATGGTCGAGCGCAACTTCGATCAGGCGATCGCCGAATTCGCGCTCGCTGCGCAGGAATTGTATGAAAATGAGGAAGTTCTCGGAGCCAAGGGAAATTTATTTCTACAGAGTGGGCGCTGGAATGAGGCAATGAGCTCCTTTGAAGAAGCTTGCCGGCTCAGCCCGCGTAGTGCCTCGGCGTTCACAGATCTGGCCCTGATAAACATCTGGTTACGAAATCATGCTGAGGCCATGAATGCTGCGGACCTTGCGATCACGCTGGCTCCCGACCAGGCCTGGCCCCGTCTGGCAAAGATCATCAACTGCTGGCTCTGGAATGGAGCTTTTGAGGTTTCCCGGCAAGAGATTCGTGAATTACCTGAGGGTCACAGCTGGACCATCTGGGTTCGGTTCTGGCAGGATATGTACGAGGGTAGATACCGCGAGGCCCTGGATGGGCTGGATGATCAACCTGGTGACTGGATCAGTATCAAGATCGGAGCCAGACCCAAGGCGCTGTTCGCTGCGTACGTTCACGCACTTCTGGGAGAGACGGAACTTGCTCTTGCAGCTTACGATTCCGCGCGGATCATGCTCGAGGAGCGCATGTTGCAATCGCCAGCAGATCCGCGGTATCACAGCTCTCTGGGGATCGTCCTTGCGGCTCTGGGTCGCCGGGACGAGGCGATCTGGGAAGGGCAGCAAGCGATCCAGCTTCTGCCGTTGACCAAGGATGCCTTCTATGGCCTGCCCTACCTGTTCGATCTCGCCCATATTCATACCCTTCTGGGAGAGCACGCAGCGGCGGTCGCCCAACTCGAATTCCTGTTCTCCATTCCGTCCTGGGCCACGGTACCTTACCTGAGAGCAGATCCTCGCTGGATCCCCCTGCGTGACCAGCAGGGGTTTCAGCGGATGCTGGCGAAGTATGCGGGTGCGGAATCCTGAAGGATCGAGCAGCTGACGCACGGCAGCCCCTGACCTCCGGCCACCGAAGGCGACAGCATGGCCTCGGGTGGGGTAAGGTGTACGCTCTTGTCAGCTGGCTGACTGTGTGTGTGGGTGTGGGGGGGACCGCGCGCTGGCGATCCACCTCGTTGATGATATTCAGTAATTTGTGGTATGATGCGATCGTGTTAGCTGATAAGGCATATATCCACAATGCATGACAGGCAGGACACTTTGGGGGTCATCATGTCTACTGGCGCAGTTTTCTTGAAGTACATCGTCACACTCACTCTTGCTGGTTGCTTGCTTATCCTAGGCGGCGCGACGAGCGAAGCCGGCGCTCAGCCAACCGTCAGCTTCACGACAACGCAATATGCAGCGATTGAAAGGTACACACCCCAGGTGCCCATCGAGGTGGTCGTCTCTGAGCCGGTGGTGGACCTTACCACGGTCTATGTAGAGGTCAGTGGCGGCACGGCGACCCCCGAGGTGGACTTTTTCAGCGGCACAGTATCGGCAAACATCATGCCCGGCATGTCCGACACGACCATTGTCTGGGTCAGGATGATGCAGGACACCGAGCCGGAGGGTCCGGAGACCATTCTGTTGACCATCACCGATGTGAGTTACCCCTACGAGATCGGCTCACCGAGCGAGGCGACCCTGACGATCATCGACGACGACTCGGATACACCGGCGGCACACTTCGAGATATCAGAGGAGATTCCGCTCGATCCCTATGGACGGATCGTGCTGGTAGCGGAACCTGGTAGCGTCGTCGAGGTCGACCTGGTGGTCGACGACCTGCCACCTGGCGGCACGGTTATCCATTACACGAGCACTGCCGATGATCAGATTCACTCCCTCACGTTCACGGACAACCCGCGCCAGACCCTCAACGTACCAACAGCAGATATTCCCCCGGGTGAGGTCCATGCGGCCAACGAGTTGCAGATTCTCAATCCGGTATCCAAGCGAATCACGAACAGCGATCGCTGCTCGCTCTATGCCTTCCAGTTCAGCCCCTACATGCCTGATGATGCCGAGCAATGTGTGACCTGCCTTGTCAACTATGTCTGGTTTGTCCTGCCGCGTTACGCATGCGAGGGTTGGCAAACTCGCTGTGGCTTCGATTGCCCCAGGGACAAAACGTTAGAGCCCCAGTCATTCAGGCCCCAGCCAGACAAGGCTATCGATCCGGTGGCTGACTACGAGACATTGCAGCGGTACCGTGACGAGGTCTTGCTGGGATCGCCCGGAGGTGGCTATTACATTCAACTCTACCGGGATTATTCTCTGGATATCGCCAATGCCATATTGCGACGACCAACACTCATCTACCGCGTCGAGATAGTCTGGGATCTCTGGCTGCCGGCTGTCGCAGCGCAGGTAGATGGCCAGGGGGCGAGCTTCACGATCACTGGCGAGATGCAAGCTGCCCTGCTGGGCGTGATGGCCGAACTCGAGGAACTGGGCAATCCAGAACTGGCCAACCTGATCGCCGAGTTCCGTATAGCACTCGATCTCGAGAACATCACGGGCATTTCGGCTGCCGATTTGCAGGACCGTGTCGACAACAACAGCATGGAAGCCGAGCCAGCAAGCTGGGGCAAGGTCAAGTCGATGTATCGGTAAATGCAGTGACATCTGGTCAAAGCACTGGCGGTCAGGAGCATGGATGCCATGCAGGAGCTGCTGCTTTACATCGGATCCGGGATCATATTCCTGTGGGGTATCGGGCACCTCTTGCCCACCCGCGACATCGTGTCCGGCTTCGGGGACCTCACTCCTGATAATAGGAGAGTTCTCACCATGGAGTGGGTCGCGGAGGGGCTGACTCTTTGCTTCATAGGTGTGCTAGTGGCCATCACAACTTTACTGGCAGGCCCCGAATTGATCGCAACCCGCCTCGTGATACGTGCGTCTGCCACGATGCTCCTGGTCCTGGCCGCCTTATCAGCATTTACGGGGGCTAGAACCGCTGTGCTGCCGATGAAACTGTGTCCGTGGATCAAATCGGCCGTAGCCCTCATGTATCTTGCCGCAACGCTGATTTGACAGGCCGATTGCTGTCCCGATCAGCATCCTTGCACTGCTTGCAGCCGGGAATGCATTGCGGGTGGAATTGCGGCGTGACAGGAGAGGCAAGCCAAGACCGTGATATCAGGCGAGAGGAAACAAATCATGCCCGGACCCGTCAATATCGAGGATTGTTTCGATCGGTTCTCAGACACCTTCTCGCCCAAGATTGTGGCCGAGTTAAACAGCCAGCATGTCAAGCTCGTTCGCCTGGAAGGCGACAAGGTTCCCTGGCACATCCATAATGACGAGGACGAGCTGTTCTACGTGATCGGGGGTGAGCTGGACATCCTGACAAGAGTGGAAACGACGGCGAAGGTGGGTGGGTCGAATGAGTCGAGGGCCGAGGAAGTGGTCACCCTGCATGCCGGTGAATTCTACGTCGTGGCCAGGGGATGCGAGCATCGAGTCGTTCCCCACGGCCATGTCAAGCTGATGCTGTTCGAGCCGGCCGGCATTGCCCACACAGGCAAGGTGCGGGTGGAGATAACCCAGGACGAGTACAGCTGGCTCGAGTGAAAAACCTCGCTGAAAACGCATGGTCTGATTACAGGCATTGAGTTGCAGGTGTGTTTCATTCACCTTGCCTTGGGTTCAGATCGAAGCCAGTTCTTGCTCTGCGTTCTCCTGGAAACCAGATGCTCCGCAATCTTTGAAAATCTGAATGGCTTTGTTGAAATGTACTCGCGCGGCCACAGGATCGGATTTGCGCTTGTATATCTCGGCGTACAAGGTGTGATCCTGGCCAAGGTACCACCAGGCTGAGTTACGGCGGTCCTCTTCCATTGCCTTGTTCAGCCATTCCTCAGCTTGCCTGATTGAGCCAGCAGTAAGTAATATTTCTGCAATGTTTCTTGCGGTCCACCCAGTTAATATTTTGAATTTGTTGTTATTGTGGTGTTTGGCAAGATAATCAAGGGGTTTTTCTTTTCTGCCTGCCAGTACCTCTGCCCGAGCCATCGAGACCTTTATAATGCTGAGCCACGAGGGCACCAGCCCGGTGGAGGTCAGGAACGAGGTTCCTAGCTCGTAATGGCGCAGAGCCTCCTCGGGTTGACCAAGTTGGCAGTGAACATCTCCCAGGAAAGCACAATTGATCATGCACCAGATATTTTGGGGTACTTTATCGTGCCAGTTAAGCCCCTCACGTAGTATACTTTCAGCGGCGTCTGGATAGCCGCGAAAATAACAGGACAGCCCATGACAAAGGATCGCTACCAGATTCGCATTGGGGTTGTCGGTCTCCCTTGCCATTTTGAGGGACTCTTCACTGATCGAATAGGCCAGATGGATTTCGCTGGCCAGGGCATGACAAAAGGCCAATGTGCTCTTGGCCGTGACAATGCCCTGATGATCGTTGGCGGCGGAACTGATTTGTACGGATGCTCTCAAATAGTTTACGGAACGCTTATATTCGCAGTTCCAGGACATGTAGGCACCGAGGTAATAGCTCGCAAACCAGTGCCAGGCACGCTGCTTAGTAATTTGAGAGACTTCCCTGGCGTTTTCCAGGTAATGCAAGCCCTTTCCGAAGTCCTCCTCAACCCAGAGGTGATAAAGCCCCAGAGTCGTGTGAATACCGGGAAGCCATTCTTGATATTCTTCCGGGGAAATGGCCTCGACGATCGGCGCGACGGCGTCCCTGGCATTGATCAGGTCACTGAAAAGCAGGTAGTAGCCAGCGACTGTTGTCCGAGCATCGATCAAGCGTGTACTTGTGATTGAATCGCCAGATTCCTCGTAACACCCGACTTTTCTTTTAGCGTATTCGACAGCATCCAGATAGGCGCCTGCCTTGTTGGCTTTCTTGGCAGCTAGTTCAGAGTACTTGGCACCCCTCTCGTAGTCACCACTGGCGATGAAATGACCAGAAAGTGCACCGTAGTGTTCATGAAGACTGCCGGCGTAGATTGTCTCGATGGCCTTGCCAACCCTTCCGTGAAGCATCTGACGTTTCTTGGTGAGAATGGAGTCATAGACGACTTCGCGTGTCAGGGGATGTTTGAAAATATAGCTGGCCAGAGGGAATATTCCGCGCTCGTAAAGGAGTTCGGAGTCCTTCAAGACCGAGAGGCCGGCAATGAGTTCGCGCTCCTCTAACCTGCTGAGCATTTTTATCAGAGGATATCCGAATTCCCTCTCGATGACGGATCCTATCCTGATGATCTCTCGGGCATCTTCTGGAAGAGTGTCGACCCTTGCCATGATGACATCCTGAATCGTGGCCGGAATTTTCAACTCCTGAACTCTACCGGCAAGGAAATATTTACCCCCGCTAATTTTTAGTAAGTTCAAGTCCCGGAGAGATTTCGTGAATTCTTCGACGAATAGGGGTATGCCCTCAGTTTTCTGGAGGATCAGATCCTCGAGGTTAGGATCCAGATCTGCGATATTCAGAATATGCTTCACCATGTTAAGGCTTTCGCGATTGGAAAGTCGGTTCAGGTTTACCTGCCCATGGTAGGATCGAGCACCCCAGGTTAGAGTGAATTCGGGCCGATAGGTCAGGATTAACAGTACTCTGGCTGCTGGTATACTGGCGATCAAATGCTTAAGGTATTCTTCCGAGCTACGATCGATCCAGTGTAAGTCTTCGAATGCCAGAACGAGAGGTCTTAACTCAGAGCCGCTCTGAGCGATATGGCTAAGCGCAGCGTGGGTGCGGTGTTTCCTCACTTCGGGGCTGACGGGCAATGCGTCCCTGCTATCGTCCCTGATCCCGAATAGCTCCATAATGTAGGGAGCAGTGGAGGCGACATCGCATTTCAGGGCTTCCAGGCCGTGCTCGATCTTTTGCTTGATCTGAGATTGGCTATCGCTGTCCCTGATGTCGAAGTTCGATTTGAGAATATCGATGACAGGGTGATACGCGGAAGCTCTATCATAAGAAAGACATCTACCTTCGAGGAAGGTTACATTTTCGCTAGCAGTAGTTTTTCTGAACTCATAAAGCAATCGTGACTTGCCAACACCCGCTTCAGCTATGATGGAGAATGCCTGACCAAGGCCTTCCCGAGAACGCTCGAATGCATCGCGCAGAAGCTCCAGCTCGCGGTCACGCCCGACGAGAGGAGTCAGCCCCCGCTCGGCACTAACATCGAATCTCGTGCGGCTGCTACTGGGGGCGATCACGCGGTAAACCCCAACAGCCTTCGCGCGGCCCTTGACCTTTTTCATTCCCAGAGCTTCGAATCGAAACAGGCCCTCCGCGAGTTTGAAAGTCTCTTCGGAAACATAAGTTGTCCCAGGCTTGGCGATTCCTTCCAGGCGGGCAGCCAGGTTGACGGTGTCACCAACCGCCTTGAATTCAACTCTCAGATCACTGCCAAGGCTGCCCACGACCACCAGACCTGTGTGAATGCCAATTCGCATGCGAAGCCCAGGAATTCCCGACTGTTCCGTATTGAGCACATCACAGAAGCGGGCCATTTCTCGGTGAATGGCAAGAGCGGAACGAATTGCACGCTGGGGAGCATCTTCCAGGGCGACAGGCGCCCCGAAGAAGGCCATGATTCCGTCACCAGTCAGTTCGTTGACCGTGCCTTCAAAGTCGTAGACCTTCTGAATGAGGATCGCGTAAACACGTTCCATCAGACTGAAGGCGTCTTCCGGGCCGATTTGCTCGGAAAGTGCTGTGTACCCCTCCATGTCGCAGACCATTACCGAGACCCGTTTTCGTTCTCCCTCCAGCCTGTCCTTCTGTGCCCATGCCTTGGCAGACAGGGATTCAGGAAGTAGTCGCCGGATCAGGGAGCGGTTTCTAGATTGTAGGTTGGCTGTGGCCTGGACTGCATGGCCACAATGCCCGCAAAAATTGAAGGCAGGAGGTATGGTGTTGTGGCAGTTTGAACAGGTCAGCTCCAGCCGGGCTCCACAGTTCCCGCAGAATTTCAGATCGTCGGGGCCGTGGAACTGACACTTTGGGCACTGCATCATTCCAGCTCACAGAAGTTGGATCATGAAAGTGACTGTGTGCGTCACTTCAGCAATTCTATGTGGTTCGGAATTCGGTCGCGAAGCTTTTGGTCTGTCGTCAAAAAGCATTATAGTATACACAATCCTTTGTGACTATCGTTCAATCGGGAGTGTAGGTCATGGACAAGAATGAAGAGGATTTAGGCGCATCCCACCGCGATTGGCGAACCCGAACCGTCTCTCCCGCAGAAGCGCTAAAAAAATTGCGTTCCGGTGATAGAATCTTCGTGGGTACGGCTTGCGCAACGCCCTGCAAGCTGATCGAAGCGCTCGCAGCACTGGAAAAGCCACTTGCGGACATTCAGCTGGTACATTTCCTGACAGATGGCGACATTCCTCTTGATGCGCGAGGTACATCACCGAAATTCAGGCACAAAGTTTTTTTCGTGGGATCCAACACAAGAGAGTACCTGAAATCAGGCCGGGTAGAGTACGTGCCGATATCCATTTCTCAGGTCAATCATCTCATAGATACCGGTAAGATTCCGATCGATGCGGTATTCATCCAGATCACTCCACCAGATAAAAATGGTTACTGCAGCCTTGGGGTGTCAGTGGATCTTGCTTTCACTGCCGTGAAAAAGGGCAAAACAGTTATTGCCGAGATCAACCCCAACATGCCTTTCACGCGGGGAGACAGTCTTATTTCGATAGATCAGATCGATGAGCTGGTAGCGGTTGAAGATCCGATTATCGAATACCTCCACACACCAGCAGACGATCTCGCCAGTCAGATAGCACGCTATGTGGCACGTCTTGTAGACAACGGTTCGACGCTGCAAATCGGCCTCGGTCAGGTTCCGAACGAAATGCTCAGGTTCTTGACCAACCGTCGCGATCTGGGAATTCACTCCGACGTCATCACCGAACCACTGGTCGATTTGATCCAGGCAGGAGTGGTGACAGGGAAAGCCAAAACCTTGCATCCTGGACAGGTGGTCACGAGTTACTGCATGGGTACACAGCGTCTTTACGACCTTGTGCACGAAAACACATTCTTCAACCTGCAACCCATCGATTATGTATCTGATCCCGAGGTCATAGCCGCCAATTACAAGATGATATCGGTGACTCAGGCATTCGCAATCGACTTGACCGGTCAGGTCTGCGCTGACCAGTTCGAGGGTGAATTCTATGGCGGAGTGTCGAGTCAGCCTGATTTCCTCAGGGGCGCTGCTGCATCGAAAGGGGGAAGGTCGATCATTTGTCTGGCGTCCACGACCGACAATGACCAGCAGTCGCGCATTCGGCCACTTCTGAAGGAGGGTGAGGGCGTTACCATAGCCCGCTCAGACATACATTATGTGATCACGGAGTACGGAACGGCTTACCTGTATGGTAAATCGATCCGCGAACGCGCGGTAGCCCTCATCGAGATTGCTCATCCTGCACATCGGGAGGCTCTCCTTGAAGAGGCTAAGCGCCTTTCTTACGTGCCTGCGCATCAGAAAATACGTAGCCGCAAGGCATATCCTGAAGAAGAAGAGCGAGAAGAAATTCTCAAGAACGATTGTAAAATAGTGATTCGACCGAGCCGGGCCACCGACGTGGATTCCATGCAAGAGCTTTTCTACAGCCTGTCCGCGCAGGATATTTACACACGATTCTTTACCAATCTGGACTCCCTGTCCGCAGACAAAGCACTTCATCTATGTAACGTGAGTTACGATTCGGAAATGGCTTACGTTGCGGTACTTGAGAAAGGTGGAAGACAGATCACAATTGGTAGCGGATGCTACTATGTCGACCCATCGACTAACCTGGCAGACGTGGCTTACATGGTCCACCCGGAATATCAGGGACTTGGTCTGGGGAGCCTGCTACAAAGGCGATTGATCGATTATGGACGGAGCCGCGGTTTGAGAGGATTCACAGCAGATGTACTGTGTGAAAATGAAAGCATGCTCGCTGTAATGGAGAAAAGCAGTTGCAAGCTTTCGAAGCGGGTGGTATCTGGCTGCTACGAAATTCGGATGCTCTTCGAATAACTGGCGACTGGCTGAGGTTTGGGTTAGGTGGCTGAGGCCAGCACGGCTGGCTTGAATGAAAAAACAGGCGTGCTAGGATGAACCTGCAATCGGCCAGATGTTTGAATGGCGCGAGATGACCAGGAGGTAAAATGAAATGATATCCAGTCGACGCTTATTCACAATCCTGATAGTAGCCATACTCTGTATCGGCGGGGGCAGCCCCGCCGCCTTTGCCACAAGTGACCCCATCCTCCAGCTCGAGTCCGAGAGCAAGATCGAGCTCGACCTGAAGATGATGATCGACGACCTGCTGCCCCTGGCCCTGGAAGCCGCTGCTGTCGAGAGCGAGGACCAGGCAGTCTGGTTTCAGGTGGTGGTGGACCTTATCAACGTCAGGGCGCTGGATCGCCTGTACCTGGAATCAAAACTCAACAAGCAGGAGGGTCGAACCAGGGCCTCGATCTCCTTGCTGCCCGAGGAGACTGAAGGTTTGCTGCCAGCTCTGTTTTCAATCTCGCCGGGTGAGTTTCGTTTCGGCTCTTACCTGGCGGAAGAGGATGTGACGATGCTGGTCTCTCTGCCCAACTTCGCCGGATTTTTGAGCGTTTTGCTCGATCTTCTGGCGACACCCCAGTACCGCGACATGATTCCCTTCTTGGCCGCCGACGAGAACGGCGAGCTGGACATCTTCGGCATCAAGCCGCGTCAGGACCTGCTGCCCCTGCTGAGCGGGGAGCTGAGTTTTGTCATGTTCACGCCGGAGGGGGACTATAATGAGGAGATGCCTCCCTTCACCCTGGCGCTGGGTGCGAATGACGGAGTGGCCCTGCGCGGCAAGATTCTCGAGATACTCGGGCAGCACGCAGGTCCGGAAATGGCGGCCGAGATGGCTGCCATGCCCGGCGAACCGGCGGGCGATTTCATGTCGTACCCACTGCCCGAAGGTCTTTCCTACGCCGTCAGCCAGGATTACCTGGTCATCACCAGCGAGACGGAAAGAATGGCGACGCTGCTGGCTGAGCCTGATCGCAGCTTCAAACCGGTGCGCGCTCTTGAGTACGGGCGTCTGAACGGCGATCACCTGCTGGCGATGTTCGCCGCCGAGGCCATCGCCGGGGGCGAAAGTGGCTCGCCCGAGGACAAGATGAAGGCCGAGTTGCTGGCTGCCCTGGGTGACGAGCCGGTGGGCATGCTGGAATACTGGGTCACCTCCGATAAGGCTGGCACCATCGACATGGAGATCGTCCATCCCGGTGCCCTCATGAGCATGCAGTACCAGATGCTCAAGACCATGCTGGCCATGGCGCCTCGGGCGCAGGCTCTGGAGAAGGAACGGGAGATGTACCGGGAAGTGCTGCACACCATCGACGCCGCATTCACGGCCTATGGTGAAGATCATGACGGTGTTTTTCCCGAGCAACCGCAGGATCTGGTCGCAGCGGGCTATCTGGATTATTTCCCGGAGCTAGAGCCCACACCGCTGGGAGAGTATCTGGAAGGCGGCTACACTTACGTTCCCCTACGTGATGATTCAAGCGCTGTCGTGGGATATTACTTTTTCATCTACGGGGTAGATCAGAACAGTGGCCAGGATGTTTTCACTGCGGACAACCTGGCGGATCCTGCCAATTTCCAGGTGGGACGCGATGGCGAGCCGGACGGGGTGGTGAATTTCTGTTACGACGGCATCGCGATCGACCAGGTGGAAGCGTGGAATGAACATGACTGAGTCGGGATTCTAACCCTGCATTGTTGAGCGCCGAAAAAAGGCGGCCAGTGGAATCACTGGCCGCCATGCTTCGGGTTTCGAGGCGAGTTAAAGTATGATCAACAGTACCACGTGATCAGGCTCAAGTCGGTAAATTGAAAAAACCCGCTCAGATGCCGATTATTTGAATCGGCGCGTCTAATTAAACATGAAACCTTATATCGCTTCTGCAAATTCCGCAAACGAATACCAAACGTGTCCTGCTTGTCTATTATAGATTGTGATACGCGTGATTCCTCGCCCATCAGATTCCATTGCATACGATTCTATCTTTGGTGTGAGCAGTAGCCGGGTATGCCACCAGGAAACCAGGGATGGTTCGAAGGCGTGATATAGAAAGTTGATAGCGGATCTCGATGTTGGGACAGGTCGACCAGCAGATCCAGCAGATGTAAAAAAAAAAGAACTCCAGGCGATTTGAGTTCCCATTTGTGACTCTCCCGAGTGGGAGGAGGTGAATGACATGAAAAAGTTTTTTGTAATGCAAGCGCTGATTATCACCATGGTTTTGATGCTAATGGGTGGAGTGGCGGCCCAGGCGCCTCTGGAGGGAGAGATGGAGCTTGATTTCTATCCGGAAAATCCCATCTGGAGAGGCACCATCACCGGCGATATAAGCGGTAATATGTATTTCACCAATGTTGGACCAGGAAGGCGGGGTGAGGAGCTAAGAGGTCAGACAGTCTCTTTCGAGGAGGTATGGTTGATCACGGATGCAGAAGACAACATGATATTGGCCGGCACTGACGAAGGTATCGTCAGCCCGAACAGCAAGTACAGGATGAATGGCGTGGTGACCGAGGCCGCGCCGGAATATTCGCACCTGGTTGGCCGGACCGTGCACATGAGTGGTTACATAACATGGGACCCAGGCACGGGGGCCCCACTGACCGCCCCTGGCACATTCAGGATAAACTAGGTTCGCCAGCCAGATTCTGATTTCGTCTAGCCAGCCTGAATGAAAATCTGGTTGATCGGAAATGACCTGTCTCAACATCACATGTCGCCCTGCGAATGTTCGATGCTCGCTTGCGAATGATTTTTCCAGTTCGTTGTGAATCGCGCTCCAATTTCAGGTATAATTTCGATAGCCGTACCCTTGGGCTCGACCAGTTAACTCCAGGCATGCTCCCCTCAGGGATGGGAGGTATTCCGATGAATACCGGCAAGATGGTGATCCTGCTCCTGGGCATCGCAGGAATCCTCTGGAGCGCGGGGCTGGATCAAGCCGTTGCCAGCCAGGCGAGCAGCAATCAACCGACCAGGTTCCGGATGGAGGTGTTCGACGGTTCAGAAGCGTCCCCTGCCATCTCGCTGCCCCTGTGGCGCCAGCTCTATCACGAGCTACAACAACAGACAGCCCACGCTGAAGCCTGGCCAGCCGTGGTCGACCTGGTCGAGCAAGTCAGAGTGTCCGCCCGGGACGGCCTGACTCCCATCGCCATCCTGGATCTGCCCGACCGGCAGCTGTTCAGCGTTG
>Ga0209536_100011223_pt1 | contig 13146 bp, 8 predicted proteins | sample DeeMarSeWOR28_12_FD_187461 | JGI IMG/M metagenome (GOLD analysis project Ga0209536, IMG submission 187461) | Marine sediment microbial communities from White Oak River estuary, North Carolina - WOR-2-8_12 (SPAdes) (version 2) | ecosystem: Environmental > Aquatic > Marine > Intertidal zone >...
AACGGTTCCTGGGGCGCACCGTTTATCGGGACCCAGCCTTACGCCACGACCGATTCAATTGCACATTGGTATGATGGAAGACCAGGCATGGAGGAATTCTGGGGTGTGATGGTACCATACAGAGCCTACCCGAATAACGTTAAAGACCTCTTTGAAACCGGGATGTACTATGATAATTCCCTGACGATTAACGGTGGAACCGAAAACTCGGCACTGTCGATGACCGTCTCACATTTGTTTAACGATGGTTATGTGCCAAACTCCAGTTTCACACGTACCAATGTGAGTGTGGGAGGGCAAACACGCCTGGCGAATGGTTTTAAAGCAGGAGGAACGGTATCCTATATTCGGAATGTTCAGAAAGCCGTGGTCAGCGGTGTTGGGAATGTCGGATCAAACAATCCTTCCGCATTTGCCAGGGCATTATACCTCGGGCGTAACTGGGATATCCATGGTCAACCCTATCAAAACCCGGTCGACCTGGGCAGTGAATTCATGGTCGGGCGTGGCCAGGCTGATAATCCGCTATGGTCCTATGAAAATAATGGATTCCAGTCCAATACCAACCGGGTGACAGCCAATTTGAATCTCGAGTACGAATTTACCGACTGGCTCAGTCTGGCCTATAAGGTTGGCGCCGATGCCTATAACGAACGGCAGAAAGATTTTGTTAGGCCGGGATCAACTGGAGCAGATGGCCAGGGCCGTGTAGTAACCTATGATGTATCCTGGGAAGAAATTGAGTCGAACCTGCTTCTCACCTTTAATAAATATATGGGTGATTTTAATGTGAGGGCCATTGCCGGTCACAATATTAACCAGCGAACCCGCAGTTCTCAGGCAGTCCAGGGCAACACCTACGTGGTTTTTGATATCGACGACCTGACCAACACCAATGCTGTTGTTCCATTGGGAGGTGGATTTTCACAACGGCGGCTGGTGGGTGTCTATGCCGATGTCAGTGTGGGTTATAAGGGTTGGGCATACCTGGGATTGACAGGACGGAATGACTGGTCATCCACACTGCCAAAAGCCAATAACAGCTATTTTTATCCGGCTTTTACAGGATCGGTGATACTGACGGATGCCCTGAATATTGAATCCGCTTTTCTTAATCTGCTAAAAATCAGGGCGGCCTGGTCACAGGTGGGAAATGATACCAATCCCTACCTGATACGTCCTGTGTTTTTCATCAATGATTTTTATGCCACATTACCCAGGCCGACCGCAGAACTTCCGTTTACACCAACCGGCGGATCTACCCAACCTGGCGCCAGCTTGAGTAACCAGGAACGCGATCCCAACCTGAAACCAGAACGTACCGAAGAATTTGAGGTAGGAATTGACCTGTTGACCTTTAACAGCAGAATCGGTCTGAATGTGACCTATTATAAAAGGACATCGAAGGACCAGATTGCGCCGGTATCCCTGCCTGTCAGCACAGGTTTCAGCCAGTTGCTGACCAACTTTGGGAAAGTCCAGAATGAGGGTATTGAGATCGGTTTAAACCTGACGCCGGTCAGCCTGGCTTCGGGATTCAGATGGGATATATTCGGGTCGTTCACCCATAATAAGAATGTGGTACTGGAACTGGCCGAAGGTGTGGATGAGATCACCATATTGAGTACCAACGTGGCAAACGCGTCAAATTACTTCACTGGAATGGCTTCGGCCGTGCTGCGACCAGGAATGGAATATGGATTACTTAAAGGTTCGGTGGATGTCCGGGACCAGGATGGCAATCTTCTGATCGATCCATCGAACGGGCAATTGATTCAGGATCCAAACCCGGCCATCATCGGTAATCCCAACCCGGACTTTCTGGTGGGGATCACCAATACGTTCTCCTTCAAAGGATTCCGGTTGAACGCAGTATTTGACTGGAAACAGGGCGGCGATCTGTATTCCAATACGGTGAACTCCATGCTGGGTCGAGGTGTGACCCGGTTCAATGGCGATAACCGTGAAATGATGAAGATCATTCCCGGTGTCTATGGTGATCCCAATACATACGAGCCCCTCCGTGATGGTGAGGGCAATAAGATTGTTAACACCACCATGGTGGAAACCAATAGCTTGTTCTTTGGTCAGACTTTCGGATCCAATTCATCGGATGAATGGATGGTTTTTGATGCCACCTATTTCAGGTTAAGAGAAATATCCTTAGCCTATGAATTTCCAGCTGCGTGGCTTGAAAAAACGCCTTTTGGACGGGCCATGGTATCCGTAACCGGGCGTAATCTATGGTTCTATGCACCTGGATTTCCGAAGTATACCAACTATGATCCTGAGATCAACCAGTTTGGTGATTCCAATATCCAGGGTATTGAATACAGCACCACGCCTTCCACAAGGAGGTTTACGTTCAATATCAGCCTAACCTTTTAAATATTATGAAGATGAAAATAAAATATATTACATCTATATTGTTAACACTGGTTTTCCTTGTGTTTAACAGTTGCGAGAAGTGGCTGGACATCAATGATGATCCGAATAACCCCACAGAGGTACCCGTGAGCCAGTTGCTTACTACCGTTGAAGTGGACCTGGCCGGGATGATGGGCGCTTCAATAGGGGGATTATCGGGTTATACATCAGCCGTTATGCACCAGATGTTCCAGCGTGGAAATACCCACCAGTTTTATGATCTCAAAGGAACCGATTTCGAGGTGATCACACCCTGGAATATTGCCTATTCCAGGTTGCTCACAGATATCCGGGAAATTCAAAACCTCTCCCTGCAGGATGAAGGTAATGAGAACTGGCACTATGTGGGGGTAACCCAGATTATTAAGGCCTATGTATTTAGCGTACTGGTTGACATCTGGGGTGATGTTCCATATACAGAGGCCAACCAGGGTGCTGCAGTTCGCATGCCATCTTACGATGATGGTGAGGACATTTATCCCCAATTGTTCACCATGCTGGATGAGGGTATTGCCAACCTGCAGAAAGAGTCCCCCTTGTCACCCGGTAATGATGATGTTCTGTATGACGGAGATCTCGAGCTGTGGGCCAAGTTTGCCCGGACACTGAAATTAAAACTATACAATCAGATCCGGCTTGTGGAGGATGTATCCTCAGAAGTCAATGCCTTGCTGGCTGATGAAAGTCTGTTGATCGGCCCGGGAGAAGACTTTGAAATGCAGTATGGCAACCAGCTGGCACCATTAAGCCGGAACCCGGCATACCAGCAGGAATATGCTCCCGGTGCTTCCAACTATTACATCAATCCGTACTTCTTTGAAATGATGAAAGGACAAAGTTCATTCTTTCCTGAGGAAGGGAATATTTACTCCGGGATCGTGGATCCGAGATTGCCATACTATTTCTATAATCAACTGACAGGGGGTGAAGATGCGGAAAATCCAACCGCATACAGGAATGGTGATTTTGTGTCCATTTATATGTTCTCATTTAATATCGATCCGAATGAAGGATTCGACCAGGCCTCATCGCAAACGGTGGCCGGATTGTATCCCATCGGAGGACGGTATGATGACGGTAATGGAGGAATATCCAATTTCAACGGAGCGGGTGACACGCCCCAACGCATGCTGACCCATTTCTCCAGGTTGTATACTCAGGCAGAACTTGCACTTGTGGGCATCACATCTCAGGATCCTGCCGAACTGTTATCAGAGGCTATACAGGCATCCTACGATAAAGTAAATGAGGTGGCTTTTGCTGCAGGGGCTCCCATCATTGACCAGGCCGATATTGATAGTTATATCAATGATGTCATGACACAATATAATGATGCAGATAATGATGGCAAGCTTCGTCATATCATGACCCAGAAATGGATCGCCAGTTTTGGATATGGGATTGATGCCTATAATGATTACCGACGGACCGGTTATCCATTGCTGCATGATGGCAATACGGATAATCTTGATGTCACTGTCCGTACCCGGGATTACCCGTTAAGTTATCCCTGGAAGACAGATGATTTACAGGTGAATCAGAATTCCCCCAGCCAGAAGAACATTACCACTCATAATGTGTTCTGGGATATTAATTAAACACCTTCATAAACCTAAAAACATAGAGCAATGAAACAAATTAAATATCTATTACTCTTTATGTTCATGATCATTCTGTGGCCGTCGTGTGAGAAATTCGATACCCTGAGATTCCCGGACTTCCAGGAGGCAGCCAATGTCAGGATCCAGGTGGACCCGGATTATGCTTCTATCGATGCCACGGATATTCCCAATGCCAAAATAATGTTTTCGGTTTTCTCAGAAAATGATAATATCGAATCCGTGGTGATCAGTGCGACATATTATTCATTTCAGAATGACATGAATTATAGCAGAAGGGAGGTTCTCAGGTTAACTCAGGCTGATTTTGATGCCGTCGATGGCGCCATTCGTGATGTGGAATTCACCACTCAGTTCCTGGTGCAGCAATTTGGTTTGCCCAATGGTGTTGACGATCTGGGCGGTGGTGACCGGTTTGATTTCTTCAACGTAACTACACTAACCAATGGCTTGGTCTTTCCTGATACCATTTTGTCTGAAACAGAATTTGAAACCATTAATGTGACTCCGAATATTGTAAACAGTGCAGCAACCACCAGTTTTAGTGTGGGTTTCACAGCTTATGTCAGCTGCCCGTTTATTCTTAATGATGCTATCGGCACTTATGAAGTAGTTACCGATGCCTGGGGAGATTGGGATCCAGGTGAACAAATAGAAGTGGTCGGTAACGCAAATGGTACCGGGGTCATCGTGAAAGGCATGTACAGTAAATTCAGAAATGATGACAGAGGACCCTATGATGTTGAAGTATTGGTAGAAGCCAATACTGGTATCGCTACAGTTATGCAACAACCAGCCTGGGAATATTTCTGGTATGCCGGTGAGGAAGGATATGGAACAGGTAGCGTGGCAGGGGAAGGTTTCGTATTCTCGTGTGCTGGCATCATAACACTGACTTTGGAACATACCGTAACTGCCGGCTCATATGGTGAACAGACACTGACTTTGCAAAAAATTTAGAACTTTTAAAACTAGGTAAGATATGAAAAAGCTAATCAATATATCCTATATCTTAATGTTGGTATTGTTGGTTTCCTCCTGTGTGGACGACTATATGGATGCCAATCCACCCCGGGCCAAGGATGGACCGTTCTTTAATCTAACAGCCAGCGGTGATGTTCTTGAAACTCCGGCCGACGGGAACTTCCTTGGTGCCGATCAGATCCTGACTCTCACACTGAATGTGATCGACTGTCAGGGTGGGATCGATTCCGTAGGTTTTACCATGAGTGACACCACTATTGGCGCCCCCGTTGTAGATCAATCTTCACTGAATGCCGTAAAAGGGGCAATTCAGGGGCAGGTCATTGTAAATTACACCACCCCCGGAGAGTTAGACTCAGAAATTGACCTCGATATCGATGTCACCTTGTATGATGGGCAACCCACCATCGACTGGTATGGCCGCGAGGTGGAATACAGAAAATCCTCCACGGAGACCTATACGGTCACTCTGGTGGTCTGCACCTCGACAGGGTTGGCCGGCACTTACAGTTCAATGGCCAATGGATTTTTTGGCGACGGGGCCGGTGGCACCGACGGATCGTATTCCGACCTGGCCACCACCATTACAATTACAGAGGTCCGGCCCGGTCTGTATGAGATCGACGACATGTCGTTTGGATTGTATCCCGAGTTATATGGGGATACAGCGCCAACAGGGCAGGTTAGTCTGTGCGGAACCGATATCAGTGACCGGGGTGATACCGATCAATACGGTGATCCCTTCACCATTACGGGAACACTAAACCAGGATGGATCCGTCGACCTTACCTGGAACAATGAAAACTGGGGCGACCGGGGAACGGTGGTTCTAACACCCCAGTAGATACGCTTCATATATTAAAAGATACGATGACTATTTCACATTATTCGTGAGGTCATCGTATCTTTTTTATGTTTGTTTGATCCTTTTTCATCATCGGTGATTCCCTGATCAATAACACCCCGACCACGGATATTAGTGACAGGAAGAAAAAGGTGATCATAAAACCATTCAGGAATATATTCTGCCTGATGCTCATACCGCCAACAAACAGGAGACCGGTGATTTGTCCCACCCAAAGTAATAATCCCTGGGATGTGGACTCCGGTGCAGGATGACTCACTTCTGCAGCATACTGAAATCCAATGGGTCCGGCACTCATAACGAAAAAGCCGAGTACACATGATGATCCCAATGCAATGCCGTATGTAAGACTGGTGCTTTCAAGAAAATAATGGGTAAAAGTGAGACCAAAAATGCCTGGCACAGCCCCGATCATACAGATGACCAGGAACCGTTTTCTCATTCTGAACCGGTCCGAAAGAACAGGCATGATGATGGCGCCGAATACGCCACCAATGAGCATCAGGCCTCCGATCAGGCCGTCTGAATCTTTGACACCCAGATTTTCTGCAATGGAATCGGTCATGGAGCTGATGGCATTAAAAATCCCAAGGCCAATCAGAAACAAGACAAGGGTTATTTGCATATCCCGTTGTTTCAGTATATGCCGCAGTCCATCCGAAAAATTTTGTCGTATGAATTTTTCACCGGAAGGTGCTGTAGGTGGGCGTTCTTTGATCAATACGAGTGCCACGAGCGCGGCCATCAAAGTGAGTATCCCATAGGTCCATAACATGTTCACAAATCCGGATCCGTATCCTGGCAATTCCGGATCCGTTACGATGAGGACCGGCGTCACCAGCATGGCCACAATGATACCCAAATACTGAGCCAGCACTGCCAGTCCGGCTGCCAGTCCACGTTCATGTAATGAAAACCAGCGTACTGAAACGGCGGTAACGGCATTCAAAATAAATGGTTGGGCTATCGCAAAACCTGTCTGGGCGACAACAACTCCCAAGAAACTGGAGGCCATAACCGCTTTCAGGAGCCCTGCTGCACCTGCAATCACCGTGCCTATACCGATACCCACCCGAATACCATAGGTGTCGATCATATAGGAAGCCGGAATGCTCATAATCAAATACACCAGCATATATATCATGGCCAGGAAATCAATATTCAGAAATGAATTGGGATCGAACTGCCCCGAATAGAATACTTCAGCCGGTCTGGCAACGGCAGCATGGGCCAGCCACTGTATTTCCACCACAAATGTAATGAGCATAAAGGCGATCAGAACCACCCAACGGTACGGAACCACTTTAATCTCTTGATTCATGTAAAATAAATATGGTTCATGGCTCTGCCTGGCAGGGATACATCATCGGTTCTTTTTATCCTGACGGGAATATCTCTTAATATAATATTGGTGCATCAGGTAGGCTTCGAATTTATGAATGTGTTTCGCACCACCTAAAAACTCAGCTTCAATAAACGCTTTGCACGCTTTTTCCAGGATCTCACAAACGACAAATGCCTCTTCAAGGTCCCGTCCAACACAAACGGCACCATGATTGGCCATGAGCACCGCATTTCTGCCCTTCAGTGCTTTAACAGTCTCCCGGACAATTTTTTTTGTCCCGGGCACAGCATACCTGGCCACCCGGACTGTGGGTCCGATGATCTGAGCCATATCATCCAATATGGGCGGCACCTCTCGCCGGGCTGCCGCTACCGTGGATGCATTCATCTGATGCGTATGGATGATGGCATGGATCTCAGGCCGGTGTGTATATATTTCTATATGCAGTGCATATTCTGACGACGGTTTGACTTTACCCAGGTACGTTCCGTCAGTCATGTTCACCAGTACAATATCTTCTGGTTGAAGCGTCTCATAGGTTCGTCCGGATGGTGTAATGGCCATGGTGAATTTATCTATGCGAACACTGATATTTCCCCAGCTCCTTGATACCAGTCCTTTTTTTATCAAGTCTCGTCCAGCGTCACATATGTTTTTTTGGATGGTCTCCGTGGGCATAACTTATTGTGAAAATTGAACCAAAATTGAATCCCAGTATTTCTTCTTCAGCGAATAATATAGCAAATTATATTGAAGAAAGAGGTTCTAATAAATCGATTTATTTTTTCTGGTCTGGTAAAAACCAAAAGGCACTTTTTACAAATCCGTCAACATCACAGAAATCGTTTAATATAATAACGCCTATAAACATATACGTAGCTACTCCCAGATCTCCAGCCACTTGGTATATCTTTTTCTTTCCATTGAATAATCGGGACACATCAATGGCCGCCATTTATGGTTCGGCATCTATGCAAAGCAATCAAAAAATTTCGACCCATGTTATTTGTTTAAAGATCCATTCTGCACGATACGCATAATTATCAACCACACCATTTCAGGTATTCGTGGAAGTGGTATTGTAGAATGGAATGCGGTGGGACGGGCAATCGGCGACCCGGATCATGATATATCTGGTCCACTCTGTTGAATCTGGAATAGAAATCATTTATACGATCACTTACCTAAATTATCGATGGTTGGAGAAAGGAAGCCTGGAGCCTGCTGGCTTCCTGAAGTCATCTATGATTTCTTTCTTTTAGATTTGAATCCGATGGTGCCTTCTGAATAGGACGCCTTTCCATCGAGAGAATCCTCCGTCACCGTTCCTTTGATATAGATCACATCATCTTCAATATATGCCTTAAAAGAAATCTGATCACCCTCAAATTTAAAATCCTGGGCTTTGATTTCATAGTATTCCCCAAACACAATCTTAGCCGTATATTCTTCCCCCTCCTTTTCAATGACAATATCGCCGGTATTATATTCATAGGGTGCTTCTTCTGCATAGAATTTCCAGGTTCCCACAGGATCCGGCATCTTTTGAGCATGCACTGAAAACACTGTAATAACGATCAAAGCGATCATGGATATAGATTTAAGAACTTTCATGACAATGTATTGTTTAGATAATGATTAAAGTGAAACAGGTTGTTCTCTGCTTGTATTTTTCAATGGGTTCAATTGACAGAATGATACGCCTCCATGATTCCTCATCATCATTTCAAATTTATTGCCGATGCCTGGCAATGACATATCCAAATCATCGGCACTGGTGATTCCAGGCGGTATAAAATAGAGGTCCAACACATGGCACCAGGTTCATTCCATCCACAGTTGAACCTTTAGCAATATACTCATTTTTTGAAATTCGTGGACGGTGAACAAGGAACCGGGAAAATTAAAACCCGTACAGGAGTTCACCGACTTGAAGACAAACTTTCAGGATAACACCTTCCAATCCATCACGCATTCCATTATATTAATATTTATCTTTATATATCGAATGCATTTTAAACCTGCCTGAACCATGTTTTTTAAATCCGCTTCTGTGACTTTTTTTTTAAGCTTAACCAGTTTGTTAACCTTTCCACAAAACATTCTGATACCATGGCCGGAGATTACAGATTCATCAGAATATGTTGATACCAGGACCGTGCCCATATCATTTACAGACCACCAAACCGTTTTTCTCGACACACTGGATATATGGATGAGTACCGAATTCCCAGGGTCCCGCGTAAATGGCTTTAAACAAACCAATGACAGTACTCTGGAGCTGATCATTCGTCCGGAAAATACTCCGATCAATATGAGTCCATGGTATGCATTCAGGTTATGGTCACCTACAAATAAAACAGTATATATCAGATTGCTTTACAAACATGGCACACACCGGTATCCGCCACGTATAAGCCCCGATGGTATTGAATGGACAAAAATGGATCCATCTGAAATTCATGTGAATGATGAGGATAGCAGTGCCGTGTTCAAAATTTTATTGCCTCAGGAAGCCCGATGGATCTCTGCTCAAGAATTGATCAGCTCACAGGATACATACCAATGGATCCACACGCTTTCTGCTAAACCTATCGTTCAAAATAAAATCATTGGTTACAGTCATCGTGGAAAACCGATTCTGGCCATGGATATCGGTTTGGAAAAAAAAGAAAATGTGTTGGTTATTCTCAGCCGCCAGCACCCGCCTGAGGTAACTGGTTACCTGGAAATGGTCAGCTTTGTTGAGACCCTGTGCGGGAAGGAACGGATCGCTAAAAAATTCAGGAAACGATTCAGAATATTGGTGCTCCCACTAATGAATCCGGATGGTGTCGACCAGGGGCATTGGCGACATAACAGCGGTGGTATTGATCTAAACCGGGATTGGAGATTTTTTAATCAACCCGAAACTTTTGCTTTCAGGAAGTTTATAATCGAAGAAGTTGACACCAGCCAGGCCAAACTATGGTTTGCCATTGATTTTCATTCCACACAAACCGACCTGTTTTATTTACATAAAGAAGAAAATATGCCCGATGGGAAGACCATTGCATTGGAATGGGTTCATGATATCAATGCACAATTCCCCAATAACACATTTTCACCTGAACCCACTGGCGTTACTGCCCAGATTTCAAAAAACTGGTTTATGCACGAACTTCATTCTGAAGCCGTTACATATGAAGTTGGTGATCAAACCGATCGGGATGTGATCCGGGACCGGGGCCGTTATGCCGCATTAGCACTCATGAAAATATTGTTAAAAAAGATACATTGACCTGTTCATAATCACATAATTATCACAAATGTTTACCCAAACACTTCGTTTATTTTTACGTTTTTTCAGAAAAAATCCAACCAACTACATTATCAGCTTGATAAGTATGGCATTCGGTATCACTGGTGCCGTCATTATGCTTCTTTTCATAGACCATGAGATAAAATTCGATCGTTTCCATGAAAATAAAGACCGGATTTACCGGATTTCAATGAAATTCACAACACAGGATCGTGAAATGATCACCAGCTCATTCACGCCTGCCATTGGCCCGGATATGATCACCACATTTCCTGAGGTACTTCAATTTTGCCGTTTGCGGGTTCCTCAATCCGGATACCTGAGCACAAAAAACAAGAGCTTTCTTGATGAAAATATCCGGTACTGCGATTCCACCTTGTTTGAAGTTTTTACTTTCGAATTACTTCAGGGCAATCCCAAAACTGCTTTGGCCAGACCATATTCGATTGTTCTGGAGTCATCCTTTGCGGAGCGGTTATTTCCCGGGAAAAACCCCGTTGGAGAAATGGTCATATTAAATGGGAAAGATGCGTTTACGGTGACCGGAGTTGTAAAAGCACCTCCTGCAACATCTCATATTCAATTTAACAATTTGATATCCTTTACAACATTATATGAAGATTCCCGCCTGCACATGGGTTGGGATGGGGGTAATCAATATTCGACTTACCTCCTGCTTGAACAGGGCAGTATCATTACCAGCCTGGAATCAAAAATGGAACCGTTCATGTATGAAAAGATCAATAAAAAATATGAAGAATTCGGAGCACGACTGGATCCCATTTTTGAACCACTACCAAAGATTTATCTGCATTCTGTTGCAATGGACTCCAGTGGTCCTAAAGGATCCGTTAAAAGTATTTTCATTTTTTCCTCAATCTCATTTTTTCTCCTTTTGCTGGCATGCATTAATTTCATCAACCTGGGAACAGCCCACGGATCACTTCGTGGAAAAGAAGTGGCTGTAAGAAAAGTATTTGGGAGTCAAAAACGCACCCTGGTTTATCAATATCTCGGTGAATCCGTCATGATGAGTATCATATCCCTCCTCCTGGCACTGGGGCTAACCCAGATACTGATACCGCAGATCAACCAGGTCATTCAGAAAGATTTGCTGCTCTTTAGTTCAGATCACTGGTATCTCCTGATCGGTTTACCATTAATCGCATTATTGGTAGGATTGTTATCAGGAAGTTATCCGGCCTTTTATTTGTCTGCTTTTAATTCGTTGTTGATATTTAAAGGGCAATTATTCAGGGGATTGGGTAAGCAAAGGCAACGTAATTTTCTTGTCCTGCTGCAATTCCTGATATCCGGAGTATTGATTATTACAACCCTTGCTATCAATCAGCAGCTCGACTTTATGGTGCATAAAGACTTGGGGTTCAGGAAGGAAAACAGGTTGCTGATTCCTCTCGTGGGGGATGAGATTAAAGAACATTATAAACTCCTGAAACAGGAAATTAAAAGCATTCCTGGGACTTTATCGGTCAGTGCTTCATCCAATTATCCGGGTCACGGACTGACCAGTAATGGATATATCCCTGAAGGTGTTGAGGATCCTGTCATGATCCATGTCCTGGATATTGATTTTGATTTTCTCGAAACCTATGGATTACAAATTATGAGAGGAAGGAATTTTTCGCCGGAATTCCCCGCAGATGTGAATGCTATTGGTGGTAAATTACCCAATGGCATTACCACGGAAGTGTGGTGGAGCCCCAACCACCCCTTCAAGTCCTCGCTGACTGGGGAAACAGCTAAGGACATGTGCGATGCCTGGTATAAAGAGACGGGGAAGCAGTGGCCGCAGTGGAGTCCCAACCTGAACCGGGAGTTGAGCAACCGGCCAGCTACTCGATAAATCCGCCAGGGTTCCCGGATTTTGGAGAGTTTGTGGGAGAAAGTCGATGAGCACTCTGGAAACCAACCTGCGAGCGCTGCAGGAACGGATCGCAGCAGCCGCCCGTCAGGCTGGGCGCGATCCTGCTGAGATTACCCTGGTGGCCGTGACCAAGACCCAGTCTCCATCTGTGGTCCAGATGGCTTACGACCTGGGAGTGCGCCACTTTGGTGAGAACCGCGTCGAGGAGGCCGGTACCAAGGTGGAGGGTCTCCCTGACGATATCACCTGGCACATGATCGGCCACATTCAGAGTCGCAAGGCCAAGCAGGTGGTGTCCCTGTTTGACCTGGTGCACTCGGTGGATAGCCTCAAACTGGCCCGGCGTCTGGATCGGTTTGCTGCCGAGCGACCAGGGCCCCTGCCGGTTCTTTTGGAATGCAATATCTCGGGCGAGGAGAGCAAATACGGCTTTAATCTCTCACGCTGGGACAAGGAAAGCGCCCAGTGGAATGCAATAGTGGCCTCTGTACAAGAGATTGTAGCTCTGCCAAACCTTCAGCTACGGGGCTTGATGACCATGGCCCCCATCGTTGCCGATCCAGAGCAGGTGCGCCCGGTTTTCAGCCGCCTGCGACAACTGCGCGACGAGCTGGCGAACGCCTTCTCCCAGGTCGATTGGGGGCAGCTTTCCATGGGCATGACCGACGATTTCCAGGTAGCCATCGAAGAGGGGGCCACCATGGTGCGGGTGGGCCGGGC
>Ga0209536_100011224_pt1 | contig 13146 bp, 11 predicted proteins | sample DeeMarSeWOR28_12_FD_187461 | JGI IMG/M metagenome (GOLD analysis project Ga0209536, IMG submission 187461) | Marine sediment microbial communities from White Oak River estuary, North Carolina - WOR-2-8_12 (SPAdes) (version 2) | ecosystem: Environmental > Aquatic > Marine > Intertidal zone >...
GGTTCCCGCCGGTGTGGTCGAGCGTCCGGCGGATCAGCTCGCGCTCCATCTCGGCCAGCGTCATTCCCGGGACCGCGTCGGTACGCTCGGCGTCCGCGCTAGCTCCCTGCACCGAAGCCGGCAGGTCGTGGAGCCGGATCAGGTCCCCCGGCACCGAGACCAGCATGCTCTCGAGGAGGTTCTTCAGCTCCCGGACGTTGCCGGGCCAGGCGTAGGCCTGCAGGGCCTCTAGAGCCTCCGGCGTGATCGATTTCCGGGGCACGGCGTTGACCCGCGAAAGCTCGTCGAGGAAGGTCTCGACCAGGACCGGAATGTCCGACTGCCGTTCCCGCAGGGGCGGCACCTGAACGGTGACCACCTTCAGGCGGTAGTAGAGATCGCGGCGGAACTCCGAGCGCGCGACCATCGTCTCGAGGGCGGCATTGGTGGCCGCGATGACCCGCACGTCGACCCGGATGCTCTGATCGCCCCCCACGCGCATGAACTCGCGTTCCTCGAGGATCCGGAGGAGCTTCGCCTGGGTCGCGAGGTTCATCTCGCTGATCTCGTCAAGGAACAGCGTTCCGCGATCGGCGAGCTCGAACTTGCCGCGGGCGCGCGCGTGGGCGCCGGTGAACGACCCGCGCTCATGGCCGAACAGCTCGGACTCGATCAGGTTCCCCGGTATCGCCGCGCAGTTCAGGGCGATGAACGCCTGGTCGCGTCGCGGCGAGTTGAAATGCACCGCGCGGGCGACGAGCTCTTTCCCGACCCCGCTCTCGCCGTAGATCAGGACCGTGGCCCGCATCGGCGCGACCCGCATGACTCGGGAGAGGACGTTCCGCATCGCGGGCGAGCGGCCTACGGGCTTCTTGCCCCCGTACTTCTTCTTGGCGAGCTCGTCCTGCAGGAGGGTCAGCCTCGAGTCGAGCTCGTAGCCGTCGAGAATCCTCCCCAGGCGCGTCCTCAACTCGAAGACGTCGAGGGGACGGAGCAGGTAGTCGTCAGCGCCTTCCTGCAGCAGCCGGACCGCGTCGTGTGCCCGGTGGCCGTCGGTGAGCACCAGGATCGCCGTGCCGGGCGCGGCAGCTCGAAGCGATCGGATGGCGAGGCGAGCCACGTCCGGATCCGGATCGAGGTCGAGGACGACGGCGTCGTGATGGCGCCGGCGGAGGATCTCCCCGGCCTTGCCACGATCCAGGACCTCGGCCACCTGGTAGCCCGCCCGCGAGACGAGAGGCGCAGCGCTGTGGTCACCCCGTCCCGCGAGTACCAGGATCCGTTTGTTCTCGGCGGCCCCGTTATCCACCCGATCATTATAATGGGGGATTTCGGAAGTCGGTCATTCTGACGGCTTTCCGGGCCGATTTTGCGCCAACCTGGCGGAGTCGGCTCACAAGTTATCCGCGCGCCCGGCCACCCTCCGATCACCGTTCAAGCCCGCCGGTGCTGGTGATTCCGCCCGTGGCGAGGCCGGTGGGGTCTCCCGCGGCAAGTTGGTACGGGTCTTGATCAAGATTGGATAGAGTCGATGCCGACGAGACTGGCAAGACGGAGGTGAGATGGCACGGAAGCGGGGCACGAAAATCAGCGAGGTCGAGATCAAGATCGTCAACTTCGACTTCGGGGATCGGACCTACCAGATCGATCCCGCGCGGCAGAAGGTCTACCGTAGCTTCGTCGAGATCGAGACGTCCAAGGCTTTCGAGATCTACGCCAACTGGCGCTCCCAGAACGCCCAGGCCTGACTGCCAGGCCCGACCATCGTCGATCCGGCCGCCGGGTGGCACCGCCGCTCGGAGCGCTTGCACGTTCCCGCCATGCCAAGCGCGACCCCGCCCCGCGGTCGCGAGGGTCCTCGAACGACACTAAACTGATTCCGATGTCCCCCAGAGCCACCGGTATCTTCTTCCTGCTCCTGACGTCCATTGGCTCGACCGCTCTCGGCTCGGACGCTCCGGCGATCAACGATGTCGAATCCTGTCTGGGTGAGCCCACTCGGACCACCGAGTGCATCGAGGCCGCGTGGTCGGATCGAGCTCTCGGTCTCGCCGATCTCGAAATCATCGAGAGGTTGCACGCGAACGACCCGGGGACAGCGGAGTCCGTTGCGGCATGGGCGAAGTCGAGAGTCATCCCGCCCGATCCCGCGGCGGAGATCGCAGATCCGGCCCTCGCCGCGCGCTTGCTGGAGCTCCACGCCGAAGCGCTCTCGGCTCTCGATCGCCTCCCGGAAGCCGTCGAGGAACTCGCGGCGGCGATCGCCATCGATGATGGCACGACGAAGCTGACGTGGATGACGCCGGACGGACCCGCGTGGCAGGTCCCGATCGGTACGGGTAACGGACGACTGGTCCGGGGCGCGCGAACCGCGCTCGACGCGGGTCGCTCGGAAGAGGCGCGAGCGTGGCTCGCCCTCGCGCTTCGGTCCGGTGCCGAGGGTTGGGCCGAGCAGGCATGGGCGACACTTGGCGGGGGGACGGTGCCGGGTCTCGATCCCGCACCGAGCGAGCTCGCGGTGCCACGCTGGTATCCCCCCCTCCCCGACCTCGAGATCCCGCTGATCGGAGGTGGGAGCTTCGATCTCCAGTCCGCCCGGGGCAAGATCCTGCTCCTGGACTTCTGGGCCTCGTGGTGCGCCCCGTGCCTGGAAGAGCTGCCCCGACTCCAAGCGCTCTGGGAGCGTGAGAAAGAACGAGGGTTGGTCGCCGTTGCCATCAACGCCCAGGAGACGGACGAGCTCGCGAGCCGGACCGCGGAATCGCTGGGGCTGACGCTGCCGATCGGCCGGTATACCCGAACCGCCCACCGGGAGCTCCGTGTCAACGCGCTTCCCACCGTCATCCTCGCGGATCGCAGCGGACAGGTCCGTGATCGCTGGAACGGATACTCGACCGGCCTGGAGCTCGCCATCGCGAACCGCGTCGAATCGCTGCTCGACGAGTCCTCATCCGGCGACGCGGTCACCGTGGCTCGGGTGCTGTCGGGAGAGGGCCGCCTGCAGGTACGTTGGAGCCGGGAGCTCACCGCGAGACCCGGCGGGCTGGGAGTGGTTGTCGCCTCCGACGGCGATCTCCGGATCGCGGTGTCGGAGCCGGGCCGAGTGTCGGGGATCGGGGTCGATGGTCGAACCCTCGGCAAGTTCACCGTTCCTCCCGAGGCCGGCCGGTTGGTCCAAGGGGATTTCGACGGCAACGGGAGGCCGGAGCTCGTGGGCTTCCGCCCCGGGGGCGAGCGGCTGGTGCTCATCGACGCCGCGGCCGGGCGCCACCGCCTGATCGATGCTCCCGCGACGGTCATGGACGTGGCCGTCATTCACGGCACGGGTGAGGGGTCCACGTCACGATTGGCGCTGGCGACGCTCGACGGTCTCTACCGGATCGACGTCGACGGCGATGCCCCTACCCGCGTCGGGCCGGCCGGCAGGCGAACCGGGGTTGCCGCGCCGAGCGGGAGGGGGGTGGTCGCCCTGGATCAGGACCGCAACGTCGCGTGGTACGACGAACAGGGCAAGATCACGGGCCGCTCCCGCGGACCGGCCGACGGCTGGACCCTGGTGGCTGACGGCGAGTCGGACGGGGTCGGGGTTCTTCCCGCGGGCGAAGTCGCCGCCGCGACCGGGAGCTTCTCGGGAACCGGCCGTCGCGAGGTGGCGGTCGCCGGCCCCGAGGAACAGCTCGTCGTGGTGGACATCGGAACGGGACAAGCCGTCTTTCGGGCCCGATGGCCCGGGGTCGTCTCCCTGGCGGCCCGGGATCTGGACGGAGACGGACACGACGAGCTGCTCGTGGCGTCCGGCCGGGCCTTGAGCATGCTCGGGCGCGCGCCCGAGTGATCTTTATATTACGACACTTCTGCATTTCTAGTAGTTCGATAGGATCTCAAATGGCATTGAAACGCGATTTTGATGTCATAATTGTGAGATAATCGCACGAAATTCGTGTCATTAGCTTGACGAGAGCGCACCCCCGCTGTACTCTTCGTTTCCTTCCGACGAGGAATCGAGGAGCGGCCGGTGGACAAGAAGACGATCCTGGAGTGCTGTCGGAAGGAGAGAATCCGCTTCCTCCGCCTGCAGTTCACCGACATTCTCGGAGCCAACAAGAACGTCGAGGTGCCCGAGGGCCAGTTCGAGAAGGCCCTCGAGGGCCGGATCCTCTTCGACGGATCCTCGATCGAGGGCTTTGTCCGGATCGAGGAATCGGACATGCTCCTCAGGCCCGACCTCGAGTCCTTTGCGGTCTTCCCCTGGGAGGACGGGCGCGGCCGGGTCGCGCGCGTCATCTGCGACGTCACCCTTCCGGACGGGTCCGCCTTCGATGGTTGCCCGCGCACGTGCCTGCGACGGGTCACGGCCGCGGCGAAGGAGCTCGGCTACACCGTGATGACGGGCCCGGAGGCGGAATTCTTCCTGTTCCAGCGGGAAGAAGACGGCTCCCCGACGACGATCACCCACGATCGCGGGGCCTATTTCGATCTGACGCCCATCGACCGGGGCGAGGACTGCCGGCGCAGCATCGTGAACGCGCTGGACGCCATGGACTTCGAGGTCGAGGCCGCCCATCACGAGGTGGCGCCCGGTCAGCACGAGATCGACTTCAAGTACGACGAGGCCGTGGCGACGGCAGACAAGCTCATGACGTTCAAGCTCGTCGTTCGAAAGATCGCGCTCGACTCCAACCTCCACGCGACTTTCATGCCCAAGCCGATCGGCGGGATCAACGGCTCGGGGATGCACATTCACCAATCGCTGTTCCGGAACGGCCGCAATGTTTTCCACGACCCCGGAAGACGCTGGGAGCTCTCCCCGGTAGCCCTGCACTACATCGGCGGCCTGCTGGCCCACGCCAAGGGCATCTGCGCCGTCACCAACCCGCTGGTGAATTCCTACAAGCGGCTCGTGCCAGGTTTCGAGGCACCAACGAACATCGTGTGGTCGGAGAGGAACCGCTCCCCACTGGCACGCGTGCCGGCCCGCCGCGGCGAGGGGACACGGGTCGAGCTGAGGTCGCCGGATCCCGCCTGCAACCCCTATCTGGCGTTCGCGACGATCATCGCATCGGGCCTCGACGGCATCCGAAACGAGATCGATCCGGGTGAGCCGGTCGACAAGAACATCTTCGCCATGTCCCACCGAGAGAAGCGCCGGCTCCGGATCGACGAGCTGCCGTCGAATCTCAAAGAAGCCCTCAAGGCCATGAAGAAAGATCCGCTGATTCGCGAGGCGCTCGGCGACCATGTCTTCCGGCACTTCACCGAGGCGAAGCAGGCGGCGTGGCAAGAGTACGAGAGCTCGGTCCACTCCTGGGAAGTCGACCGCTACCTGGCGCGGTACTGAGGCGTGGGACGAGCTCTCGGGAGTGGGGCGCGGGCGTGGCAGCAGCTCGAGCAGGCGATCACGGGCTGCGAGCGGTGCCCCAGGCTGCGATCGCACTGCCGCGAGGTCGCGCGGGTGAAAAGGCGCGCCTTCGAGGATCAGGCCTACTGGGGCAAACCGGTGCCGGGCTTCGGCGATCGGCGGGCACGCGTTCTGCTGGTCGGTCTCGCGCCCGCGGCCCACGGAGCGAACCGGACCGGTCGGGTCTTCACCGGGGATCGGTCGGGCGATTGGCTGTACTCGGCCCTTCACCGCGTGGGCCTCGCCAACCAGCCGCACTCCACCCACCGGAAGGACGGATTGAAGCTCCGCTCCGCCTACGTCACGGCAGCCTGCCGGTGCGCACCACCCGGGAATCGACCCACGCCCGCGGAGCTCGAGGCATGCTTCCCGTATCTCGACCGGGAGCTGGAGCTCTTGCGCGCCATCCGGGTGGTGGTGGCGCTCGGGAAGATCGCGTGGGACACGGTCGTCGGGCGCGCGCGGCGCATCGATCCCGCCTCGATTCCGCGACCCCGGCCCGCGTTCGGTCACGGAGTGGAGACCCGCCTGCCGTTGCGAATCGGCGGCCGGCCCGTTCCGGTACTGGGGTCGTACCACCCGAGCCAGCAGAATACCCAAACGGGAAGACTGACCCGTTCAATGTTCGACACCGTTCTGCGAAAGGCGGCGCGCCGCGCCGCCCTGCAAGCCACAAAAGGAGACACGACCGATGACACCCCGTGACTTTTTCGCGTACGCCAAGAAGCACAAGGCCGAGATGGTGGACCTGAAATTCACCGACCTCCTCGGGACCTGGCAGCATTGCAGCTTTCCCATCGAGACCTGGGACGCCAAGACTTTCAAGGAAGGCGTCGGGTTCGACGGCTCTTCGATCCGGGGCTGGCAGGCGATCAACGTCTCGGACATGTTGGCCGTTCCCGTGGCAAGCAGCGCCTGTATCGATCCGTTCTTTCGAGAGCCGACGGTCAGCGTGATCGCCAACATCGTCGACCCGATCACCGGCGAGGACTACTCCCGCGACCCTCGTCACATCGCGCGCAAGGCCGTGGAGCACCTCAAGAAGAGCCGCCTGGCCGATACCTGCTACGTCGGCCCGGAGCCGGAGTTCTTCATCTTCGACCAGGTTCGCTACGAGCAGAACCAGCACACCGGCGTCTACGAGATCGACTCGGTGGAGGGTGCCTGGAACACGGCGCGCTTCGAGGAGCCGAACCTCGGATACAAGCCGAGCTACAAGGGTGGGTACTTCCCGGTAAGTCCCACCGACACCTACCACGATCTGCGTGGCGAGATGGTCAAGGAGATGCAGCGGGTAGGAATCACCATCGAGGCGCATCACCACGAGGTCGGTACGGCGGGGCAGGCCGAGATCGACATGAAGTTCGCGCCGCTGCTCGAAATGGCCGATCGGTTCATGTGGTTCAAGTACATCATCAAGAACGTCGCCAAGCGGCACGGCAAGACCGTCACCTTCATGGCCAAGCCGGTGTTCGAGGACAACGGCAGCGGCATGCACACCCACATGTCGTTCTGGAAGGCCGGCAGGCCGCTGTTTGCCGGGAAGGGCTACTCCGGGCTGAGCCCGATGGCCATGCACGCCGTCGGCGGGCTGCTCAAGCACGCTTCCTCCGTGCTGGCCTTCGCGGCGCCGACCACCAACTCGTACCGCCGGCTGGTGCCCGGATTCGAGGCTCCGGTCAACCTGGCGATGTCCGCGCGCAACCGCTCGGCGGCCGTGCGGATTCCGATGTACTCGAAGAACCCCAAGGCGAAGCGGATCGAGTTCCGGTGCCCCGACCCGAGCTGCAACGGATACCTGATGTTCTCAGCGATGCTGATGGCGATGGTCGACGGCATCAAGAACAAGATCAGCCCCGGGGAGCCCCTCGATCGCGACATCTACGAGATGACCCCGGAGGAGCTCGAGGCCTACCCGCACACCCCGGCTTCGCTGGAGGATGCGTTGGTCGCCCTGGAGGGCGACCACGAGTTCCTGACCCGCGGGAACGTCTTTACCGAGGACCTGATCGAGACCTGGATCGACTACAAGATGGACAACGAGGTCAACCCGCTGAAGCTGCGCCCGCACCCCTACGAGTTTCACCTCTATTACGACAACTAGCTCGAAGGACGGGCGGGATCAACCCGACGGAGCTGCGGTCCGCAGGTTATCCCGCCCCGCCTCACTTCCTAGGAGCAGGTGCGGGCGCCGCGGTCGCCGATGGGTGCCGGTGATCTCGTTCGTTGCGTTCCCGGTCCACTTCCAGGAGATTGTGGGCTTGTAGGTGACGCGCGAAGTACTCGGAGACTTCGTCGCTCGGATGCCAGTTATCCTCGCCGCCCTCTCTGGGGTTGACGCCTTCCTCCAGAGCCTGCTGCATGGGCTCGAGCAGGTCGAAGTACCGCAGGTCCAGCTCTTCCATCAACGCCACGGCCGTAGCGTGGTTGTCGTGCTGCTCTTGGCGCCAGTGCTCCGTGGGGTCAAGGATCGGCAGGATCACCACGGTGAATTCGATTCCCCGATCCGCGAGCGTGTTCGACAGCTCTTTCAAGGCGCGGCGGGTCTCGGAGACGATGTCGGCCCGCAGGCTCCGGCCGCGGGTCTCCACCAGCAGGCCCAGCAGGGCACGGTAGGACAGGGTGTTCCGGAACAGCCAGCCGTTCACGCTGCGTCGAGGCAGGAACGGGGAGTACAGCACCATCTTGCCGTCGTCGTCGAGGAAGACCACCGGCGTCGTCTCGAAGTCGTTGTTGTGAAAGGTCAGAACGACGTGATCGGGATCGAGGGGGGCGTTGTACCGGTCAAAGAACTCGACCTCCTGGACGGTATTGAACGAATCGACCCCCGCGTTCCAGTACTCGAAGCGCTCGTCCCCGTACAGCCTCCGTAGCGCCGAGACGATCCGTCCCCTGCGGGTCACGGAGTCGCCGACGAACAGCACCCGGGCGACGCCGGAGCGCTTCTCGATCGAGTACTCGTTCTTGAGGGCGCCGTGCTCGTCATACAGCGCGCCGTCCAGGATCGGGCGAAAGCCGAAATCCTCGTCGAGGGTGTAGACCTTGGCCAGATCCTGGTCGCTTTCCCGGAACCAGTACTTCTCGCGGGCCGCGCGCATGGGGTCGTGAGGCTCGTAGTTCATCCGCAACAGGACCTCGCCGAGGACGAGCAGGCCGCACAGCCCCGCGACGAGAATCGCGAGGTTGATCACGAGAATCCGTCGCGCGGGAGCTTGCACGACTCCTCCCGGAGCTCTCAGGCTCGGGGCACGCCGAGGGCTGCCAGCGCCGCCTCGAGGTCGGTGAAATCGTCGAGCAGGGCGTCGGGCCGCGCCGCCTCGAGCTCTTCACGATCGACCCACCCCGTGTCGACCGCCACGGTGCGAAAGTGGTTGGCACGTCCGCAGTCGACGTCGTGCCCCGTGTCGCCGATCACCACCGTCCCGGCCGGGGTGAACGGGATGCGGTACAGCCGCGAGAGCTTCTCCCTCGCCATACGGGCGATGGCGCGGCGGTCGTGGTGATCGGAGGCGAACCCCCCCCCGGGGAAATAGCCGTCGAGATCGAGAGACCGGAGCTTCGCGCGTGCCCCGACCTCGACGTTTCCGGTCTGCAGCCCGAGGTAGACCTCGGGGCGGCCCGAAAGGTCGTCGAGCAGGGCGACCACGCCCGGGAGCGCGCGCCGGCGGGGATCGGGCCGGCCCAGGATCTCCCCGAGGATCTCGGCGTACAGCGCCCAGAACTCCTCGCGACGCCTCGCGAACTCCTGCGCATCGATGTCGAGGTCGCGAACGATCTCGTCAATGATGACCGGGTCCGTCTTGCCCTGAAAGCGGACCCGGGAAGCCGCCTCCTCGACGCCGTCGTTCTCGAACATCCGGCCGAAGACCTCGACGAACGCCCGGCGCCCGGCGCCCGCGGTATCCACCAGCGTGCCGTCGACATCGAAGAGGGCCAGCATCGGTTCCATCGCAGGCCCTGCCTCAGCCCTTCCAGGGCTCGAACAGGTCGTGCTCGATGCCGAGCAGCGCGAGGACCCGGCCGACGACGAAATCGGCGATGTCCTCGAGCCCCCGAGGGCGGTAGTAGAACGCCGGCATGGCCGGTACGATGGCCGCCCCGGCGAGGGCCGCTCGGCGCATGTTCTCGATGTGCACCAGGCTCAGCGGGGTCTCCCGCGGCACCAGGATCAGCTTCCGGCCCTCCTTCAAAGTGACGTCCGCGGTGCGTTCCACCAGGTTCGACGCCGTGCCGTGAGCGATACCCGAGAGGGACTTCATGGAGCACGGCACCACCACCATCCCGTCCCAGCTCTGCGAGCCCGATGCGATGGCGGCCCCCAGGTCGCTCTCGCCGTGGAGGTGGACCGATCCCGAACGCTCGGCCGGTCCCCACGTGCGGTCGAGCCAGGACTCCACCGACTCGGCCTTGAGGTTCAAACCGCACTCTTCGATCAGCAGGCGCCTGCCGTAGTGGCTGACCACGAGATCGATCCGAATCCCCAGATCGAGACAGGCCTTGAGGAACCGAACGGCGTACAACGCGCCGCTCGCGCCGGTCACCGCCACCACGAGGCGGCGGTCGGTGTGGGTCACGGCCACAGCTTCTTCACCCCCAGCGAAGCGAGCACCGTGGCGAAGTAGACGACGCTGATCACGGCATTCATGTTGAAGAACGCGACACCGAGACGGGAGAGGTCCTCGGGCCGGACCAGGCGGTGCTCCCAAACGAGAATGGCCGCGATGGCCGCGAGACCCAGCCAGTAGACGGGGTGCAGCTCGGCGATCCAACCGACCGCAGCCAGCGCGACCACCGCTCCGGCGTGGCACAGCCGGGCGATCGTCAACGCCGTCTCCGGTCCGAACCGTGCGGGGATCGAATGCAGACCGCTCTCGCGGTCGAACTCGACGTCCTGGCAGGCGTAGATCGTGTCGAATCCGGCCACCCACAGGAGCACGGCCGCCCCGAGCAGCCAGGGAACCGTCGCGAAGCTGCCCCGCACCGCGAGCCAGCCTCCCACCGGGGCCATCGCCAGCGCCAGCCCGAGCCACAGGTGGCTCGCCCACGTGAAGCGTTTGCTGTACGAGTACCCCATCACGATCAGCAGGGCGATCGGAGAGAGCATGCCGCACAGCACGTTGAGCCGAAACGAGGCCACCACCGTGACGGCCGCCAGTGCCGCCGTGAAGGCCCACACGGCTCGGCGCGAGAGTCGCTTCCGGGGGAGATCGCGGCCGGCGGTGCGGGGATTGCGGGCGTCGTAGTCCTCGTCTGCCAGACGATTGAAGCCCATCGCCGCGTTGCGTGCGCCCACCATGGCGACCGCGATCCAGAAAACCTGCCGCAGCGTGATGCCGTGGTCCGCCGCCGCCAGTGCCGCCCCGGACAGCGCGAACGGCAGCGCGAAGATGCTGTGGGAGAACTTGACCATCCGGCCCCAGGTCCGGACGGTGGCGAGCGCTCCGGTCACTGCCGTCCCTCCCACGGGGCCGTCTCCAACCGGAACACGGTGCTCGGCTCGGAGACCAGCGTTTCGAGAGGATCGTCGCCGGGGCCGAGCGGGACGACGATCGCCGCCGGGACCTTCCCCGGCTCGAGGGTCCCGAGCCGATCGCCGAGACCCAGCGCCGAGGCTCCGTTGACCGTGGCCATCCGCAGGGCGGCCCGCGGCGCGATTCCCGGTTGTTGCCTGAGCAAGGTCGCCATCTCGGCGAACAGGTCGAGATCGGGCGCGCTCGCCGGCGAGTCGGTTCCGAGCGCCACGGGAATGCCTTCCCCGAGCAGCTTCGGCACCGGGGTGGTTCCGACCCCCAGCCGCTCGTTGCTGCGCGGGCAGGTGACCACCGTGACGCCTCGGGCCTGCAGGCGCGAGACGTCCCGCTGGCCGAGATGGACGCAGTGCACGGCGAGCGTCCGCGGCGTCAGGACGTGCAGCCGATCGAGGTACTCGACCGGCGATTGCCCCGGAGGTGTCCAGCTCTCGTCCCACATGCCGCGCTCGCTCAGGAACTCGCGGAACTCCTCCGCACCGCCGCGCAGGAACGAAGCTTCGGTCTCGCTCTCGGCGACGTGGATGGATAGCGGGGCGCCCGTGGCCGCCGAGCGACCCGCCAGGGCCTTCAGCAATGCGGCCGACGTCGTGTGCGGCGCATGGGGCGCGAGCGCGACTCGCACCCGTCCCTCGGACTCCGCGCTGTCGGCGTCCATGGCGTCGAGGCGTCTCGCCGCCTCGTTCACCACGGGCTCGGCGTCGACGGCCCGGAATCCGAGGACCTCGTGGAAGACGACCGCCCACAGCGGCGTGCGCGCCAGCAGCGCCGGCATCCAGTCGTGGTTGGCGATGTCGCCCACCGCCACGGTGCCGCGCGCGATGATCGTCTCGATCGCCGCCTCCGCCGCCTTGCGCGCGACGTCGTCGACCTCGCGGTCCCGGTGGCGGACGAAACCGCGAACCCACGCCAGGTAGTCACCTGCCGGCAGCGACTCACCGGCCATCCACGCCAGCTCCAGGTGAGTGTGAGCATTGACCAGTCCAGGTAGAACCACCGTATCGCCCAGCTCTCGAACCTCGACCGCCTCTCCGGTCACGTCGTCGAGAACGTCCTTCCGGCGGCCTGCGGCCACGATCCTTCCGCCTTCGACGGCCAGTGCCCCGTCCTGGAGCGGCGGAGACGAGATCGGCAGCAAATGACGAGCGGTATAGACGATCACGGGTGAAACCCTCGGGAAAGGCCGATTATAGACCCTCGGCCGTTGCCAAACGGGCCCGTTCAGCTTCATATTGGAGGCGGTCCCGGCGAAGAGGGGAGCAGGGGCCGAGAGGATGGGAGATGCCTAGGACGCTTCATTGGGCCTCGGTGGCGATAATTCTCGGTGGGCTGTGCGGCGCGCTGCGAGCGCAGACGGGAGCCCAGGCCTACGAGGCCATGGGGCTCAAGCCCCAGCAGGTCCTGGCCGGATCGGTGCTCACGACCTCCGTTCTTCCGGGAGAGTCGAAGCAGGTCGTGGCGGTCGTGACCTACCTGACCGGCAAGAAGGGCGAAGACGACGCCGTCAACGTTCGCCTCGAGGTCTTCGCTACGGCCGGAGGCACGTTGTCGAGCGTCTACGCTCGGGACCTCGGCCAGGAGAACGGCGGCTACGTCGGCCAGGGCGACCTGGAGCTGGTCGATCTCGACGGGGACAGTGTCAACGAGATCATCGTCACGTGGGACACCTTCCGGGAGCCGCTCATCGACGAGCGCCGTGGTGAGATCATCTTCTACCGGAGCGACGGGTTCGAGACGCTGTGGTCCGGCACGATGAAATACGACGCCACCAGGGCCGCCCGGAAGGTTGCTCTCGAGCGCCGCGACCGGTACAAGCGCGAGATCGACGTCGTCTCCACGCTGCGGACCCAGGGGATCACGCTCTTCACCAACAAGACGGTGATCTCGGTGGCCGGGGAGCGACTTCCGCAGCCCAAAGTCGTCGTCGAGACCTTTCCGCTTCTTCCCCCGTCGCCCTAGCTGTCGGCGCAGAAGTCGTTGCCCCGCGGGCTCATCGCGAGCACCCCCCACTCCCTGTGACCGCTGAAAGCTCGGCGAGGCCCCTGCGGGCCTCGCGGTTGCCGGCTGTTCCTACGGTGCGCTGGTGGACTTCCTGTTGCCGGGTGACCTTGCCTCGCTTTCAAAGGCCACCGGGAGTGGGGGTGGGCTCGCGATGAGCGCGCTGCGCCTCCGGCCCGGACCCACCTCCGGCTCCAAGGGGGGCAAGTCTTTTCTTTTAACGTCGATCATCGGCACCCACTC
>Ga0209536_100011225_pt1 | contig 13145 bp, 10 predicted proteins | sample DeeMarSeWOR28_12_FD_187461 | JGI IMG/M metagenome (GOLD analysis project Ga0209536, IMG submission 187461) | Marine sediment microbial communities from White Oak River estuary, North Carolina - WOR-2-8_12 (SPAdes) (version 2) | ecosystem: Environmental > Aquatic > Marine > Intertidal zone >...
GGCGTCCTCCTTGCTCTCGCCGGCGTCGAAGCGGTCCTGGATCGCGCGCATGAGCCGCTGTGCCTCGGGCCGGGTCACCAGCGCCCGGAAGAGCCGCTGCTCGTTCGCGAGCGCGTCCGAGAGGTGGTGCTCGTCGCTCTCGACGAGCATCTGCTTGAGCGTCGCGAGGGCTTCCGGCGGCCGCTCGGCGAGCCGCGAGGCCCACGCCAGCGCGACCTCGCGGGCGCGCCCGGTCGGGACCACCCGGTTGATCCCGCCCAGCTCGTAGACCCGTTGCGCGCTGAACGGGGTGCCGTCGAGCACCAGCTCCGCCGTCGCGGTGCGGCCGATCAGGCGGCTGACGCGACAGGTCCCTCCCACTCCGGTCGCAACGCCGATCTGCACCTCCGGCTGGCCGAACGTGACCTGCTGCTCGGCGACGCGCAGGTCGCAGGCCCAGCCCAGCTCCGCGCCGCCGCCGGAGCAGTCACCGGAGATCGCCGCGATCGACACCACCGGCTCGCGCGAGAGCTCGTCGAGCGCGCGGAACCAGCCGGCGCCGCTGCCGCTGGGGGTCCCGCCGGTGAGCATCGCGTGCAGGTCGGTCAGCCAGGCGTGTTCGATCCAGTGACCGGGCACCGCCGAGGCGAGCACGCACACGCGGGCGCCGCCTTCGCGCGCCTGCTGCAACGCGTCGGCGACGCGGTCGATCCCATCCCAGGAGGCGTGGTTGCGGATTTCCGGATGGTCGAGAGTGACGACTGCGACGCCCTCGCGGGGTCGCTCGAGGCTCACGTGGGCGGGCATGGGGGACCTCCTTGCGGCGCGATCGACCGCGCCGCGAGCAGCTCAGAAGCAGAGCAGGGCGAGGCCGACGAACGGAGCGGCCAACAGCGCGAGCTGCGCGAGCAGGGTCGTGACGGCCAGCAGGCCGCAGGCCGCGAACAGCCAGCGATCACCCGCCGTGGCGCGCAGCTCCCCGTGGTCGAGCCCCAGCCGCGCGCGCACCGCGTGCACGCGTTCGTCCAGCAGCGGGTCGTCGAAGCGGGCGTCGTAGAGATTGTGGCTGTGGCGTCCGCGCAAGAACGCCCGGAACAGCGCCTTCGGAGCGAGCATCAGGCCGATCCCCAGCGCCGACAGGTTGAGCAGCCAGGCGGCGACGAAGCCTCGACAGCCCGATGCCAGCTCCCAGGCGGAGATCTCGGCCTCGCCGGTCAGGTCGGTGGCGTAGCCGGTAACGACGTGGTGGAGGTCGTGGTAGCGCACGGCCTTCACCCGGGCGTTCGTGTTCGGGAACGCAGCCGTGAGCGGGCCGAGCTTCAGCTGCACCCAGCGCGCGCCGTAGCCGCCGTCCGCAGCGAAGCCATTGCGCTCGAAGTAGCGCTGGCGCGCCACGCGCAGGCTGGCCTGGGGGTCGTCGTCCATCGCGCCGACTCTAGCGGCGCCGGGGGATCCGATGCCGCTTTACAAGCCCTCGCCCCGCCGGGCATACTCGCTAGCTGACACACCGTCAGATCGCTCCCGCGCGCGGGTCGTCGCCCCGGTCCGCGCGGCTTGCGGGGCGGGGGGGACGCATGGCCACAGCGACGCGCGGCGCAGCCGAGGGGGCCGCGACGATCGATCCGGTGACGGTCGAGGTGATCCGCGGCGCGATGGAGACGGTGGCCTACGAGATGGCCACCCACGTCTCGCTCTCGGCCACGACCCCGATCCTGAACCAGAGCAACGAGCGCAACGCCACCATCCTGGACGGGCGCGGCGCGCTGGCGGCGCTCTCGGTCGGCATCCCCCAGTTCATGCTGTCCTCCACGCTGCCGGTCCGCTTCGCCCTCGAGTTCTTCGCGAAGGAGGGCCTGAACGACGGCGACGTGCTGGTCGCGAACGACCCCTACCACGGCGGCGGCCACCTGCCCGACTACAACGTCTTCGCCCCGGTGGTGGTGGACGGCGAGCTGGTGCTGATCGCCTCGATCCAGTGCCACCACGCGGACACCGGCGGTGGCATGCCGGGCGGCTACAACGCCGAGGCGATCGACATCTGGGCCGAGGGCGTGCGCTTCCCGGCGGTCAAGCTCTACGACCGCGGCGTGGAGCGGCGCGACGTCACCTACATGATGAAGGTGAACAACCGCACGCCCACCTTCATCGGCGACCTGCGCGCCCAGGTCGGTGCGGCCCAGCTCGGCGTGCGCCGTCTGAAGGAGATCGTGGCGCGGCACGGCCGCGCAAACGTGGCCGCGGCGGTGGACCACTCGATCGCGTATGCGGCGAAGCGCTTTCGCGAAGAGGTGGCGTCCTGGCCGGACGGCGTATACGAGGCCGACTGCTACGTCGACCACGATCCGATCGGCAACGAGAACATCCACGTCCACGTGGCGGTCACCGTCGCGGGAGACCGGCTGACCGTCGACTTCACCGGCTCCGATGCGCGCGACGGGCTCAAGGCCTACTCCACCTTCGGCAACACACGCGGCTACGTGGTCGCGCAGCTGGCGTCGATGATGGATCCCGCGATCCCGAAGAACGAGGGCTTCTTCGACTCGATCGACCTGATCGTGCCCGAGGGCTGCGTGCTGAACCCGCGCCCGGGCCAGACGGTGGCCGCCGGCACCCACCACCCGGGCGTCGAGGTGGGCGAGGCGATCGCCAAGGCCATGTCCGCGGTGCTGCCGGAGCGCTCGTGCCCGCAGATCTACAAGCTCGGCGGACCCAACGTCTTCGTCGGCCAGCGCCCCGAGACCGGCGAGATCTGGATCGACCACGGGGTCGACGTGCTGGCGGCCTACTGCAACGCCGTGGCCGGTCAGGATGGCTGGGGCTCGATGCCGGCGTCCTTCGGCAACCTGATCCGGGCCACCGCCGAGATCAACGAGTCGATCTTCCCGGTGCGTCACGAGTGGTGCGACTACCAGATCGACAGCGGCGGGGCCGGCCGCTGGCGGGGCTGTCCGGGTTCGCGGGTGGTGAAGCGCGCGCTGGCGCCCGCCGGCTTCTCCACCTGGATGGTGGGCATGAAGTACCCGATGGCGGGCGTCGAGGGTGGCCACGACGGTGCGCCCAACGCGCTCACGGTGCGATTCGACACCGCGCCCGAACACATCTCGAACATCGCGAACGCGGTCCCCCACGCGCCCGGCGAGGCCTTCGAGTACCTGTATGGCGGCGGCGCGGGCTACGGCGATCCGTTCGAGCGCGAGCCGCAGGCGGTGCTCGACGACGTGCTGGACGAGCTGGTCTCGCTCGAGTCGGCGCGCCGCGACTACGGCGTGGCTTTCACCGGCAGCGCAGACGACTGGAGCCTGGCGGTGGACGAGGCCGAGACGCGGCGGCTGCGCGCGAGATCGTCCGGCTAGTGGGCGAGGAAACCCCTTGTCAGGAGCACTTCTGATGGCGGCCGGGGCGGGTCATTGATGGGCTACCGCATCGGCATCGACGTCGGCGGTACGTTCACCGACTTCATCCGCGTGGACGCGCAGGGTGGCATCGAGCTGTCGAAGGTGCCGACCACGCTCGAGGACCAGAGCGAGGGCGTGATGCGCGGCATCGAGGCCCTCGCACGGGCCGAAGACCTCGGCGTGGGGGACTTCCTGGCAGCGACGGACCTGATCGTCCACGGCACCACCACCGCCGACAACACGATGATCGAGATGAACGGCGCCCGCACCGGCCTGATCACCAGCGAAGGGCACCGGGACGAGATCGACATCCGCCGCGGCTACAAGGAGAGCATCTGGGACCCGGCCTATCCGCCGCCGCCGCCGATCGCGCGCCGGCGCCATCGGATCGGCGTCCCGGAGCGGCTCGACTTCCGCGGCCAGGTGGTGACGCCGCTGGACGAGGAGGCCGTGCGCGCCGCGGTGCGGCGCCTGGCGGCCGCGGGCATCGAGTCGATCGCCATCTGTCTGCTCTTCTCGTTCGTGAACCCGGCCCACGAGCAGCGCGTGGCCGAGATCGTCGCCGAAGAGGCGCCGGCCGTGCGTATCTCGCTCTCGCACCAGGTGATGCCCACTGCGCCGGAGTTCGAGCGCACCTCCACCACGCTGGTCGATGCCTACGTGGGTCCGCGCGTGGCGAACTACCTGGGGCGCCTCGAGCGGGCGCTGCGCGCCGCCGGCTTCGCGAGCGACCTGCTGATCATGCAGAGCAACGGCGGCATCATGACCGCCGACTTCCTGGCCAAGCGGGCCGTCGCGGCGCTCGGCTCCGGTCCGACCGGCGGCGTGATGGGCGCCTGCGCCGTGGCGGAGCGCTCCCAGGTCCGCGACTTCGTCGCGATCGACATGGGAGGCACGAGCTACGAGGCCTGTCTGGTGCGCGGCGGGCGACCGAACATCAAGAGCTTCTGGAACTGGCAGCACCGCTACCTGGTCGGGCTCCCGATGGTGGAGATGCACTCGATCGGCGCCGGCGGCGGCTCGATCGCGCGGGTCGAGGCCGGTGCGCTCCGGGTCGGACCGGAGAGCGCGAAGGCCGACCCCGGACCGATCTGCTACGGCCGCGGCGGCAGCGAGCCCACCGTCACCGACGCGAACCTGGTGCTCGGCTACATCAACCCCGAGGCCTTGTGCGGCGGCGAGTTCAAGCTGCGCAGCGAGGGCGTGCGCGAGGCGATCCTCGAGCGGGTGGGGCGCCCCCTCGGTCTCGACGTGGTCGAGGCCGCCCACGGCATCTTCCGCATCGTGAACGCCAACATGAGCGACGCCATCCGGCGCGTCTCCTCGCAGTCGGGCTACGACCCGCGCGACCTGCACATGGTGGTCTACGGCGGCAACGGACCGGTGCACGCCGGTCGCCAGGCCGAAGAGCTCGGCATCCGCGAGCTGCTGATCCCGAAGACGTCCCCGGCCTTCTCGGCTCTGGGCCTGCTGATCGCGGACTACGTGGTCGACACCCAGCGTTCCTACATCACGCCGTCCGGGCGCGCCGAGGTGGAGCGCATCAACGAGATCTTCTCCGAGCTCGAGCGCGACGCCGAGCGCGAGCTGCGGGCGGCCCGCCTGCCCCGGGAGGCGCTCGATTTCCAGCGCTTCCTGAACGTCTGCTATCCCGGCCAGACCTTCGACATGGCGGTGCCCGCCGTCACTCGCGACGGGCGCATGGCCCCGGAAGACCTGGCTCGCACGGTGGACGCCTTTCACGACCTGCACGAGGAGCTGCACGCCTACGCGGTGCGCGACGAGGAGCCGGTGATCCGCTCGGTGCGCGTCCAGACCCTGGGCCGCACCGAGAAGCCCGCGATCGGCGCGCTGCCGGCCGCGTCTGCTCCCGCCTCGGACGCGCTGCGCGGGCGCCGGCCCGTCTGGTGGGGAGAGCGCTTCGAGGACACGCCGATCTACGACGGCGAGCGCCTCGCATCCGGGCACGAGATCGCCGGGCCGGCGATCATCGAAGAGCGCTTCACGACGATCGTCGTCTATCCGGGCTGGAACGCCCTGCTGGACCCCAACGCGAACTACGCCGTGCGCCACCAGGCGTGAAACGGCGAGGAGACCCGAAATGAGTGAGCCCCGCGTCCGCGAGGACGGCCTGATCCCGCTCGATACGCGCGACGTCGACCGCTGGATCGGCAAGCCCCTCGGTGGAGGCCAGCTGAAGGAGCCGATCCACGTCAACGACGTGCGCCGCTGGGCCCAGGGCATGCAGAACCCGAATCCCCTGTACTTCGACGAGGAGTACGCGGCCGAGAGCCGCTTCGGTCGCATCCTCGCGCCCCAGTCCTTCGCGGTCTGTACCGACACGAGCCACGGCGCCGGACCGGCCATCCAGGGCGTGATCCCCGGTCAGCACATGATCTTCGGCGGAGACGAGTGGTGGTTCTTCGGACCGCGCATCGAGGCCGGCGACCTGATGCGCCAGGACCGCATGCTCTTCGACTACAAGATCGCCGAGACGAAGTTCTCCGGGCCGACGATGTTCTCGCGCGGCGACACCACCTACATCAACCAGCGCGGCGAGCTGGTGTGCAAGCAGCGCTCGACGTCGGTGCGCTACCTGGCGGAGAACGCGCGCAAGCTGGGCATGTTCAAGGACAACGTCCCCAGGAGCTGGGACGACGGCGAGCTCGAAGGCCTGGAGAAGCGCAAGCTCGAGTACTACCAGAGCTTCCTGGACCTCGGCCACGAGAAGCGGCTGTTCGTGAAGGTGGGCGACCGGCTGCCGGTGCGGCCGATCGGCCCCCACACGATCGCGACCTTCACCACCGAGTGGCGCGCCTACCTGATGACGGTCTGGGGGGGGAGCCGCGAGTTCGGCGAGAGCTCGACCCTGCGCGCCGGCTGGCTGCCGGAGATGTCCCGGGACGAGGAGGGCGCGAAGATCGATCCCTCGAACGCGGACGGTCTCTACAAGGGCCCGTCGCGCGGCCACGTGCAGACGCGCTACGCCCAGCTGATCGGGATGCCGCGCGAGTACGGCTACGGGGCGTCGATGGGCGCCTGGATCCTCGACTACCTGAGCAACTGGGCGGGCGAGTGGGGCTTCGTGCGCCACAGCAACATGCAGTACCGCGCACCGGCCCTCTCCGGCGACGCCACCTTCCTCGAGGGTCGGGTGGCGGCGCTCGACCACGGCGACCCGTCGGGGCGCCCGATCGCGACGGTCGAGGTGGTGATGAAGAACCAGGGCGACCTGGTGATGGCCCAGGGCCAGGCGGAGATCGAGCTTCCCAGCCCCTGAGCTGCCATATGGATCCCAGCGACCCCCGGCTCACCTTCGGTCACTTCCTGCGCGAGGTCGCGGCCCGCCACGCGCAGCGCACCGCCGTGGTGTTCGGCGAGCGCCGGCCGACCTACTCCGAGCTCGAGCTGGAGTCGCGCACGCTGGCGCGCGCGCTGCTGGCCGCCGGTGTCGGCAAGGGCACCCGCGTGGCGCTCTTCATGGGCAACCGTCCCGAGTGGATCGTGTCGGCATTCGCGGTCGGCATGGCGGGCGGGGTGCTGGTGCCGGTCTCCACCTTCGAGCGCGGCGCCGAGCTCTCCCACATCCTGCGCCACAGCGACGCGGCGCTGCTGCTGATGCAGGCCTCGCTCGGGGATCACGACCTGCTCGGGGCGCTGCTCGAGGCCCGGCCCGCGATCGCAGACGCCCGGCCGGGCCGGATCTTCGACCCCACGGCGCCCCACCTGCGGCGCGTCGTGTGCTTCGGCGCGAGCGAGGCGCGCGGCGGCGTGGAGCCCGAGGGCGGTCTGCTGGCCGCTGCGCCGGAGGTCGACGATTCCCTGCTCGACGCCGCGATGCTGTCGGTGCATCCCTCGGACGAGGGCGTGCTGGTCTACACCTCGGGCACGACCGCACTGCCGAAGGGCGTGCTGCACGACCAGCGCGCGCCGATCCTCCAGGCCTGGCGCTTCGCGGAGATGCTGCGCTTCGGGCCCGAGGACCGCGTCTACACCACCTATCCCTTCTTCTGGACCGCGGGCATCGCGATGTCGATCGGCGGTGCCTTCGCAGCAGGTGCGTGCCTGCTGCTGCAGGAGCTCTTCGAGGCCGGCGCGGCCCTCGACATGATCGAGGCGTGTCGGGCCACGGCCGTGCACGCCTGGCCCCACCAGCAGAAGGCGCTCGGCGAACACCCGAGTGCCGTCTCGCGCGATCTCTCGTCGGTGCGCAAGGTCGACTTCTCGGCGCCGATCGCCCGACTCGCCGGGATGCAGCGCGACGAGTACGGGGCCGGAGCCTCGTACGGCCTGTCCGAGACCTTCACGCTCGCGAGTGCGCTGCCGGCGGACGCGCCGGCCGCGGAGCGGCACGCGTGCAACGGGGTACCGCTGCCCGGCAATCGCCTGCGCATCGTCGATCCGGAGACGGGCGAGCCGCTGCCTCCCGGCGCCGAGGGGGAGATCGCGCTCAAGGGTCCGACGCTGATGCGCGGCTACTACAAGGTTCCGCGCGAGCAGGTGTTCGACGCCGACGGCTTCTTCCACAGCCAGGACGGCGGCTCGCTCGACGCCGAGGGCCGCCTGCACTGGACCGGCCGCCTCTCGAACCTGATCAAGACCGGCGGCGCCAACGTCTCGCCGGTCGAGATCCAGGAGCTGCTGGAGGGCCACCCGGCGCTCAAGCTCGGCATCCCGGTGGGCATCGAGCACCCCACCCTGGGCGAGGCGCTGGTGCTGTGTGCGGTGCGCATGGATGGCGCCGACGTGGACGAGGCCTCGCTGCGCGCCTGGCTGCGCGAGCGGCTGGCGGTCTACAAGGTGCCGCGTCGCGTGCTCTTCTTCCGCAGCGACGAGCTCTCGTACACCGCGAACCAGAAGGTCCAGATCGAGCCGCTGCGGGAGGCGGCCCGGCGGAGGCTCGCGGCGGAAGGCGCCGAGATCGAGGGTCACCGCTACACCGCGTCCGTCGCCTGATCGGCCGGTTCGCTAGGCTCGAAGTCGGGTAGATCCCCACGACCGCCATGTCCCCGACTCCCGCGCGCATCCTGCGAATCCTGGCCCTGGGGCTGCTGCTGTGCTTCGCGGGTGATCCCGCGCGTGCGGGGGTCCGGCAGCTCGTCGAGAGCCGCTCGGTCCAGAAGCTGACGCCGCAGGAGGTGCTCGCGATCCTGCTCGCGGGCGAAGGTCCGGTGATCATCGACTGCCGCCACCCGATCAAGTACGCCGAGGGCCACCTCCCCGGCGCGATCAACGTGTTCCACAAGGACACCTGGGGGCGGCTGGAAGAGCTGCGCCGCTGGGAGCGGGCGCGTGGCATCGTGTACTACGACCTGAAGGGCGTGCAGTCGAAGGTCGCCTCGGCCGCGGTGATGGCCGAGGGCTTCCGCAAGGTGGCCGTGATGGAAGGGCACTTCAGCGAGTGGGTGCGTCTCGGCTATCCCGTCGCGGTCGGGAGCGAGTGAGGCTTCCGCTGCGCATCGCGTCGGTCTGGGTCGGGCTGCTGCTCGCGGCCGCGGCGCAGGCCCATCCGCTGGCTCCGGCGCTGCTCGGCCTCAGCGAGGAGCCCGGCGGAGAGGTCGAGGTGGTCTGGAAGACGCCTCTGCAGCGGCCGCGCGGCAGCGATCCGCAGCCGGAGCTGCCCGAGCACTGCGAGCGGGTCGGCGGCGAGGAGAGCTTCCGCGAGGGAACCGGCCTGGTGCGTCGCTTCCGCGTGGACTGCGGCGAGCGCGGCCTCTCCGGAGCGACGCTCGGTGTTCGCGGCCTCGCCAGCGACGGCACCAATGCGCTGCTGCGGGTCGCGCTGCGCGACGGTCGCCGGGTGCAGGCGGTGCTGCACGCCGGCGAGCCGAGCTACCGGGTCCCGAGCCACCAGACGGCCTGGGACGTCGCCTTCGACTACGGGGCGCTCGGCTTCGACCACATCCTGACCGGTGTCGATCACCTGGCCTTCGTGCTGGGGCTGGTGCTGCTGGTGGGAGGCGGGCGTCTGCTGCTCTACACCGTGACGGCGTTCACGCTCGGTCACAGCGTGACGCTCTCGCTCGCCACGCTCGGCTTCGTGCGCTTCCCGTCCGGCCTGGTCGAGCTCGTGATCGCGCTGACGATCGTGCTGCTGGCGCTCGAGCTGGCGCGACCGCCGCGCGACGCCCTCTCCTGGATGCGGCGCGCCCCGTGGCTGATGGCCGCGAGCTTCGGTCTGCTGCACGGGCTCGGCTTCGCCGGCGCGCTCGCCGAGGTGGGGTTGCCGGCGGAGGAGATCCCGCTCGCGCTGCTGACCTTCAACCTGGGCATCGAGGTCGGCCAGCTGCTGTTCGTGCTGGTGGCCCTGGTCGTGGGTCGCGCGCTCGCGGCCGTGCGAGTGCCACTGCCGGCCTGGGCGCTGCGGGTGCCCGCCCACGCGATGGGAGGCCTCGCGGTCTACTGGTGTCTCGATCGCGGCGCGGGCCTGCTCGGCGGCGGCTGACGAGACCCGATCGGGGTCGATACCATGGCGCCCCCGAACAGCGAGGAATTCGATGAGTGACCGCGTGACCAAGACGGATGCCGAGTGGCGGAACCAGCTCAGCCGCGAGCAGTACGAGGTCTGCCGCCAGAAGGGCACCGAGCGTGCCTTCACCGGTGCCTACTGGGACTGCAAGGACGCGGGGGTCTACCGCTGCGTATGCTGCGGACAGGAGCTCTTCTCGTCGAGCACGAAGTACGACTCCGGCACCGGCTGGCCTTCCTTCAGCGAGCCGATCGCGGCGGGTCGGGTGCGCACCGAGGTCGATCGCTCGCTCGGCGTGGAGCGGATCGAGGTGCTGTGCGCGAGCTGCGACGCGCACCTGGGGCACGTCTTTCCCGACGGTCCGGCGCCCACCGGCGAGCGCTACTGCATGAACTCGTGCGCGCTCGACCTCGAGAAGACCGGGGGCTAGGAGGTCGACCCGGGACTCGCTCCTGGGTCGGCCGACGCGGCCACTTCCCATCGCTGCGATCCTCGGTCGCCGGCCCAGCGTTCGGCCTTCCGCGCGCTGCGCGGACACCCGCGAAGAATTCCTTCGACTCGTGACCCCCAACACATCGACCGGTGCCAGACCGGTCGAAGCGGATCATCGAGACGGGGCGCAACGGCCGAAGGGGTGCAACGCGACAGCTTCGGCCGATCTTGGGAGACCATGATGGCCATGATTCTGGCGAATCGCTCCGTCGCGCTCTCGCTGAGCGCGAGCTTCGCGATGCTCCTGCTCGCTGAGCCTGCCGGCGCTGTGAGTGCATACCTCCGGGACTTCAACGACCTGTACGCAACTTCGGGAACCCGCCTCGATTCGTGCGGGCTCTGTCACAACAGCTTCGACAGCTCCAGCGGGATCAATCCCTTTGGAGCCGACTTCCGCGGCGTGTCGACGCACGCGCAGGATCCGCTGGGTGCCCTGATGTCGATCGAGGGATCGGATCCGGATGGCGATGGATCGGTCAGCATCGCCGAGATCGAAGCGCTCTTCATGCCGGGCTGGAGCTGCGACAACCTCGATCAGGGGATCAGGGCGCCCGCCGACCTCGCCCAGTTCGTCGACCCCGCGAATCCGGGCTGCCCCACCGTTCCGGAGACCGCCTGCTTCGACGGAATCGACGACGACGGGGACGGGCTCACGGACTGCGAGGATCCGGATTGCGACGCCGCGATGGGGATGTCCTGCGACACCGGCCTCGCCGGCGCCTGCGCCGGTGGAACGCTCACCTGCAGCGAGAGGGCGGAAGCCTGCTTCGCGGACCTGCAGCCGGCGGCCGAGGGACCGGCCGGTGATGCGACCTGCAGCGACGGAATCGACGGGGACTGCGACGGCCTGGTCGATCAGGCCGATCCGGATTGCCAGGCCGGCGGCGAGACCGCCTGCTGGGATGGACTCGACGACGACGGGGATGGCCTCGCGGACTGCGCCGACCCCGACTGCCAGGGCTCGATCTTCGGCCCGTGCGATACGGGCGAGCTGGGGATCTGCGCCGCCGGCATGCTCGCCTGCAGCCAGGGCGCGAGCGTCTGCGTGCCCGATCTGGCCCCCGAGCCGGAGGGGCCCTTCGGAAGCCGCTCCTGCACGGACGCCGCCGACAACGACTGCGATGGCTTCACGGATGCGCTCGACGAGAGCTGTCAGGAGGTCACGCAGGTCGCCGACGTGTACGGGCTGTCGCTGCGCACTCCCAAGAGCGTGCGCCTGCGTGCCAACAGGTCCGCGTCGAAGAAGCTCGCCGTGACCGTCGCAGCGGACACGAGCCCTCAGGCCACCACGGTGACGCTCTTCCACGAGCCACTCCAGGCCGTGAGCGTCACGCTGGATCCGGCGTTCCAGACCGGTCTGGTGAGCCCGGGCGGAGGCCCCACGGCCTTCCGCTTCGATGCGGAGATCTCCTGCAACGAGTCCGGAACCTGGCTCATCGAGTGGGTGGCCGAAGTGGAGGCTCCCGAGAATCGGGATGCGCTCGGCGACGTGCTCACGGCGACCACCTCGGTGGTCTGTCGCTGAGCGTGGACGGTACCGGGGTGGCCCGGGGTGTGCCGCGCGACTCGGTCGCCGGTCCGCGCCCCAGGCCTCCCGGGACCGACGCGCCGCAGGCGGGTGGGCCGGAAGGCGGTGGGGCACCGGCTCGCCCGCGGCCGCAGCGTCGGTCGGCGCGATGCTGCAACCCATCGGAGCAGAATCGGAAATGGCGATGCGAGGGACGGGGTGCAGCGCGTCTGGCGAGCTGATATACCGTCAGATCCAGTGTCGGGCGTCGGCTGGGGCAGGTCGCCCGCGGGTCGGCGCTGCGCGGACGGATGAGCGGCGGGGACGCGATGCGATTCGACAACAAGGTGGCGGTCGTGACCGGCGCCGGCGGCGGCATCGGCGAGGGCTACGCGAAGGGTCTGGCGAAGGAGGGCGCGTCGGTGGTGATCGCCGAGATCGCCCGCGAGCAGGGCGAGCGCGTCGCGCGCGAGATCCGCGAGAGCGGAGGCGAGGCGAGGTTCGTGGAGACCGACGTGTCATCGGAGGATTCCTGTGCGGGCCTGCGCGATGCGACGCTCGACGCCTACGGTGGCGTCGACTACCTCGTCAACAACGCCGCGATCTACGGCACGATGCAGCTGCACTCGCTGCTGACCGTGCCGCTCGACTACTACCAGAAGTTCATGGCGGTCAATCAGACCGGGCCGCTGCTGGTGACGCGCGCGCTGTACGAGTCGATGGTCGAGCGCGGCGGCGGCGCGATCGTCAACCAGTCGTCCACGGCGGCCTGGATGGGCGCCGGCTACTACGGCATCGCGAAGCTCGCGCTGCACGCGATCACGTCGAGCCTGGCTCGCGAGCTGGGGCCCCGCGGCATCCGCGTGAACGCGATCGCGCCGGGACCGACCGATACGGAGGCGACGCGCAAGGTCGTGCCCGAGGTCATCAAGCAGAGCCTCGTGGCCAGCATGCCGCTCGCGCACCTGGGGACGGTCGACGACATGGTGCACGCCTGCCTCTTCCTGCTCTCGGACGAGGCCTCCTTCATCACGGGGCAGATCCTGGCCGTCGACGGCGGCCAGATCATGCGGACCTGATCGCCCGCATGGACGAGCGAGCGACCAGGGCGGCGGTCGCCCCGAGCGGGCGCGAGCTCGGCCCGCGCGCGCTCCAGACCCGGCAGCGTCTGCTCGACGCCACCGCGGCGCTGCTCGAGGTGAGTAGCGTGCGCGACGTGTCGGTCGTCGACATCGCGCGCAAGGCCGGCACCTCGCCCGCGACCTTCTACCAGTACTTCAAGGACGTGGGCGAGGCGACGCTG